>WBZM01000306.1_pt1 | contig 74047 bp, 61 predicted proteins | sample 5204271 | NCBI WGS metagenome assembly WBZM01 (sample SAMN12344346, study PRJNA552823) | activated sludge metagenome | biome: Activated sludge suspended growth; feature: Nitrification reactor; material: Wastewater; isolation source: activated sludge from nitrification reactor of wastewater... | reverse complement strand
ACCCATTTAGCTTTTCGGAAAATAAAATATAGACATACCACATAAAAAAAGCACCCGTAAATGATTTACATTCAACGAGTGCTTTTGCGCCTCAGGTAGGGCTCGAACCTACGACCTACGGATTAACAGTCCGCCGCTCTAACCGGCTGAGCTACTGAGGCAGATGCCGGTACATTTTCCTTCTTTTAAAAGGCGAGTGCAAAGTTATGCCCAAACAAAATAATGTGCAATATTTGCATCGGATTTTTTTAATTAAAATTCAATGAGTTTACTTACTGTCGGCACGGTGGCATTCGACGATATCGAAACCCCATTTGGGCGGGCGGAACGCATTATCGGCGGCGCCGCAACCTACATTTCCCTGGCTGCATCCTATTTCTTATCTGACATTCGTCTGGTTTCAGTGATTGGAGACGACTTTCCGCAAGAATTGCTTTCCGATTTGGAGGCCCGGGGCATCAACCTGGAAGGGCTCCAGCGGAAACGAGGGGAAAAATCGTTTTTTTGGGCGGGCAGGTACAGAGAAGATCTGAATGTCCGCGACACGCTGGATACCCAGCTCAACGTACTGGCCAACTTTAACCCCGTGCTTCCTGCAGGGTATAAAAATTCGGATTTTCTCATGTTAGGCAATCTCACGCCTATCGTTCAAATGCGCGTCATTGAACAGTTGGAGCGGCGTCCGCAGATTATTGCGCTGGACACGATGAACTTCTGGATGAATACCGCCATGGAGGGGCTTCGAGCGGTTCTCAAACGGGTGGATTTGTTGATTATCAACGATGAAGAAGCGCGTCAGCTTTCGGGCGTTTATTCTTTGGTGAAAGCGGCAGAGGTCATTCACGAGATGGGGCCCAGGTTTTTAGTGATCAAAAAAGGCGAACACGGGGCCTTTCTTTTCCAGGGAGAAAATATTTTCTACGCCCCTGCCCTTCCTTTGGCGGAAGTTTTCGATCCGACAGGTGCAGGAGACACCTTTGCCGGCGGGTTTATGGGCTATCTTTCCAAAACCGGAGATCTGAGCTTTGAGAACATGAAACGGGCAGTTATCTATGGGTCGGCGATGGCTTCCTTTTGCGTAGAACGGTTTGGCCTGGAACGACTCCTAAACCTCACACAGGAGGAGATCGCCGATCGCGTAGGACGCTTTGTGGAGCTCGTCAAATTTCAGGTTGGGTAAAAGAGGCCGTGCCGAACCGATGCGCAGGTTCGCAGGAAATCACGCGGGGCTTCGAGTGAACAAAACGGAATACTATTCCTCGTCTTCTTCAATCACTGCGGAGAGCCCTCTGTCGATAAGAGCGTCTTTTTTGGGCTGAAGTACGTTTCGGGGCGCCGTTTTCACTGTGGCCTTGCCTTTGAAATGGATGATCAGCGATAGCTGTTCCGCCTGGGTTTCTGAATGGTCAAGCACTTCCATAAAACATTGGATCACCCATTCAAAGGTGTTGTAATCATCGTTGAATACAATCAGACGAGCGTTTTTTCCAATCTCTTCATCCGACACGTCTTCTTCCAGTGCCACTTCTTCCCATTCCTTACTTGGATCAAAAGCCATTGGGTTCATCTTGATAAAGCGAATTCAGCCTTTTACACCTAAAAACGTAGTTTGCGTTTCATTTTCCTCAAGACAACTTAATAAGGATAATGCCGACAGAAAATTTTCGCGAACCGCTTTCTCGCCGGTATAACAATAACAGCCTTTGGTTTGGTTCCAATCCCGGACAACCAGCCGGCGCTTAAGCCAAGGAATCAATTCAGCGTTTGAAGGGTACCGAGTACGTTTTCAAAATTCGGCAACATAGCTGCCGAATCCAGCACTTCGGCATAGCGGATAACTCCCTGTCCGTCAATTATGAAAGCAGCCCGCTTGGATACGCCTTTCATTCCCATTACAAAATCTTCAAACAAGGAACCGTATGCCCTGGAAACCTCTTTGTTAAAGTCAGATAACAACGGAAAATTTAACCCCTGGTCTTGCTTGAACTTGGCCAGCGTAAATGGAGAGTCGACCGAAATGGCCAGAACCTCTGCATTGACCTCCGAATAGGCGCCGATGTTATCCCGCATGGAGCACAGTTCTTGAGTACAGACACTGGTAAAGGCCATTGGAAAAAATAACAACACCACATTTTTTCCGGAATAATCGCTAAGAGACACTTCTTGTTTGGAATCGGAAAACAAGGTGAATTCTGGGGCTTTGTCGCCTGGCTTTAACATACTTTTTTTTACTTTTTAGTTTGGGTTATCAAACAGGTCCACCTGGGAAGCAGACTGGGGTTATACATTTTGTGATTCCTCTTCCGGATGCGCTTCCAGTCCATGGCCTTCCCCTCCTGCCGAGGAAATGTCTTCGGGTTCATCGGGGTGGACAGTAGGATAATGCATCACCTCCTCGTGCTCTTTGTAGGGCCTTGGGCCAATGAGCCGTTCGATATCTGATTTATGCAATACTTCTTTATCCAGGAGGGTTTGGGCAATAACTTCGAGCTCTTCCCTCCGTTCCTGAAGCAGGGCTTTAGCCCGCTCGAATTGTTCGCTAAGCATATTGCGCACTTCCGTATCGATCAGTGAAGCGGTTTCATCCGAAAAAGGCTTGTGGAATGATTCGTTGGACATGCCGTAGAAGGAAACCTGGCCTACTTTTTCATTCATTCCAAAAATTGAAACCATGCTATAGGCCATTTTGGTCACTTGATCCAAATCGTTCTGGGCACCGGTGGAAACCTTGCCGAAAATGATACTTTCCGCTGCTCTGCCGCCGAAGGTCATACAGATTCGGTCCAGCAACGCCTCTGTGCGGGTGATGTATTCCTCTTTTGGAAGGTATTGGGCATAACCGAGGGTTCCGATCCCCCTTGGTACGATGGTAACCTTAACTAAAGGAGAAGCGTGCTCAAGATACCATCCACAAACGGCGTGACCGGCTTCATGGTAGGCAATAATTTTCTTTTCGTCTGGAGCGATCAGTTTGTTCTTTTTCTCAAGTCCTCCAATTACCCGATCGAGGGCGGAGTTAAAATCTTCCATATCCACCTCTTTCTTATTGCGGCGGGCAGCGATCAGGGCAGCTTCGTTGCAAACGTTGGCGATATCAGCGCCTGCGAAGCCCGGCGTCATTTCGGCAAGCGCGAAAGGAACGATGCTTTTGGATTTTTTGATATTTTTGAGATGGACGTTAAAGATTGCTTCCCTGCCTTTGAGATCTGGGCGTTCGATTCCGATCTGACGATCAAAACGGCCGGGGCGAAGTAAGGCCGTATCCAGTACATCCGGGCGGTTGGTGGCAGCCATGAGGATCACCCCCTTGTCGGTAGAAAACCCGTCCATTTCTACCAAAAGCTGGTTGAGGGTATTTTCCCGTTCGTCATTCCCTCCCTGAAAACTATTCCGGCCCCTGGCTCTTCCAATGGCGTCGATTTCGTCGATGAATACGATACAAGGCGCCTTTTCCCTGGCCTGCTTGAACAGGTCCCTCACCCTGGACGCTCCAACGCCCACGAACATTTCCACAAAATCCGAACCGGAAATTGAGAAAAACGGCACACCTGCTTCCCCTGCCACCGCTTTGGCAAGCAGCGTCTTGCCTGTACCCGGAGGCCCAACCAGGAGAACGCCCTTAGGGATCTTTCCTCCCAGAGCGGTATACTTTTTGGGGTTTTTCAAAAAATCAACTACTTCAACCACTTCTTCCTTTGCTTCATCCAAACCGGCAACATCTGCAAACGTAATATTCACCTTGCTGTTCTGATCGAATAACGTGGCTTTGGATTTTCCAATATTGAAAATTTGCCCACCGGGGCCGCCTGCGCCGCCGCCGACCCGGCGCATAATGAAAATCCAGATCACGGCGATCAGCAGAAAGGGAACGACCCAGCTCAACAGCAAAGGCCAGATATTGGTTTTGGTATCGAAATCGGGATACAGGATCTCTTTGATCCCTGCTTCCTTTTGCTGGCGCTCCATGAACTCCGTGAACATCTGGACATCTCCGATCTCCAGGAAGTAGTGAAAACGTTCGCCGCCAAAGTTGGTCTTGGCCGCGTCTTCGTATTCTTTCAGCGCCTCCTTTTTTAAGTAGACATACGCTTTGTCTTTGTTAACGACCACGACCTTTTCCACATCGCGGGCCTGAAGCATTTCCCCAAGACGGCTTAACGTCAGGGGTTGCTGGCTTGCGCCCATCAAGGCGACAATCTGCATACCAATGATAACCAAAGCAATGACCCCGTATATCCAAAAGGAGTTGAAGCGGGGGGTATTGGCATTTGGAGTATTCTCGTTCTTTTTGTTGTTTTCCATTAAATCCCTCTTTTACAAAAAACGCGCGATTCTCTCCGAACTATACATCTCTGGTATAACGCACGGAAGAACCAAACGTTGACCGTTTTCGATAAAACGGCTGGTTAATCCTACAAACTATCATATTGGGTAACTGTGGCATCACTCCAAAGGTCCTCCAGTTCATAGAAGGTCCTCGTTTCCGGGTAAAAAACATGCACTACCGTATTGAAATAGTCAATACAGATCCATAAAGCGCTTTTAGTCCCTTCTACATGATTGGGGGAGATCCCAAATTCCTCCTTTAACCGCTTGTGAATGTTATCGGCGATTGCTTTCACCTGAGTAGTGGAGGTTCCTTCGCAAATGATGAAGAAATCAGCAGGGCCATCGCCCAGAGGCCGCAAGTCCAGCTTAACGATATTCTTGCCTTTAATATCCTGAATGCTATCCACAATGAGGTCGTTCATCTCCTCCTGAGCCGGCTTGCGCTTAAGAATCCTTGCTTGTGTACTCAAACCCTGATCAATTAATTTTGTAATATTACCTGTTGGTTCTGTGTTCAATTATAATTAACTCCTAATTATTTACAAAGTACAAAAAAATCGCATTGCAAAATAGGAACACCCTTTTTCTTGGAAAGGTTCTCCTCCAGCTTACAGACCTCCCTTCCACCAATGAATACGCTGCAGAATTACTATCAAAAAACAAACCAATGGAAGGAACTGTCATTTCGGCTCACCGCCAGTATGCTGGTCGCGGCCAAATTGGCAGCTCATGGGAGAGTACGCCAGGCGAAAACCTGACAGTCAGTATTATCCTGTACCCTGTTTTCCTGGCGGCAATGCAGCAATTTCAATTAAATCAGGCTATTGCCCTCGGAGTCAGGGATTTATTAATTGCTTGCGCTCCCCAGGCGACGGTTCAGGTTAAATGGCCCAATGATCTGTATATCGGCTCCAGAAAAGCCGGGGGGATTCTCATCCAGAATGCCATCCAAAAAAATGCCATCCAATCCTCCATTGTTGGCATTGGGCTCAACATAAACCAGGCAACGTTTTCGGAAAGAGTTCCCAACGCAACCTCCTTATCCCTGGAAACCGGAAACGTTTTTGATCTGCCTTCCTTATTGCTTGAACTATGTTATTTTCTGGAGGTTCGGTATTTGTCGCTTAAGCAAGGATCAGGAGAGGCGCTGGCGCAGGAATACTTGCAGCATCTGTACCGTTTCGGACAGCTTTCTTTTTTTCAAAGGGCTTCCGGAGGCGTATTCCAGGGAAAAATCTGCGGAGTATCTGAGCTTGGCAAGCTCCTGGTCGCTCAAGATGGCATCATTGAGGAGTTCGGTTTAAAAGAGATATCCTTTCTCAACGTCTGATAAGCTAAAATAGAATATGCAAGTTTCCATTCTTACTGTGGGCGACGAGATTCTGATTGGCCAGGTCGTGGATACCAATTCTGCCTGGATGGGCCAACAACTGAATCTGATTGGAATACAGGTTGGACGCATCCTTTCTGTAGGCGACACGCCGGAGGCAATTCACCGTGGGCTTGAGATGGCACTGGAGGACGCCGAGGCGGTGCTGATGACCGGAGGACTAGGTCCTACCAAAGACGATATTACAAAAAAAGTCCTGGCCGATTTTTTTGACGTTGCCTTGGTTTTCCACGAGCCTACGTTTAATCGAATCGGTCTCATTCTGGAGAAGTTCAACCGTCCGGTTACCGAAGCTCACCGGCTTCAGGCCTTCCTGCCTTCAAACGCCGTGATATTACCCAACAAAATGGGCACCGCTCCCGGAATGTGGATGGAATGGGGAAAAAAGACTATTATTTCCATGCCCGGGGTGCCTTTCGAAATGAAATACCTTATGGAACACGAGGTAATCCCAAAGCTAAAAGCCAAATACCCGGGCACGCCTATTGGACACCGAACCCTGCTCACCGCAGGTGAGGGCGAGTCCACTATCGCTGCCCGGCTTAGTATCTGGGAAAACGAACTCCCTGAAGGCCTCAAGTTGGCGTATCTCCCGTCTTTAGGGCAAGTACGGCTCCGGCTAACAGGAATCGGGCCGGATGCAGAAGCACTGAACGACCTGTTGGATCGGAAAGCAAAGGAACTATCCGCATTCGTTTCCGATTGCTTATATGGCGTCGAATCTGACCAGTTGGAGGCCGCTATCGGACGATTGCTGAAAGAAAGAAACCTTTATCTGGGTACCGCAGAAAGTTGTACAGGGGGGTATATCTCCCATTTGATTACCTCCATTCCGGGGTCCTCCGCTTATTTTGCAGGAGGCGTGGTAGCCTATTCCAATCAAATAAAGACGGAGCATTTGGGGGTTCGGGAAGAAACCCTGGGCCAATTTGGAGCGGTCAGCGAACAAACTGTCTGCGAAATGGTCTCCGGTATGCTTAAGCGCTTTCCTGCCCACATTGCCCTGGCTATTTCCGGGATTGCCGGGCCGGACGGGGGATCCCCAGAAAAGCCGGTCGGTACTATTTGGATCGCGGTGGGAGACCAGCATCGAATTCGGACAGAACAAATCCATGCAGGAAAAGACCGGATAAAAAACATCCAGTTCAGCAGCGTCATGGCACTCCATAAACTACGGAAATTTATTCTGGAGTTTTATCCGCTGCCTGAGGAGGTCTAACCTCCCTTAGAGGGATTATCGGCCTCAAAATTGCAATAGCCCCCAATTTGCCGTAAATTTGCGGGACTTTTCATCCTAACCAAACCAAACCACATCAAATACCTTATCTATGGCTCAGTTTGAACTTGTAATGCCGAAAATGGGCGAAAGCATTATGGAGGCCACGATTCTCCGATGGGTCAAAAATGTGGGCGAGCACGTAGAAATGGACGAAACCATTGTTGAAATTGCTACGGATAAGGTGGATTCCGAAGTTCCTTCCCCTGTTAGCGGTAAGATTGTGGAATTGCGTTATCAAGTCAACGACACCGTCGAGGTAGGAAAGATTATTGCCTTGATCGCCACGGAGGCGGACGAAGGCGCCGGGCTCCCGGCTGATCCTGCCCAACCGGAAGTTTCAAGAAACGGCGTTCCTAAGAACGAGCCGGTTATGGCCCATTCTGAGGCTTCCCTTCCAAAGGGCCCTTCCATTCCTGCCGGTTCGAACGCCCGTTTTTACTCGCCGCTGGTCCGCAATATCGCGCAACAGGAGAATATTAGCCTACAGGAATTGGAACAAATGACCGGGACAGGGGCGCAGGGCCGGGTTACGAAAAAAGACATTCTCGCCTATGTGGCAAATCGTCCATCAGCAGTTCCTTCCCCCTCCGCTTCAAAGCCTGCCCCGCCATCAGAAAAACCAGCCATAAAACCTTCCGCGGCTCCAGCCGCAGTTTCTTCCTCTGATGGCCAGGTGGAAATCATCGAGATGGACCGGATGCGGCGTCTTATTGCCGACCACATGGTTATGTCCAAACAGACCTCCCCCCACGTTACCTCGTTTGTGGAGGTGGATGTGACCGAGCTCGTGCAATGGCGGGAGCGCGTTAAAGATTTGTTTCAGAAGCAATACGGTGAGAAGATCACCTTTACTCCCATTTTTATCGAAGCTATTGCCCGGGCAATCCGCGATTTCCCCTTGGTCAATGTATCGGTTGAGGGGAACAACATTCTCGTAAAAAAGGATATTCACATCGGAATGGCTACCGCGCTTCCTTCCGGCAACCTGATCGTGCCGGTGATCCGGAATGCAGACCTGCTGAATTTGGCAGGCCTGACCAGAACGGTCAACGATTTGGCTGGCCGTGCCAGGCTGAATCAACTGCGGCCGGACGAAATTCAGGGAGGCACCTTTACCTTGACCAATGTGGGAACGTTTGGCAATGTCATGGGGACTCCGATTATCAATCAGCCGCAAGTAGCCATTATGGCAGCCGGGGCAATCCGGAAGAAACCAGCTGTGGTAGAAACGGCGTTCGGAGATCTGATCGCCATTCGCCACATGATGTTTCTATCCCTTTCCTATGACCACCGGGTAGTCGATGGCGCGCTTGGGGGTTCCTTCCTCCGAAGGGTGGGCGACTACCTCGAAGCATTTGATCCCAATCGGCCGGTTTAATCTTCGATGTGGCACTAGATTTTTTTTTCTTCTGAGATCATCTGCCTCCCGGTAAAACGTTCTCTTTTTATGAATCGTCCAAATCCAAGGGTATGCGGATCTCCTATGCTTTAATTTCTTTACTATTCGTTGTTTCCGGGGCTCTTCTTCATGCTCAGGAGACCCTGATAGATAAAAAACGGCAGGCCAAAGAGTTTTTTATCAACGCTCATTTTCAGGATGCATTCAACGTCTTACAAACGGCTCAGAAAAACCATTTGGAAGATAAAGAGTCTAATTTCCTGATGGCTATTTCCCTTTATCACTTAAACAGGTTAAACGAAGCCGAAACCATTCTCCTCAATTTGCTTTCGGACCGCTCTCCGTATTCCGAGACATGGCTTTACCTCGGCCGGATCTTTCACGACCGGAACGAATTCCTTAAAGCGACCGAATATTACAAAGCGTTCCTTAAGACGCTTTCTTCCGACGACCCCAACAGGAATTTTATACGGGACGAAATCCGGCGATGTTCAAATGGACTTCAATGGCAGTTCAGGGCACCCATGGCCATTGTCGAAAACCTCGGTCCCCAGATCAATACGCCTTATGACGAATTCGGCCCCTTGACCAGTCCCAGCGCTTCCGACAGACTCTATTTTTCTTCTGCAAGACCGGGCTGTTCTGGTGGACAAAGGAATAGGTATGGGGCCCAGGACGACGTTTTTGGACGGTTTACCTGCGATATTTTCTCTGCTCAGATGGTTAGCGGTCAATGGAGAAACCCTTTGGGTCTGAACTATCTTGTCAATACCCCAAAACACGAAATCGCCCTTGATTTCGCACCTTCCGGACGAGCAATGTATTATTTTAAAGGCGCTCAGTTTTCTGAAGGACAGATCTTTGTAGACACGTTCCGGTCGGGTGGAAACAACGTATTGAGTACCAATCCGCTTTTCAGTCCAATTGACGCCGTGGCTGGCATGAGCGCACCGCATTTTGTCAACGACACCCTTATTTTGTTTCCCAGTTCCAGGCCCGGCGGATACGGCGGATTGGACCTTTACCGGACCGTATATAAAAACGGCAGATGGATGGCGCCCCAGAATTTGGGCCCTGAGATCAACAGCGCTTTTGACGAAACTACCCCCTTCCTGGCCCGTGATGGAAAATCCCTTTACTACAGTACCAATAATCCCAACCTGAGTATTGGCGGATTTGACATCCTCAAATCCGTATTCAATTCCAATGCAGGAAAATGGTCTACCTCTGCCAACTTGGGCATCCCTATCAATTCTTCCCGTGACGAAACGCATTTCAGGCTTTCGCGCGATGGTTATACTGCCTTCTTTGCATCCTCCCGAAAAGATGGGTTGGGCGAACGGGATCTTTATGCCGCCTACTTTTTTGATTTTTTGCCGGAAATGAGCGCGCTGGCTGAGGTGAAAAAAACGGAACCAGCCGCCGCCGCATTTTCCACTGTCCGGGGGGGAAGCTCGTCTTCACTCTCGATCCAACCGCTGTTTTTTGATAAGGAGGACGAAGCGTTATCTCCAAACGCTACAAGCCAATTGGATTTGCTGGCGCAAACCCTGCTGCAAAATCCCAAATTTCAGTTGGTTCTTACCGGGTATTCCCAGGTTGAACTGGCTGTTTCATCCAGATTGTTCAGCGGAGTTAAAGCTGCAAAAATAATTGCCGATTATTTAATAAAAAGAGGCGTTTCTCCCTCATCGGTACGTGTACGGGGCGCGCTGAGCCCCGACATGGACACCGCTTTAAAAGGGGTGGACCTCAGGATCATTATGCCTCCCGGCAGCGCGGAGCCCGAACCGCAATACGGTCCAGCCATCGGGAGCCCCCAAACGGCCTCTTTTTATGGCAAATTGACATACCGGTTGCTGATCGCCGAATCCAATGCTATTTACCGGGGCGCTTTGCTGGCCCAACTAGAAAATCCCTTAATCGAGCTAAAAGCTCTCCCGGAAGGCAATTATCTTTACCTGGCAGGTAATTTCAACACATACGCAGAAGCGAAAGCGGCCCGGGAAAAGTTTGGCCCCTCTGCCGGTTTTGACGTTCAGGTTATTCCTTTTGTCAGGGAACGATGGATTAAAAGAGAAGACGCCCAAACTTTTGCTGGGCAATTTCCAGATCTGGTTAATTTTTTGATCGATAAATAAACTAGAAGTACATGCATAAATTGATTGTTATCTTGCTCTTCACAGGCAGCGCGTCATTCCTTCTTCATTGTGGAAATGTAAATCCCCCTGCCCCTAAAATCCTGCAGAATACGGATCCGCGTCAATCAGACCTGGACAAGATCAGCCTTCCTCCAGGGTTCAAGATCGAAACATTTGCCGTAGACGTTCCGAATGCCCGGTCCATGTGCTTGTCTCCAAACGGAACCCTATTCGTCGGCACCCGGGGAAAAGGGGATGTGTATGCCCTTAAAGACACTGACGGCGACTTCAAGGCCGACAAATTCTACATTTTAGCCAAAGGATTAAAAATGCCCAATGGGGTAGCCTTTCGAAACGGGTCGCTCTACGTTGCTGAGGTAAACCGCATTCTCCGGTTTGACGAGATCGAAAGCAAGCTGGAAAACCCGCCAGCGCCGGTTGTGGTTTTTGACCAATTCCCTACGGAAACCCATCATGGCTGGAAGTACATTGCCTTTGGTCCAGACGGCAAATTATACGTTCCGGTCGGCGCTCCGTGCAATATCTGCGAATCCGAAAATGAAATTTTTGCCTCTATTACCCGGATAAACCCGGATGGAACAGGGCTGGAGGTTGTCCAGAAGGGAATCCGCAACACCGTTGGGTTCACCTGGCACCCTTCTACGAAAGAGCTGTGGTTCACGGATAACGGGCGAGACTGGATGGGAGACGACCTGCCTGCTTGCGAATTGAACCGGGCATCGAAAGATCACATGCACTTTGGATATCCCTACTGTCATCAGGGGGACCTTCCCGATCCTGAATTCGGCGCGAAGCGCCCGTGCAGCGATTTTACACCACCGGTGCAAAAGTTAGGGCCGCACACCGCCCCGCTGGGGATGGAATTTTATACCGGGAAACAGTTTCCCGACGCCTACCGCAATCAAATCCTCATCGCCGAACACGGTTCCTGGAACCGGTCCAAAAAAATCGGCTATCAAATTTCGCTGGTTACGCTGGACGAACAATTCAAGCCAATCAAATACGAACCTTTTGCAAGTGGATGGCTGGACACAAAAAGTGATGAGGCCTGGGGCAGGCCCGTAGATATTGAGCATTTGCCCGATGGATCTATTTTGGTTTCCGATGACTTTGCGGACGCCATCTATCGGATTTCCTACAAAAAATAGCCTGATCATTTTCGGGCTGGCCCTAAAATGTCCAGGAGGCGCCGGATGCTTTCCCGATTATCCGGATCATCCAGCGCCTCGCGGACAACGTCTTTCTCCTTTAAAGTAATATGGAAAGAAATAGACGCCATGACTTTGTTATCCCGCCCTGGGTGATACATAAAACGCACGAAATCAAATGATTCCTCACCAAGAATATCGTAAATAAACCCCAGAGAATTGTCTTGCTCGAACTCCTGCAAACTTAAAATCTGGCTAACGATCTCAAAGGGATTGAGTAACGACGTAAGAATGCCTTTATTCTTACTGGTAGGGATTTTTTCGATTTTTTCAGAACTGCTGATCTGAACCAGCACCACCCCGCTGGTATTGGCTTTGATCCAATCCCTGAATACCTGAACAAATCGCGTAGCCGAAAGCACGCCATAGTTATCCCGAAATCCGGCATCCATTACTTCAATAGCGGGTTCGCTGGGCAAATGAACGCTGGGAAGGATATACGGATACGAAGCATTCATTCGCAAAGCGGACAAGAACCGAAGGCTATCCGCCTTTTGTTTTTGAAATACCAAGCCAAAATCAACGGCATCTACCTCCACGGCGCCCTTTTGATATACCCCAATCGGGGCAACCATCATAAAGGATACGCCTTGCGGGGAAATGACCAAGCGCCTAACGTCGTTGACGATGGAAGGCGTGAGGTAAATCATTGGAATAAGCGCCTCTTTTTCCGGAATGCGATAATCTGACAGGGTTTTATCCATCAAATAATGGGTGTTCTCGTTTAATTGCCGCTCAAAAGCATAACCTCGGTCTTTGCGATAGGTCTCCCCCTGGGTCTGAAATGTTGACCAAGGCATGATCAGGTCATTAGTGACCAAGGTAAAAGCGACCGGATTTAGTAAATCGCGGGTAATGCGATCCTGGTGCCGGATATTGTACAAGCCGACCTCTTCGCCTTGATTTTTCCGAAGTAACAGTTCCCGCAGGTAAGCCATACCGATCATTCCCCCCGATGCGCCTGTGATCAACACGGTATGATCAAGCAGGGATCCGTTCAACAAACTATCCACCTGCTGAACAACATGCATTGTCCACAAAGCGGATCGCAGACCGCCGCCGCTAACGCTCAGCAGAACCAATTTCGGCCGGGCGCCGGGCGCCGGGTTCACCCTGGCTTTCCAGTGGTTCAGGATGGCTTCGGTTTGTGCAATATCTTGCTCCACGCGCTCGCCCGAGCACATGGAATCCAATAACGTATAAGCGTAAGGAGCAGGGGCCATGCCATAATGCATACCAAAAGCGCGGCTTTTATGATGAGCTGCCTCAAAGCGGGTAGCCGTATTTACCAGAAACAGCAGCAAAAGCATAATAGTGATCCGCCATTCGTTAAACCAATAATTAATGGCGCCAATAATGGCAACAAAAATGCTGAGGAAAAACAGGAAACTGGCGCCGGCAGGAATCCTAAAAAAGGGATGGTCGATCAACCACCCCAGCAACATCAGCACCAAAATCGTTAACAGCTGGATGATCAGGGCGTTCAGGTGGTTTTGACGAAAAATGCGCATCAACAGGCGGGAATCGTAATGCGATACGCTTCGAACCCGCCTCGGTTGTAACGCTTCATTCAGGTAGGTGTCTACCCGAAAAAGATGGCGCTCCTGCCGGATCGCATCTATGTCGATTTTGTGATGCCCCGGGAGCATCTCCCTGAAAAGATGGGGCATTTTTTCCCTTCTTCGCTCATAATATCGAATATCCCGGTTGGTAAAATGAAAATAAAGGATATAGACCAATAGCATCAAGAACACGCCCGCCAGAAAACCCAATACATCCAGGGCCAAGGACAAAGGAGACTCACCAACAAAATATGTCTGAAAATGAACCAGAGAGATCAGATAGAAGAGCAGAAATCCCAATGGCAGAAGGAAATTATTCAGGCAATATTTCGTAAAAGGATTCTTCAGGGAAGCTAAGAAAGGAAAATGATGCGCCGTCAGAAGGTAAACCGTCAGATTCCAGGTAAAATAAAAGCAGCCAAAAGCCAGCCCCATTAAAAAAAAGGCCCAGAAATTGCCCGAACTCAGATATTCGGGCTCCAGAAACAGGAAGCGGAATCCCAATTTTTTAGCTATGCCGCCGCTGATCAATAGAACCAATCCGGCCCACATGCCCAGGAGCAGGAGATTGCTGCGCAGGTGAATAATCAATAATCTGGCGGGGAAAGAATAAAAGACCTGCGTGAAAAGTTTTACCATAGCTGTTCCTGTTCTTCCGGTTAAAATAAAAATTCCCTTCGTTTATATTTAACACGAATTAAAACGAATTGATCCCCTGCTAATGGCCTTACAATCACTATTTTTGTGCCGAAAAAATTAAGCCTATGAACCTTTCCGTTGTTGGTACCGGATACGTCGGCCTAGTCACCGGAACCTGTTTCGCAGAAACAGGCAATCACGTTATTTGCGTTGATGTCGACGCCGAAAAAGTAGAAAAAATGCGCAAGGGGGAAATCCCCATCTACGAACCTGGTCTGGAAGTTATTTTTGAGCGGAATTCCCGCCAGGGGAGGCTCCATTTTACCACAGACCTTCGGTATGCTGTGGAAAATTCGGATATTATTTTCCTCGCCCTTCCTACTCCGCCTGGCGGCGACGGAGCGGCGGATCTGTCCTACATCATGGGGGTAGCCGCTGAGCTTTCGACCATGATCCAGTCTTATAAAGTCATTGTCGACAAGAGCACGGTTCCCGTTGGCACGGCAGAGAAAGTCCACGCTATTCTTGCTCAATCCCTGAGCGAAGACCTATTCGATGTTGTTTCCAACCCGGAGTTCCTTCGCGAGGGGGTTGCAGTAGAAGACTTCCTCAAACCCGACCGGGTAGTGGTTGGCACCCGGTCGGAAAAAGCCCGCAAGCTCATGCGCCAACTATACGAGCCATTCGTCCGGCAGGGCAACCCCATTCTGTTCATGGATGAGCGCTCTTCGGAAATGACGAAGTATGCCGCTAATTCTTATCTGGCAACGCGAATTTCTTTTATGAATGAAATTGCAAACCTCTGCGAACAGTTAGGAGCCAACGTGGATATGGTTCGGATAGGTATGGGCAGCGATTCCCGTATCGGTAAGCGCTTTTTATTCCCCGGTGTTGGTTATGGAGGAAGCTGCTTTCCAAAGGACGTCCAGGCGCTTGCCAGGACTGCGGACGAATGTGGATATGATTTCAAGATCCTTCGCTCTGTTATGGCCGTAAATGATCGCCAGCGCCTGGTGCTTGCTCATCGAATCCGGGAATATTTCCATGAGCAATTAACCGGAAAGACCATCGCTCTTTGGGGTCTCGCTTTTAAGCCCAATACCGATGACATAAGGGAAGCGCCTGCATTATATATTATTGACGAGCTGCTAAAAGCCGGCGCCCATATCAAAGCGTTCGACCCGGAAGCCATGAGTAATGTGGAAAAGATATACGGCTCAAAAGTCCAACTGTGTAAGGACCAGTATGAGGTTCTCATCGACGCCGATGCCCTGGCGATTGTGACGGAGTGGAGCGTATTCCGGGCGCCCAGTTTTTCCGTTATGAAGCAGCTTATGAAAGCCCCCGTCCTTTTCGATGGAAGAAATCTTTACGATCTGGAAGCGATGAAAGAGAACGGTTTCTACTACGAGAGCATTGGGCGCGAAACGATCTGGCACAAAATGGACGGACAATAAAATCCGTTATTGAAGAAAGCCTCCGCATTATGAAGATTGCTTTCTTGTTGCCAGGCATTCTGGTCCTTACAGGGATGTTCAGTTGCAAGCCCTCCGGTACTCCCTCCGGCCAAAAGCCGCCACTGCCAGAAAAAATGGATGTACTGGAAACGGTAGAGGAAAAAAACGAGCAAGGAGAACTTGAAAAATATACTATTGACCCCGGCCTTGGGCAAAAAGAAGGATGGTTCAGGCGTTGGTCGCCCGGCGGTCAATTGCTTGAAGAAACCTACTTTTCTAAGGGCCAGCCCGATCAAATCCGTATATTGTATTTTGAAAATGGGGACACCCAAATTGTGGAAACATACCAAAAAGGAAAATTTCAAGGGCCATACCGGGTTTTCCACCCTAATGGAAAAATTCTCCAACAAGGGAATTACCGCGACAACATGATGGAAGGCCTGTGGACTACATACTACGAAAACGGCCGCGTAAAAGAAGAAGTTACTTTTTCCGACAACCTCGAAAATGGCCCTTTCCGCGAATACTATTCCGATGGAACGCTCCAGACCGAGGGGTTTTACCGTAATGGGGACAAGGAGCATGGAGAACTCAAATTCTACGACATTAACGGCAAGCATATCAAAACGATGCACTGTGAAAACGGCCTTTGCAAGACCATTTGGAAGGCACAGTAATCATTTGCAAAAGCAAGCGCACCGGATGAAAAGATTTACCGTTTTGGTTTTCCTGTTTCTGGTCTTTTCTTCTTCTCTTCGAAGCCAGCTCATTGGCGGACAGACTGCATATGCTTTCCTGGGCCTTCCGGCCAGTGGGCGCATCGCGGCGCTTGGGGGTAGTTTAATCAGCGTCGCTGATGACGATATCAACCTCGGACTTGGCAACCCTGCCCTACTCAACCCCAAAATGCATCACCAGCTCGCTTTTAACCACAGTTTTTTAACCGGCGGATCCCAATTCGGTTACGCTGCCTACGGGCATCATCTTCCGAATCTTCCCGCTACGTTCCAACTTGGTATCCGGTATATTAATCACGGCGAAATAGAAGCCACCGATGTTTTTTTTCAGGAGCAAGGGATCTTTAAAGTTAAAGAAACAGCCATCGTTTTAGGCGGAGCATTTGCCCTGGATGAACGAATTCGGATTGGGGTCAATACCGGCTTTATTACTTCTACCCTCGCCGATCTGCAGTCGGTAGGCTTAGCCGCCGATCTCGGATTGATGTATCAGGACACTTCCCGGAAACTAGCCATTGGGATTGTCCTTACCCGCCTGGGAACGCAGTTAAGTACCTACTCCGGCAACCCAGACCTCCGGGAACCATTGCCATTCGAAATGCAACTTGGCCTTTCGAAACAATTGCGTTATCTGCCCTTTCGATTTTCCCTCGTATACCGGGACCTTCAGCGGTGGAATGTTTTATACGACGATCCCAGCCAGGAGAACGGCACGCTCTTTATCGGCGAAACGCAAAAAGAACCCGGGCAATTTGGGCGGCAGTTAGACAACTTCTTCAGGCATCTGGCTTTTAGCGGCGAATTACTCCTTGGAGCGAGGGAGAACTTCCGTTTGCGGGCGGCTTATGACCATCGCTTGAGAAAAGAATTAAGTGCCCGAGGTTTTGGAAGTGCAGCGGGTTTTTCTTTTGGCGTGGGCATAAAAGTTAGCAGGTTTCGGCTCGACTATGGCAGAAGCAACTATCATCTTGCCGGAGGTGTAAACCATTTCAGTATTTCTACCAGCCTGGAGGAATTCCGGTCAAGAAAGTAATCTTCCTTTTTTGCCTATCCTCTCCTGCGAACCAGGTGACAACTCCGTTTTCAGCGGAAAATGAACTGAAATTAGACACTGACCCATTATTACTCGGGAAATCCGCTACCTTTGTACTTCTCGATTCTTTGGGGATGCCGTCCGGTCTTCCTCAAAAAATCATTACTCCCCTAACCGAATGGAATCAGAAATATTACCTTGATTCCAAAAATCATTCATTCTCATGAGAGTACTTAAATTCGGAGGCTCCTCGGTATCCCAGCCGGACCGTATTTTAATGGTAGCTGAAATCCTCAGGGAATATTATTCGCAAGGAATAGAATTTGCAGTCGTCTTCTCCGCTTTTGGCGGCATTACCGACGCCCTGATCCACATGAGCCGCCTGGCAGAAAAGGGGGATGAAAATTATTTTACGCACTTTGAGGCTTTCAGCCAGCGTCATTTTCATGCTGCCCATACTCTTTTACAAGGGCCTTTCCTTGAAAAGGCATTGCCGGAATTGGAGAATAACCACGAAGTCTTAAAAAACCTTCTTTACGGCATCTTTCTGGTTCGGGAGGTTTCCCCAAGGACGATGGATTATGTGCTTAGTTTTGGGGAACGCAATGCGGCTTTCATCATCGCTCATGTGCTTCAGCAAATCGGCCTGCCTGCCCAATACCTCGATGCCCGAAAGATTATCAAAACCGACAAGAATTTTGGCAGCGCCAAAGTCGATATGGAAATGACTTATGAAAATATTCAAGATCATTTTTATCAATCAAATGATATTCAGATAGTTACAGGATTTATTGCCTCAGCAAAAGGCGGTTTGACAACGACTTTGGGCCGGGGCGGCTCGGACTATACGGCCGCTTTACTTGGGGCCGGATTACATGCCGAATGCATTGAGATCTGGACCGACGTAGACGGGGTGTTAACGGCAGACCCACGGAAGGTGAAGAAAGCATTCACCATTCCTACCCTCACGTATGCGGAAGCGATGGAAATGTCGCACTTTGGGGCAAAAGTTATTTATCCTCCCACCATCCAACCCGCACTGGACAAGCAGATTCCATTAATCATCAAGAACACGTTCAATCCGGAATTCCAGGGAACATATGTTTCTGAAAAAGCCGGCTTAAGTGCCCAAGAAACTCCTGTAAAAGGGATTTCCTCCATACACCACGTCGCCCTGCTAACGCTTCAGGGGAGCGGACTTTTTGGGGTGCCGGGCATCGCGGCTCGTCTGTTTGGAGCATTGGCACAATCGAAAGTAAATGTTATTTTAATAACCCAGGGTTCGTCGGAGCACTCTATTAGCTTCGCCGTTCAGCCTGATCTTGCCCTTAAAGCTAAGAAAGCGGTAGAAGAAGCTTTTGACATTGAACGGAACGCCGGGCTGATCGAACCCGTCAAGGTGGAGGATAATCTGTCGGTTGTTGCTGTTATTGGAGAACGAATGCGCTACCAACCGGGCATTGCGGGCCGCCTGTTTCAGGCCCTCGGCAAGAACGGGGTAAACGTAGTTGCCATTGCGCAAGGATCGTCTGAACTCAATATTTCTGTTGTGGTAAACCGGGAGGACGAAACAAAAGCGCTTAATGTTCTCCACGAAGCCTTTTTCTTGTCGGACACAGCAGAACTTCATTTATTTATCGTCGGCGTTGGATTGATTGGAAGTACGCTTCTTCAACAGATCCAGGCCCAAAGGGAGTTCCTGCTGCGCGAACAGGCTTTGGAAATTAAGGTGGTGGGACTGGCAAACAGCAAGCGGATGTTGTTCCAGGAAAAAGGCATTCCCCTGGATAGCTGGCCGCATGAACTCAAGGCCTCAGAACTACCCATGGACATTGAGGGATTTATTACCCGAATGAAACGTTTGAATCTGGCCAACACCATTTTTGTTGACAACACCGCCAGCCAGGAAATAGCCAGTCATTACGCATCCATTCTGGAAGCCAGTATTTCTATTTCAACTCCTAATAAGATAGCGACTTCTTCCAGTTTTGACCAATATCGAATGCTGAAGACTATTGCCAAACAGCGCGGGGTTTTGTTCCAGTACGAAACGAATGTAGGTGCGGGGCTTCCGGTTATCTCCACGCTCAACGACCTGATCCTGAGCGGAGATCGGATTAAAAAAATCGAAGCTGTGCTTTCGGGTTCGCTCTCCTTTATCTTCAACAACTTCAAGCCCGGAGTGCGGTTCAGCGAAATCGTCAGGGAGGCCCAGCATTTGGGTTACACAGAACCTGATCCCAGGGAGGATTTGCTTGGCCTGGACGTACGGCGGAAACTGATCATTTTGGCCCGGGAAACGGGATTGGCCTTGGAAGCCGAAGACGTTACCATTCAGCCGCTTCTTCCAGAATCGTGCATTAAAGCCGAAACGGTTGATTCATTCTTCCTGGAACTGGAAAAAGCCGACGCTTATTTTAACAACCTTTTGGCTGGCGCTACTTCCAGGGGGTGCGTACTCCGGCTGGCAGCTACGCTATACAAGTCCGAGGCCTCTGTTGGTCTTATCGAAGTGAATTCCAACCATCCTTTTTTCCAACTGGACGGCAGCGACAACATGATTGTATTTACAACCGATCGGTACAAAGAACGCCCGTTAGTAGTAAGAGGACCAGGAGCCGGAGCAGAAGTCACCGCTGCTGGAGTATTTTCCGAAGTGATTAAAATTGGCAATTTCTTGAGCTAAGCAAAATGGCTTTGGGTCTATTAATTTAATGCTTATCAATTTAGTATGAGTTCAGGTATAAAAGTCTTTGCACCAGCTTCTGTGGCGAATGTAGCCGTGGGGTACGACATTCTGGGATTTGCTTTGGAAAAGCCGGGAGACGAAATCATCGCTTCTTTCAAGGAAAGCCCTGGCCTTGAAATAACCAAAATCACTGGAGCGGGAGGGAAACTGCCCTATGACCCAGATCGAAACACGGCGGGATTTGCAGCGAAAAAATTGCTGGAATACCTGGGCGAAACAGAGCGGGGTATTGCGTTGGAAATCCATAAAAAAATGCCCTTTGGCAGCGGCCTTGGGTCCAGTGCCGCAAGCGCGGCAGCAGGGGTCATGGCCGTTAACGAACTATTGGGCCGGCCCTTGGAAAAACCGCAATTACTTCCTTTTGCCGTTCTGGGCGAGCAAATTGCCGATGGCGCATACCACGCAGATAATGTTGCGCCCTCGCTTCTTGGTGGAATCGTACTAGTTCGAAGCAATAAAGACCTTGACGTACAACGGCTTTACGTGCCAAAAGGGCTATATGTGGCGGTGATTTATCCGGAAGTTGAAGTTCTTACGCGGGAGGCCCGGAGCATCTTAAGCAAGCAGGTGGATTTGGACCAGCTTATTCGTCAGAGTGGAAACCTGGCTGGGTTTATTGTTGGGCTGTACAACTCCGATTTCGATCTTATCCGCCGCTCGCTAGAAGACGTCGTTATTGAACCGCAGCGCTCCTGTTTAATTCCGAATTTTTATGAGGTTAAAGACGCTGCGTTACAATCAGGGGCCCTTGGATGCAGCATCTCCGGAGCGGGGCCATCAATTTTTGCTTTATGCGACAACACCTTGACGGCGGAAGCAGCGGGAAAGAGCATGCAGGCTGTTTTTCACCGGCACAAGGTTAAAAGCCATTTATTCCTTTCCGCCATCAATCAGGAAGGCGCCGTTCTATTATAATCCCTTAACCGCCAAGTCAACACCAAGATGCTACTTTACAGTACAAAAAATCCTACGCTCAGGGTCACGCTCAAAGAAGCGGTAATGAAGGGCCTGCCAGACGATAACGGGCTTTTTATGCCGGTTGATATCCCTGAATTGCCGGCCAGTTTTATCAAAGATTTGCGCAATTATTCTTTTCAGGAAATCAGTCTAACTATAGCAGCTGCGCTCTTTCAGAAAGCGGTCCCATTCAAAGATATGGAGGACATCATACTCCGTTCCATAAACTTTCCTGCTCCAGTTGTCAGGCTGGACCCATTCCGATATGTTTTGGAGCTCTTCCATGGCCCCTCGCTTGCCTTCAAGGATTTTGGCGCCCGGTTTATGGCACAGTTAATGGGATATTTTAACCGGAAAGAGAACAAACCGCTTACTATTTTAGTCGCTACTTCGGGCGACACCGGCGGGGCAGTTGCCGCTGGTTTTTTTCGAACCCCAGGAATCGAAGTGGTCATTTTATACCCTTCTAAAAAAGTAAGTCCGTTGCAAGAAAAACAACTGACGACTTGGGGGCACAACATTACGGCTTTGGAGATCGATGGAACGTTCGACGACTGCCAAGCCTTGGTGAAGCAGGCATTTTTAGACATGGAGCTCGGGCAACATCTTCGGCTCAGCTCTGCCAACTCTATCAACATCGCCCGGCTTATCCCCCAATCGTTCTACTATTTTGAAGCCTTCAAACAACTGCCCCCCGAAGGAGGACCTATTGTATTTAGCGTGCCCAGCGGCAATTTTGGCAACCTTAGCGCAGGATTGATTGCAAAAAAAATGGGACTTCCCGTGCACCACTTTCTCGCAGCTACCAACGCAAACGATGTGGTCCCCCAATACCTCCATACCGGAAAATATGCGCCACGCCCGTCGGTCTCTACCCTTTCCAACGCAATGGACGTCGGAAACCCCTCCAATTTCCCCAGGATACTGGACCTTTTCCCAGAGACACCTGAATGTTCCACGTGGAACATTATTACCGGAACGCTTAGCGGAGAAGGGTATTCCGACCAAAAAACCGAACAGGCTATGAAAGAAATTTACTCCACATACCACTACGCCATGGATCCGCACGGCGCAGTCGGGTATTTAGCCTTGCTGGACTATCAAAAAAAACACCCGGCAACCAGAGGCATTGTCCTGGAAACTGCCCACCCGTCCAAATTTCTTGCCGACGTCGAGCGGATTTTAGGGTTCGGCATAGCGGTACCGGAGCGACTTGCCTCTTTGGAAAACCTTCCCAAACAATCTGCTTTCCTGAAGGCGGATTTTAAAGAATTCAAATCTTTCCTTCTGGATCGCAGGCATGCCTGATGTATCAATTGAGTTAATTTCGCAAACAGCGATCAATGTTCCACGTGGAACATTGATCGCTGTTTTTCATTAATTCACTCTATATTTAGGCAAAACTGGCATTGTTGATTTTTAAAACTCATCCAACATGAAACAACATCGCATCTTTTGGCTGTGGTGTCTACTGGCAGTTCTTTCGCTGCCAGTAAATGCTCAAGAAAAAACGGACAAATTCAAACAATTGTACGAAGAACTTCCAACCCCCAACAGTTATCGAAATGGAGCAGGAGGACCGGGACATGCCTACTGGCAGCAGAAAGCCGATTATCAAATCAGTGTGCGCCTGGACGATATTCACCAACGAATCTATGGAGAGGAAACGATAACATACACCAACAACTCTCCAGACATTTTAGAATACCTATGGCTTCAACTGGATCAAAACCAACGGGCAAAGGACTCCGACTCTTACAAAATCGCCAACAATTCCCTGGGAAACAGAATGTCTGTTTCCTCTCTTAAAAGCCTAACTCCCGAATTTGACGGAGGATTTAAACTGGATTATGTAACCGACGCAACAGGGAAGTCTCTTAAACATAGCGTCGTAAAAACTATGATGCGTATTGATCCTCCTTCGCCAATCATGCCGGGACAAACCTTTTCTTTTAAAATCAAGTGGTGGTATAACATCAACAACCGGCTCAAACTCGGAGGCAGGTCGGGTTATGAGTACTTCCCGGAAGACGACAATTACCTGTATACAATTGCCCAATTCTTCCCCAGAATGTGTGTCTATGACGATATTGAAGGATGGCAGAATAAACAGTTTCTCGGCAAAGGCGAATTTACCCTCCCATTCGGCGATTACGAAGTAAGCATTACCGCTCCAGCCGATCATGTCGTAGCGGCTACTGGGTCGCTCCAAAACACTAAAGAGGTATTAAACAAAGAACAGCAAATCCGGCTTGAATCAGCCAAAAAGGAACGCAATACTCCCGTTTTCATAGTCACCCCTCAGGAAGCCAAAGCGGCAGAGGGCGCCCGGTCTAAAATCGAAAAAACCTGGAAATTCAAAGCCGAAAATGTCCGGGATTTTGCTTTTGCCTCTTCCCGCAAATTTATCTGGGATGCCATGAGCGTTCCCATGAGTAACGGGCAAATGGTAATGGCAATGTCTGCCTATCCCAAAGAAGGAAACCCGCTTTGGGAACAGTACTCCACAAAAGTAGTAGCTCATACACTTAAATGGTATTCCCATTATACCTTTGATTACCCCTACCCTGTCGCCTGGTCCATCCACTCCGACGCCATAGGCATGGAATACCCAATGATATGCTTTAACGGGGGGCGCCCTGAAAAGGATGGAACCTATTCCGAACGAACCAAGTACGGCATGATCGGAGTGGTAATTCACGAGGTCGGTCATAATTACTTCCCCATGATCGTCAATTCCGACGAACGCCAATGGACATGGATGGATGAAGGCCTCAACAGCTTTTTGCAATACCTGACTGAGCAGCAATGGGAACGCTCCTATCCTCACCGAAGAGGCCCCTCCAACCTCATTGTTGATTATATGAAACTGGACAAGAAACTTTTGGAGCCAATCATGACGAATTCTGAATCCGTTTCCAACCTCGGGGCCAATGCTTACAGCAAACCCACTGCCGCGCTCAATATCCTGAGGGAAACCGTTCTGGGAAGAGAGCTCTTCGACTACGCGTTCAAAATTTACGCCAATCGCTGGAAATTTAAACACCCCGCCCCTGCTGATTTCTTCCGGACTATGGAGGACGCTTCTGGCGTTGACCTGGATTGGTTCTGGAACGGCTGGTTCTATACCACAGACCATGTCGATATAGCCATTGACGAGGTCAGGTGGTTCCGCCTCGACACTAAAAACCCAGAGACCGAAAAATCAATCTCCCGCCAGGAACTCGAAAAGACTCCCAAACCCATTGGAAGCATTCGAAACGAGCGGGACATTGCCCAGACCCAAGATGAAAAAGACCCGTCCCTTCGCGATTTTTATTCGCTTTACGACCCATTGGAGGTTACCGCCCTGGATAAAGCCGAATACCAGAAATACCTCTCCTCTTTGACGGAAGAAGAAAAGGCGTTTATCGATCAGGGAAAAAATTTTTACGAAATAAAATTCACCAACAAAGGCGGATTAGTCATGCCGCTCATCCTTAAGTTCGACTTCCTGGATGGAAGCAGCGAAGAATATCGCATACCAGCAGAAGTTTGGCTTCTCCAAAATCAACAAGCCTCCAAAATATTCTCCCTAGATAAGGAAGTCGTTCAAATAACGCTTGACCCCTATCTGGAAACTGCCGACGTGGATATGTCCAACAACTACTTTCCTCCAAAACAACCGATGAACCGGTTTGAGCTTTTCCGTAGCCGCCAGAGCAGCGCGCCAGCGGAAGAAAACCCCATGCAACGGGCAAAGAGAGAACCAAAATCCAATGGTTCAAATTAATATGACAAAGGGGGGGCAGCCTTTTTCGAAGCCCAACGGAGAAAGCTGCCCCTTTTTTCCTGAACAGCCTGCAACACCTTGCCGGCGCTTTTTTCTTCTCTTAAGGTTTCCATTTTTTTAAAACATATCATTGGCTGGCGCGTTCTACTCGAGGATAGCCGCCTTCAGAAACCTGCCCGGTTTCGTTCCCCAAAATGCCCAGTAGCGTGTCAAAAGGTAGCGATTTCAAGAGGAGAAGCCTATCCCTATCTCCGTCCTTTTAGTAAACCGTTGAAAACTAACATACCAAGCAGAAACGTTATGCCAGATTACAAAAGCCAACAATTGCTTCCTGAAGGCCGGGCGGTAGAAGGAATAGTGCGGTGGCAAAGCCCCTCCAATATCGCTATTGTTAAATACTGGGGAAAGCACGGAAAACAACTTCCGAGAAACCCTTCGCTCAGCTTTACCCTGCAAAGCGCGGTTACGGATACGATCCTTCGATACCAGCCTAAAGAGAAAAAGAAAGGCATCTCCATTCAATTTTCTTTTGAAGGATCTCCCAAGCCAGCCTTTGCTCAAAAGATCGAGCAGTTTTTTGAGCAGAACCTATGGGCTTTTCCTTTTTTAGAACAAATTGATATTCAAATAGATAGCAGCAACACCTTTCCTCATTCTGCGGGAATTGCCTCTTCCGCTTCCAGTATGAGCGCGCTGGCGCTATGCCTGTGTTCCCTTGAACAGGAACTATTTGGAACCCTATCTGATGAAGGGGCTTTTTTTCAAAAAGCATCCTATTTTGCCCGTTTAGGATCCGGGAGCGCTTGCAGATCAGTTTATCCTTATGCCGCGCTTTGGGGACAAAGTCCTCATTTCCCAAATGCGTCCGACGAGTTTGCCATACCGGTAGGCCAGGCGCTACATCCGGTTTTTCAAGGATTCCACGATGACATTTTAATAGTAAGTAAAAAAGAAAAACCCGTTTCCAGCCGGGTTGGGCATCAGTTGATGGAAGGGAATCCATATGCAGCCAGCAGATACCAACAGGCTGGCGACCATACGCTTGCCCTGTTCAAAGCGCTGGAAAACGGAGACGTCGAAACCTTTGGCCGGATCGCTGAATCAGAAGCCCTCACGCTACATGCGTTAATGATGGCTTCCAACCCTCCTTTTGTTTTAATGCAACCCAATTCCCTCACACTTATTAACCGAATCCATCAATTCCGTTCAGACACCGGCCTGCCTCTTTACTTTACACTTGACGCCGGGCCCAACCTTCACCTATTGTACCCAGGTGAATGTAGAGAAGAGATCCAATCGTTCATCCGGACAGAATTGACAACTTATTGCGAAGACGGCTTCTGGATACAAGACCAGGTTGGGCCCGGGCCCAAACAAATCAGGGATTGAAAACAGGCCCTGCATAAATCAATAATTTAAGGTAATTTTGTCCCCTGATATTGAGAACATCAAAAAAACAGGCAATGGATATTTTTGAAAAACGTCTAAGTGACCGGGGGCCGTTAGGTCAGTATCAAAAAGTGAGCCATGGATACTTTACGTTCCCCAAGCTGGAGGGGCAACTAGGGAACCGGATGATGTTTCAGGGAAAAGAACGCATCGTTTGGAGCATCAACAACTACCTGGGTCTGGCCAACCACCCCGAAGTCCGCAAAGTGGATGCGGAAGCAGCTGCTCAATGGGGCTTGGCATACCCAATGGGAGCGCGCATGATGTCGGGAGAATCAAATTACCACGAACAACTGGAGACCGAACTAGCCCATTTTGTTCAGAAAGAATCCGGCATGCTCCTCAACTATGGGTATCAAGGCATCATGTCGGTGATCGATGCGTTGCTCGACCGCCACGATGTTGTGGTGTATGACAAAGACAACCACGCATGTATTTACGACGGGATCCGCATGCACCTTGGAAAACGCTTCCCATTTGAACATAACAACATCGAGAGCGTCCGAAAGCAATTGGAAAAAGCGACCAAAGCCGCTCAAGAAACCGGAGGAGGTGTTCTGGTTATTACGGAAGGCGTATTTGGCATGCGCGGCGAGCAAGGCATTCTTAAAGAAATTGCCGCTTTGAAGAGCGAGTTTAACTTCCGTCTGTTGGTGGACGACGCCCATGGATTTGGCATGCTTGGCCCAACAGGAGCCGGCGCAGGAGAAGAGCAAGGCTGCCAGGATCAGATCGATCTCTATTTCAGCACGTTTGCAAAGTCAATGGCAAGCATTGGCGCTTTCATCGCCGGAGAGAAGGACATTATAGACTTTTTGCGCTATAACACGCGCTCCCAGATCTTTGCCAAATCCCTGCCCATGCCTCTTGTCATTGGCAACCTGAAGCGGCTGGAACTGCTCCGTACCAAACCCGAACTGCGCCAAAAGCTTTGGCACAATGTTGCCTTACTTCAGGGTGGACTGAAAGAAGCAGGATTCGACCTTGGACATACGAATAGTTGCGTTACTCCTGTATTCATGCACTGCTCCGTAGAGGAATCCACCCATTTGGTTCAGGACTTGAGGGAGGTATACAACATCTTCTGTTCGATCGTAGTGTATCCTGTTATTCCCAAAGGTATGATGCTTCTCCGCCTGATCCCTACGGCAGATCATACGGAAGAAGATATTCGCCTTACCGTCGATGCGTTTAAAGCCATCAAGTCTAAACTTGAGTCGGGAGCATACAAGAAAGAAATGGAAGTTATCGCCTGATAATTCTTCTTTCAGGGTTTTTCAGTAGAATCTTGTTGCGCTGATTCCCTTCGCGACAAGCCTAACGAGAAAACCTAAGCAGGAACTGTCTAAAAAGATAGACTTTGCCCATGGCCACAAAACAATAAATTTTCAGGCCTGGGGCGAAGAACGGTCTTTTGAGACGGCTCCTGCTTTTCCTTTTCCAAAAATCCGGAATCCGAGAAAGATCATTAGAACGCCTGAAAAACAGGCAGTCAAAACAACCGGAAAGAGGGCGCCTTCCTCAAAAAGGTGAAAAGCGGAATCCAGCGCTAACCGCACGTTATGCAGCCCCAACAAGGTTGTAACGCCAACAATAATCAAAGTAAACATATTTGCCCAGCGGCCGTTAGCATATTGGCCGAGAAGGGTTCTGTCATTTGCTGCAAAGAGCAAAAAAACGGCCATGAACGGAAGCAAGAGCCCGTTGAACGCCTGGGCCAGAATGATAACCGGGATAGGCCGGAAGTTGAGCATGCCAAAAAGAACGCCGATACTCAGAATTGTTCCCCAGACCAGGCGGAAGTTTTTCGAATTGGGCATCCAGGCTTCCTTCTTTTCGGCGCCCAGCAAGCTGGAACCCGCAACTGCCGCCGCAAAAGGAGCGGTTATCGCAGAGCTCAACCCAGCTGCGAATAAACCCAACCCAAACAGCACCGTTCCCCAACTTCCGATTTTTGAAGCCAACGCAAGGGATAAATTTTCAAAAGAGTAGGGCCCCTCGATTTGGATGCCGGCCAGCAGAATGCCCCCTGAAATCAATCCTCCGATCAAAACAGCTAATGCAATCCCAAAGCGCATTTCACGGATATCCTGCCCCACCCCGATTCCGGACCCAAGGAAAAGATTGTATGGAACGATTGTTGTTCCAACGAGACCGATAATCAACAACGCCGACCCTGCCGGAAAATGAGGTAAAAGCGCGCCCCTTGCTAAGGAAGCAGGCGTTATGGGAGAAAAAAAAGCAACATATAGAAAGGTTGCCCCCATAAAAGCTACCATTAGTCCAAGCAACCGGGCAATCAACCGGTAGTTACCCGTCCACAACAAGCCGGCGCATAGGATCCCTAATATAAACGTGACCAAAGGCCGGCTCAAAGAAGTTAAAAACCCCAACCCGGATAAAGCCCCTAACAGATTTCCGGCTTCGTAAGCAGCACAGCCAAAAGCCAGTGTCAGGAAAATACCCCAATGGATTCTTTTTCCATTTTTTCCGGCGTATTGAATGGCGATAATCTCACCCAGGTTCTTCCCGGAAGCAATGGTCAGCCTCGCCGATGTTTCCTGAAGTAAAATGGTCGCAAAGGTAGAAAACGTGAGCGCCCATAATAATTGCCCCTGAAATAATGCTCCGGCCCTGGAAGTTGTCGTTACGGTTCCCGGACCGATAAAAGCGGCGGATATGACCGACCAGAACAAGACGCTGGACACTCCTTTCTGAAAGGAAATACGCTTCGACATAAGAATAAAAAGGGTAAATCGTGAAACAAACCCCTAATATACCTATTCCCCCGGTTTGATCAGGTTGCGGATTTTATAGGGTTTCTTTTGCTGGGATTCAAAGTAGGTCCGCATTTGGATCTCAACCGTTATGCCGATAGTGATAAACTGGATACCTGCAAGAAGCAGGATCATTCCAAGAATGAGCAACGGCCTTCCCCAAATATCCTGGCCCAAAACCTTCAGCGTCAAAAGGTATAAATTGATCGCAAGTCCAAGCACAAGAAGGAAAAGCCCGCTATTCCCAAACAAGTGCATGGGTTTTTGCAGGTATTTTTTAAAAAACAGCATCAACAGCAAATCGCTTACTACCTTAAATGTCCGGTTAAGACCGTACTTGGATTTGCCAAATTGCCGGGGATGGTGTTTGACATCCACCTGGGTAATTTTGCCTCCCTCCAAATGAGCCAGCACCGGGATAAACCGGTGCAATTCTCCATAAAGACCCAGGTCCTTGGCAAGGTCGGCCCGTAGCACTTTAAGAGCACACCCATAATCCTTCAAGCGAACTCCAGATGCATTCCGGATAATATAATTTGCCATTCGGCTAGGCAGTTTTCGCAGGATAAACCCATCCTGGCGGTTCGCCCTGTTTCCGGCAACCATATCCCAACCTCCCTCTCTGGCAACCCGAAGCATTTCCGGAATATCTGTTGGGTCGTTCTGAAGATCCCCGTCCATAGTAGCAATGAACTCCCCTTCCGAGTGGTCAATGCCCGCCATAAGCGCAAGGCTTTGGCCATAATTTTTTTTAAGTTCGATTATTTTCAGGCGGGGATGCCGCACGTTTCGGAGCTCTTTCAGCGTACCGTCAGTTGACCCATCATCCACATAAACCATTTCATAGGCGAACCCTTCCAAAGCGTCTGAAATGCGTTGGACCAGAGGGCGGATATTGTCTTCCTCGTTGTAGACCGTCACGACAACAGATAATTCCAGGGACATACGCTTAAATTCATCTTATTTTAAACGGGCCAGGTCGAAAATGACCTGACCATGGCGAACGTAGATCTCATCCACTTTTTCATAGCGAACCTTTGGATATTCCTCGGGGTCAATAAGGAACAAGGCGCTTTTGTCGTAGTTCCCCCACTTTCGGGGAATGATCGCCCCCCGTTCTCTCGTCAGATAAAAGGAATTGGTGGGTTGCATATCGGTATTCCGGTAAACGTATACTTTTTCCCCCCTGTAATTTTTGCCTACCGCCTTCGAACTTTCCCTGCATAAGTTGCCAAAATCATGTCCGTTTCGGTCCGGAATCACAAACCAGTTAAAGCCGATTCGAAAGAGTAAAAGGGCGATGACCATACCTGGCAGACGGCGTTGCGGCTTTGGCAATATCCAAGCCACCAGGCATGCCATTGCCAGGCCCAAAAGAACAACCGCCAAATTCCGGAATGGAATGGCACTGAGCCGTTCTATAAACAAGGGCGTCCAACTTCCCAACGCAATAGCTATAATAAGCGCCAGGAAAGCACCCTGAACAAACCGGAAATTCCAGCTTTCCCTCCGCTCATGCCATTCATGCAACCTCAAGGCAATCCCGAAAAACAAAGGAATAAACATCAGCAAGTATCGCGGAAAGATACCCGGCGAACTCCAGTAAATCAGAATATTGGAGAGAAAAACTACCGCGAGGAACTCCAGGAACCTATCCTCCCGGATAATCCGGACCACATTCCTGTTAAAAAAGTAAACAGCCAGCAACGACCAGGGCAAAAAGTGGTACACCATTTCAAAAGGAAAGGTGAATAAATGCAGTATGGTGCGGCCCACTCCGTAGTCCACAACCGTCCTTTTGGAGGATTCGCGGAAAAGAGTAGCAAATACCGTATCAAGGTCATTATATTTTAGATACACCCAATAATAGGCGCCAATCAGTACTGCGAAAACTGCGATGCCAGCTGCATGTTGAAAAGAGATCAATTTTCTGAATGATCCACGGTAAGTGAAATATGACAGCAAAGTTATCCCCTGAAACACGCCGGCCGGCAACCCCTTAAGTAAGAATCCAACCGCCGTCAGTACATAAGAAACGGCAAATAAAGCCCACCACTTTTCCCTGGAAAAAAAATAATAGACTACAAAAAACAAGGAAAAAACGACCCAACTAAACGTGATATCGATCAATGCCAACATGGAATCCCAGAACAGGATGCGACCGCATGTGATGAGCGTGAACGCGGCAAGAAAGCCGGTAAGTACATTATTATATTGCTTCCAAAAAACCCAAAACACCGTCAGTCCGTATCCAAGCAAAGCCAAAACAGTTGGGATCCTTGCGGTAAACTCATCATATGTCCCCGACAGGTTAAAAAAAAGGAGCAGGATCCAGTTAAAAAGGGGAGGTTTGTTATAATAAAACGCCCCGTGTAAGGTAGGCGTGATAAAATTTCCGGACAATTCCATTTCCAAAGCGACCAACGCGCGAATAGCCTCGTCGTCGATCAATGTCATGACTCCCAAATTGATCAACAGCGCTGCGGGGAGCAAAACGACCGGGATGACAAATAAACCGTATTTTTTGAAAAGGGCTTTCATACCTTTGCTTTCAAAACGACCCCAAAAATAATGGCTTTGACGAAAATCTAAAACTTTGAAAATGAATATTTTGCAAATAAATACTTCTTATGTGATTCCTTTTCTTTTTTTCTGTGCTATATTCATTTCTCCAGCAATACCTTCTGGTTCGATAAATATTTTGCAAATCAATGTTTCCTCCAAACAAACCCCCGAAATCCGACGGGATACAACCCTATGGACCGAACTGGTTTCCCTGGACTCTACCATACAACTGGATTTGCGCTATGCCACCAGCAATAACTTCGTGGGAGAGCAATTATATTCCTGTCCAAGGTGTTTTCTGAGGCCCGCAGTAGCTAAAGCCCTGTTAAAGGTAAACCGTGAATTAGAAAAAAAGGGGGTTGGCCTGAAAATGTACGATTGCTACCGCCCGCACTCCGTCCAATGGGCTCTTTGGAAAAAAGTCCCCGACCCAAGGTATGTAGCTGATCCGCGCAAAGGTTCAATGCACAACCGGGGTTCCGCCGTCGATCTTACTCTGATCGAGCTGGCAACGGGGCAAGAGCTCAACATGGGTACTCCGTTCGACTATTTTGGCGTAGAAGCCTATATTGATTATCAAAACCTGCCTGCAGAGGTGTTGAAAAACCGCAAAATGCTCCGCGATCTAATGGTAGCCAATGGATTTAGGACTACCCGCACCGAATGGTGGCATTTTTCTTATGCCCTGGCGGCTTACCCGATTTCCGATATGATCTGGAGTTGTCCATAGGATATTTTCCCAAGCCCCGAAACAAAGGCTTGTTTTACAGCGTTAAACTTTTGGATTTTACTAATTTTATGGGCCTTTGAGTAAACAGGAAAAAAGATAACCAGCAGCATATGCAATACAAATCCGACGTGGAAGCGGTAGACGCGCTCGCGCAAGCCTACCGGGATCTTAAAAAAGAAATCGCAAAAGTTATTGTAGGGCAAGACGATGTAGTGAAGGGTGTCATAATAGCCTTATTCAGCAACGGGCACAGCCTACTGGTGGGCGTGCCCGGGTTGGCGAAAACCCTTTTGGTCAGCACTATCGCAGAGGTTCTAGACCTGGAATTCAAAAGGATCCAGTTTACCCCCGACCTTATGCCTTCCGACATCACGGGATCTGAGATTTTGGATGAAGACCGGCATTTCAGATTCAACAAAGGACCGCTTTTTGCCAATATCGTACTCGCCGATGAAATCAACCGGACGCCGCCGAAAACCCAGGCAGCCCTCCTGGAGGCTATGCAGGAAAAATCAGTCACCGTCAGCGGGGTAAGGCATATTCTTCCTAAACCGTTCTTCGTACTGGCTACCCAAAACCCTATCGAACAGGAGGGTACTTATCCATTGCCGGAAGCTCAGCTGGACCGCTTTATGTTCAACATTCCTCTCGATTACCCATCATATGAGGAAGAATTGGACATCGTCCGGGGGACCACCGCGATCAAAAACTACGATCTCCAGCACGTCGTTACCGGGGAACAGATCCTTTATTTCCAAAGTTTGATCCTTAAAATCCCGGTGGCAGATAACGTCCTTCGGTACGCGGTAGCTTTGGCCACCAAAACCCGTCCGAAAACCGACATGGCCACTCCAAAGATCAACAATTACCTTTCCTGGGGGGCAGGCCCCCGGGCATCACAGTTCCTCGTTTTGGGGGCCAAATGCCATGCCGCGATCAACGGAAAATATTCTCCAGATATCGAAGACGTTCAAGCTATTGCAAAATACGTACTCCGCCACCGGATCGTACGGAACTATAAAGCCGAAGCGGAAGGAATTACGGAAGAACATTTGATTGAAACGTTGCTGTAAACTTTGGTTTTGAGGCCAAATTGCCATACCTCCCGCTATACCGGAAATCTGGAAAGCGAGGACGCCGCTTCTTTGGCTTATATTCACTTCCATCAATCAAGGTTTCAGAAAAAAAAGGGGGCTGTGTCAAAAGATGGACTTTGCCCATGGCTGCAAAAAAATAGTTTCTTATTTCGCTCCTTATAGAGAATTCCAAAGCAATTTTTTATAAGGAGTAAAAAAATAAAATAAATTTTTACGCCCGGGGCGAAGAACGGTCTTTTGAGAAGGCCCTAAAAGGAGGAACCGCCTCACTTATTTGAGGTAATTCCTCCTTTTTTATAAGCATCCCAATACGCCAAAGCGATGTTTCCCTGCATCTTACCCCAAGGGGAAAATGGATGTCACATTTTCGGAAGCATTATTTTACACCCTATAAAAACTTCTTTCTGCATGGTTTCCCGAATTGTCTACCGCTTTTTTACATATACATTCTTCCTGACCGCTCTCTCCTTCTCGGCATGCACCAGTGAAATGAGGGAACAATTAAAACCGGTACCCATTGCCTTTGGAGAGATTAACGAACTAGCGATCATTGCCGACCGCGATATGTGGGAAAGCCCCATCGGCGATACGATCCAATTCTATTACTCCTCCCCTTTTCTCATCCTGCCTCAGCCGGAGCCCATCCTCGATCTTCGCTTTTTCTCGCCTGGAGACCTGGAAGCAGATCAATTGCGCAAACAATTACGCACCTACCTTTTTGTTGGCGACCTTAGCGATCCCAATTCCGCCGCCACAAAAATGATGACCACCCTGGTTACCGAACAGGCCATTCAGCAAATCCGCCAAAACCCCAAAAACAATGTGATCATAGGAAAAGACAAATGGGCCCAGGGACAAATGGTTATTTGCCAATTTGGCCGCAACAGGGAAGAGCTGGTCAACAACCTGAAAGAAAATTTTCCGGCTATTTTGAAAAAAATCAGGGAACACGACAAAACAAAAATCGACGCTACGGTTTACCTCGGTAGGAGAAACTTCAAACTCGAACAAGAGGTAAAGGATAAAATAGGCGTCCAAATCCGGATTCCAAGCGACTTTTTCCAGGCCATTAGCGATGGGGAAGTCATCTGGCTGCGAAAGGAGACTACGGAAACCAGCTCCAACCTCATGTTCCGAAAGCTTCCCTATCGCAGTCAGGACCAGCTCACGCGGGAAGGAGTGATCGCCATTCGCGATTCCATTGGCCGGAAATATATCTCTACCCGGCTACCCAATACCTATATGGTAACGAATGGATACGATCTTCCGGTTTATGTATCCCAGGTGCAGATAAACAACCAATTTGCCGTCAATGCCCGGGGAATCTGGGAAATCGAGAATGATTACATGGGAGGCGCTTTTGTCAGCTATCTGATCTTAAACCCAAAAACCAATGAACTCATTTTCATCGACGGTTTCCTGCATGCGCCGGGTGTAGACAAACGTAACTTGATCCAATACCTGGACCATATCATTAATACCACAAAAATTTCCTGAGTTTTAGACAACGCCCCAAAGAAAGTGACCCCACACCCGTATCTGCGTCTAAATCACCGAATGATCAAGGCACCCGGGAATTCACAATTATTTTATCCGGATTTTTTGATCCACTAAGAAGAATTGCCAACCTTTGTCAATCGCTCCTTTTATTTTTTAACCGCACAATATAATCCAAGTATGTCGCTGAAAGACAAGTATCAACCGGCTCTCGACCTGGCCAAGGAATTAGGCGCTGAAATGGAAAATTACCACGAGGAAAATGGCGCCATCGTATTCAACGGCGCCGTCGAAACGCCTTATGTCCGGAATCTGATCTGGGACAAATTCAAAGCCATTAACGGCCTCGACAAAGAAGCTGCCGCTCCGGCCGACATCAAGGCTAATATCCAGGTGAAGGACGAGACCGTTTACCACCGGCATGAGGTAGTCTCAGGCGAATCCCTCAGCAAAATTTCCAAAAAGTACTATGGTGACGCCAACAAGTATATGGTCATTTTCGAAGCAAACCGCGATATCCTGAAAGATCCGGATATGATCAAGGTGGGTCAGGTACTTACGATTCCTAATCCTTAGGCGCCTGGTTTGAAAAGGAAGTAACTGCCAACACTAAACAGGGCGGCCCAATTAACGGGGCCGCCCTGTTTTTTTTACCGCTAAAAAGGCAAAAAAATTAAAAAATCTACTCTGAATTTTTAACCAATTAGAGCAAAGAAACGCTTTTTGCCGCGAAAGCGGTTAAATCGGCTCCTTTTAGCATTCCTTGCTGCAAAAGGGCAAGGCGGTAGAGATAAGCAGCTATTTCCTGCCCTTCATCTCCGGAACTGTTCTCCAGAAGCTTTCCAACAACCAACGGATGATTGGAATTGATCACTACGTGATAGGTCTCCGGAAAAGAAGCGCCCCCCATTCCCTGGAACGTTTGCATCTCTTTGAGGCGGCGCATAAATTCCGGGCGGGTAATCAGCACGGGTTGGTCGTCGGGAGACATGGCCTTTGTTTGGACGATTGCCTGAGCATCCTTGATCACGGATTTGAACAGTTCCTCAATTTTTTTGAGGTCCGACTCGCTCAAAACCGATTCCCGTTGATCCTCCTTTTCAATAAGATGGTCTAAAGTTTCTGCATCGACCCGAACAAAGGTCAGGTTGTCCGTTTTGTATTCCAAATGCTGCATAAAATGGCTGTCGATCACATGATCCAGTTTCAGCACCTGGTAGCCCCTTTCCTTGCAGGCGGTTATTTGCAGGTGATGCTGTTCTGGAGATGAGGTATACAAGGCAACCACTTTGCCATGCTTATTAGTTTGAGCAGGTTTAACCTTCTCCTGGTACTCCTCAAGGGTATAAAAATGGCCATCGACATCCTCCAATAAAGCAAATTTTTGCGCCCGGTCGTAAAACTTCTCCTCCGACAGCATGCCGTATTTGACAAAAACCCCGAGATCGTTCCATTTGCCTTGAAAAGATTCCCGGTCTTTTTTAAATAATTCTTCGAGCTTATCGGCCACTTTTTTGGTAATGTGGCTGGTTATTTTTTTGACATTGCTGTCAGCCTGCAAATAGCTCCGGGAAACATTCAACGGAATATCCGGAGAATCGATGACGCCATGCAGCAAACGAAGGAATTCCGGAACGATGTCTTCTACATTATCCGTTACAAACACCTGATTGGAGTAGAGTTGGATCTTATTGCGCTGAAGTTCCAGGGAATTCCCCAAGTGCGGGAAATACAAGATTCCATTAAGGGTGAAAGGGTAGTCAATATTTAGGTGGATCCAAAACAGAGGCTCCTCGAAACTGAACGGATAAAGTTCCCGGTAAAACTTCCGGTATTCCTCATCTCCAAGGTCAACCGGGTTTTTTTTCCAGGCAGGATGGGTGTTGTTGATGATATTAGGTACCTCCTTTGCAGGCGTATCCTTATCTTCTTCGGTTCCATCCTCATTTTCTTCAAAAGAAGATTTCATGCCAAACTGAATCGGAACAGGAAGGAACTTGCAATACTTCTTCAGCAGGTCCTCGATCCGCTGGTCTTCCAAAAACTCCAGGCTATCCTCGCTGAGGTGCAAAATTACTTCCGTGCCCCGTTCCTCTTTGCCGTTTTCCTCAAGCGAATATTCCGGACTACCTTCGCAAACCCAGGTAACTCCGCTGGCTCCGGCCTGGTAGGATTTAGTCCGCACTTCCACTTTCTGCGCCACCATAAACGCAGAATAGAAGCCAAGACCGAAGTTTCCGATCAAGGCTGCTTCTTCTTTATAGGTTTCCAGGAATTCCCGGGCGCTGGAAAATGCAACCTGGTTGAGGTATTTTTTCACCTCCTCTTCGGTCATCCCAATGCCCTGGTCTCTAATCGTCAGTGTTTTAGCGTCCTTGTCGGGAATAATCTCAATAACCGGTTCTCCCAACTCACCCTGGACTTCCCCGCGCATAGCCAGGGTTTTTAATTTAGTGGTGGCGTCCACTGCGTTCGATACCAATTCGCGAAGAAAGATCTCGTGGTCGGAATACAAGAACTTCTTTATAATGGGAAAGATGTTCTCCGTTTGGACCGAAATATTGCCTTTTTGCATAAACTACTCGATTTAGGGATTCTCCAAATATTAAGACAAAGGAAGATAACCAAACTGCGTGCCATTTATCCCGTCTGTCAAAATGACACCTTATAGAAACCCTTTCTTTTTAAAAGGAAAAACAGGGAAAAATGAGGGGCCAAAAATTGGCGGCTCTATTTTTACTCCCGGCGCCTGAAAAATTTTCAGCAGGTCTTGCATATTTCCCGGGAATAGTTTTTATTTGTCGAAGCTTTGAGTTAAATCCTTTCCAAAAAGAGCTTTTCAGGCTATTTTCCTTTTCTGGCTATTCTACTTACTATTGTCTGTTGCCGTTCAACAGCTCCTTTTCATTTTATAAACTTTTTCTACCGGATGCATGCGCATCCGCAAGGATTGTCTTTAGTGTGGTGAGCAGGAAAGCCATATTTGGGGGGACGCTTGGCCGAATGCTCACCCTTTAAAACATAAGATGTTCCCGGTGGGTTAGAAGCCGTTGGAACGGATCGTTGAGGAAAATCTTTTCGATCAAAGAGCTTTTTGTATTGTTTAGGAAGTAAACCTAAATGGTTTGGGCCGATTCAACTGGGGGGTGGAATCGGCTTTTTTTATCTTTGCCAAAGCCAGTACATAAACCCAAATACTATGAGAGAAAGATCAAATCTGTTGGTAGGTTTAATGGTAGGCCTATTGCTTGGATTGGTAGGCTATATTTTTTTCATCAACTACGTCGCCAACTACTTCTCCTTCCTGATTGGTTTCGTCAGCGGGTTGTTACTCTTGTCCTGCACTGTTGTCCTGGCATTTACCTGGAACCGGAAAAAAATCCTTTCCTGGCTTTTTGGGCCTCAGGTCGTCAATCAACCTGCAGAACACAACCAGCTTTTTGTCAAGGGAATAATCGGCCATTTGGTAGACCGGTTCTTTTCCGGACATATGCACGAAGAAGGGCGAGAACAGATCAAACGCTCTGGGATGCATGCGTTCAATATGTTCATGTGGGGAAGGGTGGTCATTTCCATGCTCGGAGTATTGGCCTCGGTTTTTGTCGTGCTCGGGGGGTTGCTGGGTACTATTCTTGTTGTGCAGCAAAATAAAATGCTTGGACAGCAAAATGCCCTGATCAACAAACAAAACCTGTATCTGGGTCAACAAACGGATTACATAAATAAACAAACCAATCTACTGGATGTCCAAACCAATTTGCTCGCCGTTCAGAACAAAAACCTTTTAGCTCAAAATTCTATGATCGGCCAACAAACCGGCTTATTTAACGAGCAAGTGAACCAGATTGACACCCAGAACGACCTTTTTTTCCGCCAAATCGGACAGGTTGACAACCAAAACCTTCTGGTGAAGGAGCAAACATCCAAAATCGAACAGCAAACGGAACTGCTGGAGTCTGACCGGCGCAGCGCGCTGATCTTCATGATGAGCAATATCATGGATAAAATCGACGACGAAATCAAAACCCAAACCGAAAAAGACCGCCAAGTCAACAAGTATAGCCTGTCCGACCCTGTTCTGGGTCGCATTGGCGCGCTTTCTCAAAGCTTCAAGCCCTATCGCTATCTCCAAAACGGAACGTTGATCGAGAAACCGCTCAGTCCGGAAAGGGGGCAATTGCTCCTTGCGCTGACAAACTCAAAAATAAAGGAAACGGACTGCGACAAGCTGTTTTCACAGAGCACCTTTGAGTTTGCCGATTTGAAATCTTCCCGCCTTGATAGCGCTTACCTGCCTCATATCAATTTAAAATCTGCTGATTTATCCAACGCCGAACTGAAGTACGCCAACCTCGCAGATGCCAGCCTGCACCACTCCGATCTGAATAATTCCAGGCTAAACGGCGCCAATTTGTCAAATGCCCATTTGGATTATTCCTCTATGGAAGAAGCCAATCTCGACGACGCTAATTTGAAAGGAGCAGAATTGTACTATTCCAACCTCACCAACGCTTCGCTGGCTGCAGACTTTACCGAAGCCAAGCTCAACCATGCCAAACTGGATTTTGCCATTCTGAACTATGCCATCCTTGAACGCGCCGAATTGCTTAATGCCACTTTAAAAGGCGCCAAGCTGATCAAATCCAGGCTAAACCAGGCAGATCTGACCAAGGCTTCCCTGGAAGGCGCCCGCTTGCAGGGGGCAGAACTCACAGATGCTAATTTATTAAGAGCGCAATGCACAGGCGCCGATTTTACCGGCGCATTGCTCACAGGCGCCGACCTGAGCGGATGCGACCTGAGCAATGCCAACTTCACAGCGGCCGTTTTGCAGGAAGCAAACCTAAGTGCAGCCGACCTGAGAGGGGTAACTATGAAAAATACCAATTTGGTTAACCTAATCCTGAGAGACGCCAAAGTTGGCAGTCCAGATTGGTTATCCGAATTGCAGAACCTGGCCATACCTGGCCTGGATGATCTTTTGAATCGCTATTATATAGACACCCTGACGCCGCAATCCGACCAGAAAGGGGCTTTTTTCCTGATCAAAGAACGGCTGGGCTCGCAATAGCCCAACTCAGTTCTCGGCAGGAATAAACTTGAACATTTGGCTGGGAACCTTTTTCATCGTCCCCTGCATTAGGCGCGCGCCCTTTTCTTCAGCGCCTTTTTCTATTTCAAGAAAACGGCCGCTGCGTTTGCTTTGAATATAAAAATAGCCTTCCCCGGCATCCATCAGGCGGAACTTCTGGTTGTCTGTTCCGTGGTAGGTCCATTGATGGATCAGAGCCCCCTCTTCCGTGGAATTACCCTCCACGTCGAGGTAAAGCCCTGAGATTTTGGCTTGAAAAAAGAAAAAATCCTCCTCGGCCGGAACGAGGGTGAATTGTTGATTCTCCTGTTGATATGGCGTATACTGCTGAAGAATTTCACCCCGTTCCTTTGAGGCGCCCGGAATATCCACAAACATATTGGTATGTTTAACCTGGATAAAATAGTACTCGCCGGCAAGGATCTTTTTGAGGTTAAGTTTGCAATCAACTTTGTTCTTCCCAAAGAAGGAAGTGACGAAAATCGGGATATTCCCCAGGTCGTTTTTTGCGAAATCCGGGGTTTGAATCTCTCCCTTTATCCTGGACACCATTTCCGGAATGCGGAGTTTTATATAATCGTATACTTCGTTCAGGCTAATAATCCCATCCTTGCCGGCATCTGCAGCTCCCTCCAATCCTTCAAGTACAGCTTTGGTAAAGGCGCCATTTTGCCATGCTTCATCCTCATAGGAGCGTTCTTCCTTTTTGCTGGATGTAAGGACAGCATAGCCGGCTTTGCTTTCCATCACATTGCGGATTGCGTCGTTAACCGTCCCGCTGTTGCTTCGGGCTCCGCTATGGCAAGCGTCCATAAAAATCAATTTTTTACATTGCACCTCATCGAGGCGTGAGGTGATTTCGTCGTATCGTACGGAAGTTTGGCGCGGATCTGAAGGGTTATAATCGTTTCCCCTTATCCAAAGATTATCCAGAGAATCTGTAAACCCATGAGAAGCCAGGTAAAGTATGATGAGGTCTTTTTTGTCGACTTTCCTGGCGTTTTTGTAGTCATCCACAAGTTGCTCGACGGCCATTCGGATACTATCTGCCGTTGCCGAAGGCCCAATCAGGGTTTTGACATACACCGCATCGAAAAGCCTGTTCGTAGTAGCAATTTGCCCCCGAAAAGCGTTGGCAAAATCACAGGCGTCTTTAGTGGCAAACTGAAGGTCGGGCGGGTCTGTCCCAATGGCCAAAACATGGATCGATGGCCTGGAAGAAAAGGAGTAGTTATAATAAACGACGATAGATTCCGACTTCAGGGCCTGGGGTCCAGTTCCATAAAGGATCTGTATGGTTTGATTGCCTTCCTCCAGCAAAATATCGGCAGTGAAATTCAACCCGTTCACCTGGGCGTTTTCCACGCGATCTTCCCCAAGAGCGGTCCCGTTTACCAGGATTTGAAACCTGCTGATTACCAGATCTCCTTCAGTGAGTGCTAACGCATCGATGAACAGTTTGCGGGTTTCGCTTTGGATAAAGGCCTGGCCTCTCGGAATACTGGGTTTTACCCACTTGATCTGGGTCCAGGAAGGGCCGGCCAGCAAAGACAAGCAGAGGAAAAGGGTGTGTTTTTTCATAGTAGGGCATTGAATGCCCTTCAAAAATAGAGAATTAAATCCTTTTGCGCCCGGAGGGATTAAAAAAATCCTTGATTAACAACCCAATGGAATTTTTTGAATCCGGCGTTGATGCCTTCCGCCCTCGAACTCTGTTTCCAAAAACGCCCGGGTAATGGCCTTCGCTTCTTCGGAACTGACGAACCTCGCCGGGATAGACAAGATATTCGCGTTATTGTGGGAGCGGCCAAGGCGTGCGATCTCTTCCGACCAACACAACGCGGCGCGTATGCCCTGGTGTTTGTTTGCTGTTATTGCGGCGCCGTTGCCGCTCCCACAAATAATGATGCCTGCATCGGCTTTCCCCTTTTCCACTGAATCCGCGACAGGGTGAATAAAATCGGCATAATCTACAGACTCCGTAGAGTAGGTTCCAAAATCTTCAACCTCAAAACCTTGGGCCTGCAGCCACAGGATAAGATCCTCCTTGCATTCAAATCCTGCATGATCCGATCCAATAGCCAATTTTTTCACGTTCATTTCATATCATTTATTGACCGTCAGGCGGAAGCAATCCGTTTTCAATGGTTTGTACGCGGTAAGGTTCAAACCGGGCCTGCAGTTTTTTGAAAAACGCATCGTCCTTGTTCTTCTCTGCATCCTGCATCAGCCGGGTCATCGTGAACTGTGCTCTTTCGTAGTCAAACTGGTAGCTGTTGCTCAGGATATCCGGATCAAGGGATGTATAGAAGCGCATTTGTTTTTCCGTTTCATCAGCGAGGATTTCCATGACCGGTTTGGCTTTTTCATACGCGCCGGCTTCCAGGTATACATCCAGCATGTAGTATGCCCGATAATCGTATGGGAAATTAACATGAGGGAACGCCTTGAAGTACTTATCGGCTATTGCGATAGCCTCCTTGCTTTTATTTTCTTTGAGGAGTTCCCCAGCCGCTCTGCGCATCGTCAGCTGCATGCTTTGGATGCTCGGCAAATAAGCATTATCCACAAAGGTTTTTTCCTTGTCAAAGTTACCCCAGCGGAATTTTTCCATGACGTTTTTGTAGAAAGCCTCCGTATTGACTCTTCCGCTCCCTATAATCCCATAAGTTGGATCACTGGGGGTGCGGACCGGCACGATACGAAGTGCGAGGCCTTCCAATTGCATGTAATCGTCCAGTCCAAAGAATTTTTCGGGCCGGGTTGTTACGGCAAAGTAAACAGGCCGTTCCCACAGATTGGACGCAATCACATCCAAAACCGCGATGTCATCTTTACCAAGGTACTCCCTACCTGCAAAATTCAGGGGAATACGATCCACCACCGTTGTATCCGATGAGGCGATCAGTCCGGCTTTTTCTGCCGCCTGGCGATCGACCGGCAAGAAAACGGACCGGGTTGGCATGTAACTTTCCGTATACTCTCCACTCTGAAGAGGCAGGGGATGATCTTCCCCAATAAATTGCAAGAACTGCTGAACGCTCATTTCCCGGTCCGGTTGGTTGGAGGGCGGATAAAGCAACTGGTTCCTTTTGTTTCCCCGGTAAGCGTCTTTGGAGATAGTCAGTTTCAACGCAGGAGAATCATTGACCTTACGCCGGAGCAGGTCGATATACCAATCTACTGCAATAAGGCTCAGATTGACTACGCGCACGTCCTTTCGGATTCCTTCCACTTCCTGGGCATACCACAACGGGTATGTATCGTTGTCGCCGTAGGTAAAAATAATGGAATTAGGGGCACACGAATTGAGGAAGTTAGAGGCGTAATCCCGCGAAGCATAATGTCCGCGGCGGCTGTGGTCGTCGAAGTTCTGGGTCACCATAAGAATAGGGGCCGAAAGAGCGATTACCACTGCCAGCGAGCCGCCAACCGGGGCGCTGACCTTGACCCGCTCCCGCAGCACTTCGAATAAAGCAATCACTCCAAACCCGATCCATATACAGTACGTAAAGAAAGAGCCGATGAGGACATAGTCCCGTTCCCGAGGTTCGTTGGGAGGCTGATTGGAGTAAACGATGATACCCAATCCCGTTATTCCAAACAGCATCAGCAATCCCAGAAAGTCGTTTTTGGACCTATTGAAATGAAAAATCAAGCCAAGCAAACCAAGAAGGAACGGGATCATGTAATACCGGTTTCTTGCCTGGTTGTCCCGCATAGTGTCGGGCATTTTGCTTTGGTCTCCAAGGCGCCAGTTATCGATGAAAGGAATGCCCGAAATCCAGTTTCCGCTGGATTTATCCCAGGAATAAAATCCCTGGGAGCCGTTTTGCCGGCCGGAAAAATTCCACATAAAGTAGCGCCAGTACATCCAGTTGAGCTGGTATTTAAAGAAGAACGTTAAGTTATCGCCCATATTCGGCCTTCCAGCAGGAAGAGGCTGATCCGGATTCAGGCCAATCCAGCGTTTGTACAAAGCAGGCCGTCCCTGGGAGGGATCTCCCATCCGGGGAAAGACCATTTCCTGGCGTTTGTCGTAGACGTACGACAGTTTTTCATCCACTACTTCGTAACGGTCGCCTACCCGGCCATAACGATTTTTAGATTTTACGTCAATAGGCCGGGCTTCGAAGTGAGGCCCTCTAAGAAGCGCGCGTTCGCCATATTGTTCCCGGTTCAGATAAGGAATAAGGCGCAGCGCATCGGTTGGGGCGTTCATATTGATCGGAGGGTTGGCATTCGCCCTTGTGACCACCATTCCATAGGTGGAATAGGAAATAATGAGGAGCGCTACCGCAACAATGGCATTCTGAAGTGTGGGGTTCTGTTTTTTCTCGGCATACCGCAACCCATAAACGACGCCCCCAACCAGAAGGAGCAATAACGGAATAAGGCCTGAATTAAAAGGAAGCCCAAGTCCATTGACCATCAGCAACTCAAACATGCCCCATAAACGGGGGAGACCTGCGACGATAAACGTTTGGATGCCAAAAACAAGCAGAACGCCTACGCCGGCTGCCGCAACCATGCCCCAAAAGGTGTGCCTGGAATACCGTTTGAGATAAAAGAAAAAAGCAAGTGCAGGGAACGTCAGAATACTAAGCAAGTGAACGCCAACCGACAAACCGGCAGAATAGATCGCAAAGATCAACCAGCGGTCGTATTTGTGCTCATCAGGTTGAGCATACCAGTGTATGGTAGCCCATAGCGTAAGGGCAGTGAAAAAAGTCGACAATGCGTACACCTCCCCTTCGACGGCCGAGAACCATATCGAGGTACTGAATGCGGTAGCAAGCCCGGCGACCAGTCCCGCTCCAGCAATAGCGATCAACTGGCCATTGTCCGGATTCCCTTCCCGGCCTACCAACGACAACTTACTCAAGATAATTGTCACCCACGCAATGAACATAGCGGCAAACGCCGTACTGATACCCGACATCAGATTAACAGCAAAAGCAATATCTTCAGGGTTATCGGAAAAAACTTCAGCAACCCAGGCAAACATCCGGCCAAGCAGCAAAAACAAAGGCGCCCCAGGCGGGTGAACTACCTGGAGCTTATACGCTCCAAGAATAAATTCACCGCAATCCCACAGACTACCAGTCCTTTCCGCCGAAAGGTAATATACCGCTGTCGCCAGGGCAAAGACCGTCCAACCAACAATATTACTTACGCGTTTATACGAAAACATAGAAACATGGTATTTTAAAAATCCATTAAAACACTATCAACCAATAAGTTATCAATTCATCTTGCGAAAGTGCAAAGCTAAGAAATAATCTTAAACCAACCCTTTCACGCCCTTTATAATTATATATTCCCCGCAATAAAGCCTACCTTTGTTCAAACGATTGCTTATGAAGTTATTGTTTTCGCTTTTGCTGATTTATGCAGTCTATCGGTTCTTCTTTGACAGACCCATGCTGAACCGCCCCAGAAGCGAAGATACGCTGCCAAAATCAAACCGAACTTCCACACAGCATAATATCCGTTCAAAGGACGAGGATGACTACGTTGATTATGAAGAAGTTGACTGATATGGATGCTCCTATTCGACCCGGCGATCTTGTTTTATACAAAAACAACCAGCTGATTGCTTTCAACAAGCCGGCAGGTATACCTGTGCAAGCAGACCTCACTGAAGACAAAGCCCTCTTCAACCTTGCTGAAATATACACCAAATCCAAGCTTTGGCTCATTCACCGCCTCGACAGGCCAGTGAGCGGCGTGGTACTTTTTGCAAAAACCAAAACTGCCCAACAAACGCTTAGCGCCGATTTTCAATCCCGGAAAATTAAAAAAACGTACCTCGCCGTAGTAAAAAACGCCCCCGAATCCAATTCTGGCACGCTCATCCACTACCTCAGGCACGATTCCAAAAACAACCGCTCACTGGTTGTTACCGAAAACCAACCCGATGCACAGGAAGCCATTCTTCATTATATCAAACTAACCAGCAGCGACAACTACCATCTCCTGCAAATCGATCTGGAAACTGGAAGGCATCACCAGATTCGGGCTCAACTGGCCGCTATTGGGTGCCCCGTTAAAGGCGATGTGAAATATGGCGCCCGGCGAAGCAATCCAGACCGGTCCATTCACCTCCACGCATGGAAGCTGGCCTTTTCCCATCCTGTCGATCATACTTTGGTAGAGCTGATAGCCCCTCCTCCAGAGGATCCTTTATGGAAAGCCTTCATGGAGGCTATTCACTGACTTTTCCGATCCCGTTAAGCTTTTCTCATGCCAATGGAATGCCTCTTAACTTACTTTCCTAACCTGTCCGACCTGCAAATCGCCCGGTTTAAAGAACTTGGCATCCAGTACCTCGATTGGAACAAAAAGATAAACCTCATCTCCAGGAAAGATACTCCCTTTCTTTATGAGCACCATATTCTACACTCCCTGGGCATTGCCCGGCTGATTCAATTCCGGCCCGGAGCGGAAATCCTCGATCTAGGTACAGGAGGAGGGCTTCCTGGTATTCCTCTGGCTATACTATTTCCAGAAACCCGGTTTACCCTGATCGACGGCACAGGAAAAAAGATCGCCGCGGTAAAAGATATTTCCCAAGCACTGGAGTTGGACAATATTGAAGCCTTTCACATCAGGGCAGAAGACCTGAAGCAAAAATTTGATTTTGTCGTAACCAGGGGAGTGGCCTCCATGGACAAACTCATCCTATGGACGAAAAACAAGTTCAAAAGCCAACAACAGCACGCATTTCCAAACGGCTTGTTCGCGCTCAAAGGCGGCAACCTCAAAGCAGAAATCGACCCCTTGCGGAAAGGGCATTTTATCCAGTTATTTCCTTTGAGCGACTATTTTAAGGACCCTTACTATCAGGAGAAGTTTGTGGTGTACGTCCAGGGGTGATATACATGAAAAAGGATTAGAACCCCAAATTGTTCCAACCTCCGGATAAGTTCGTATTTTTGACCGGCAGACGAGGTATCTCCCTGCCTACCAAAAATCCATACGATCATGTCATTTGAAGTAGAAGGAAAACTATACAAGAAGTTCCCTGCCGAAAACAAAACCGAGAGCTTTCAGGCACGGGAGTTTGTAATCGAAATCGAAAGCGGGAATTATCCTCAGTTTATCAAATTCCAGCTGGTGCAGGATAAATGCAACTTGTTGGACGATTACAAAGAGGGAGAAATAATCCGGGTGTTTTTTGATCTGAGGGGGCGGGAATGGCAGGGAAAGTATTTCACCAACCTGAATGCCTGGCGGCTGGATAAACCGAAGAAAAGTGAAACCGAGCAGGTATCACAAGGAGGAAACTCAGGTCATTTTCCTTCGTCCGCTGATGAACCGCATTTCGACACCGAAACCGATCTCCCTTTCTAGGCCCCAAGCGTCTTCAATATCTGTTGGGTGTGGTTCTTAGTGTCCACTTTCGTGAATATTTTCTCTATTTTTCCCGTTTCATCAATCACGAAAGTGGTACGGATTACCCCTTCATAACTTTTGCCGTACATTTGCTTGGTACCCCATGCGCCATAGCTCTTCAGCAATTCCTGGTTGGTATCCGGCACCAATGGAAACGGGAGGGTATATTTCTCTTTGAACTTGCCATGCTTTGCCGCCGAATCCGGACTGACGCCTAGAACAGCGAATCCTTTTTGCTGCAGCACGCTGTAGTTATCCCGAAGATTGCAGTTTTCTGCCGTACAACCAGGAGTGTCGTCTTTGGGATAAAAGAACAAAATCAGCTTCTTTCCACGGAAGCTGCTTAGCGCAATGGTTTCTCCGGTTTCGCTGACGACGTTGAAATCAGGCGCCATATCGCCTTCGTTAAGATGCGGCATAAGAAATAGTGTTTGAAAACGTAACAACCAACCAACAGGGTGGTTCATTCAACCCGGCCGCTTTCCCCGTTAGCGGAAAAAATTCCTCTTGAAAACCGACACATTGCCCATGGCATCGCTAACCTCCAAAACCAAGGCATGGGATCCGGAAGCCATTTCCCGGGAAAATGCATGAGTGATCCGCCGGTTTTTCTCATCGTAGGACATAAGCACCCATTGGCCGTCGATCGAGGCGCGGTACTTAAGATTGGGGAGATTGCCAGAGGCTGAAATATTATCCCGAATCCGGAAGCTCATGGAAGCGTAGCGCCGCATATCGGTTGAAAACCGGTCAACTTCAATCCGGGGAGGCACCGTGTCCAGCATTACAGCAAACTCCCCCAGCGTATTCACCGTCGTCACCAGCATTCCATCGTCCTGCCATTGCCCTCCGTAATTGACAATGCCTCCCTTCAGCCGATGCGCGATAAAGGCTTTAGGTCTCAATTGCATGGGAATTGGATCCGGCCTGATCCCAAGGACATACTCTTTATGAACAGGAAAGGATTCGTTGTGTAGCACATGGGTTAAGGAAAGAATGCCCGGCGAAAAGTCTTTGCGTTGGGCGTATTGCATGAATAAGTCCTCATAGAAAATATTGGCCGGGAAGTTTAAATACAGGCCATAGTTGTCGATAACATGGGGCTTGTCAAAGGGAAGAAAAAACTGGTAAGGCGTCCGCGGAGCCTGAATTACCGGCCCCTGCCCTTCCGTGAACAAGCGGATCTCCAGGTTGCTTTCATTGCCCGCAACATCCTTAACAGTGGCCTGAAGGGTACTGGCTTTTCCCGGAGTCAAAGAAATCAATCCGTTTTGAGGCGACTGATAAATAGAGAGCTGGTTTCCCGGCAAGGTAAAACAACGGTGAAAGTAACTCCCCCTGCTACGTTGTTCCTGGTAATCCAGATGTGCATTGATATACCTGGTTTCGTCAAAACCAAAAGATTCCATTTTAAACCCGTAACAAAGCGCTCCATCCCTGAAAAGGTCCAATTGATAAATGCCATTCCAATTGGAGACCCCATCCATGTGGTCGTAGGCTTTAACCGCAATACCTACCCACTTCGCGGCAACTTTAATGCTGTCGGCCTGCACCCGGTACGTTCCATTTTTGAAGATCAGCGGTAAAATAGACGATTTAAGCAGCCGCCCTTGCGGATCAAACTCATACATCTTGATCTCGTGAAGGCGCGGAGGGATTTGGTCCTGAACTTTTAGTCCGAACAAAAGAGGGTTCACCGGCCTGTCAGTGGTTGTTTTTCGGATCTCAAAATGAAGATGAGGGCCAAAAGAGTGGCCGGTACTACCCATTTTGCCGACAACCTGGCCTCTGCGAACCGGAAATTGATCCTTCCCTGGAAATAGTTCAATCTCGAAGGTTTCCTGCCTGAATTGCATTTCCCTGACATAAGCTTCTATTTCCGGAGAAAACTCCTGCAAGTGGGCATATACCGAGGTATATCCATTCGGGTGTTCGATATAAAGGTGGTTTCCATACCCGTCGGGCGCCACCCTGATCCGGGCAATAAACCCCTCACCGGCCGCAAGGATTGAAACGCCGATAGCTCCTTTGATATCAATTCCAGAATGAAAATGGTTTGGACGCAGTTCACCGAACGTGCCAGACAGGCGCAAGGGCTGGTTTACGGGCGCCTGAAAAAAATCCAGCGGATACGCAGGATCTTCAAACGGAATAAATCCATACACAAAAAGGAACAACACTCCGATAATCCACCGCATGAATAACTCCGTTTTTTTGTAACTCAAAATAGCCCTATACGTCCGTGGGGTTTTCCAAAAATGCCATTATGCGCGTAGCTGTATAAAGAATGTTACGCCGGGGCAAAGAATAGCCTTTGGAGACAGGCGCTATTCGTTTTCCCCTTCATAAAAAAGGCGATCCCAGCTACCTTTTATTGTTTCTTCAGCCTGGTTTTTATCGAGAATCTCAAGGAAAGCCTTTCTGGGAATCCCTCTCGCTCCCAGGCTCGCCAAATGAGCTGTTTCCTGTTGGCAGTCGATCAAGTCAAAACCTAATTTTTCTAACGCCCGGACCAGGGTGATGAATCCCGCTTTAGAAGCGTTGCTTACCTTGGAGAACATCGATTCCCCAAAGAAAACGCGCCCGATGGAAACACCATAAAGGCCGCCTGCCAAGCATCCGCTCTGCCAAACCTCGACCGAATGGGCATACCCCTGCTTATGCAATTCATAATAGGATTCGACCATTTCTTCCGTTATCCAGGTTCCTCCTCCCGTTTCGTCCAGCCGGATTTCCTGGCAAGCCCGCATTACCCCCAGAAAGTCCCGGTCAAAACTAACGCTGAATTTGCGCTGGTTAAAATACGGCCGCATACTTTTTGCCACTTTTAACTCATTTGGGAAAAGGACAAAACGCGGATCCGGCGACCACCACAAATACGGGTCTCCTTCCCCAAACCAGGGAAAAATTCCCTGCTGGTACGCATGCAAGACCCGCTCAGGGTTCAGGTCTCCCCCAACAGCGAGCAACCCGTCCTTTCTGGCCATCTCGGCAGGCGGGAAATCAATGCTATTTTCCGGCAACCAAAACAGAGGCATCTGTGCGATTTAAGCAAATTTGCCAATCAAAAAAATATGCCCAAAAAATAAAAAGTTTTCAACAGGTTTTTCCACATTTTATTATTTCGGGTATCTGGATACCTGATAATTCAGGAATAGAACGGCGGATAGCAACAAAATAGCCCCCCCTTGGTGGAACACCCCCAAACCTACAGGAACGGTCCCCAAACAGTGGATTACCGTCAAAATACCCAGAAGAACCTGAAGAGAAATACACCCCAAAACCAAATGTGCAGCAGCCATTAGGGAAGTATTTCCGCGGAGCTTACGCACGAGAAAATAAAAGTATAAGACAATGATAGTCAGTAAATAAGCCGTTACTCTGTGCAAAAATTGAATCAAGGCAGGCATGAATACATGCCGGTCGTACGCGACAAAATTTTCCCCGTTCCAATTGCGCCAATCCAGCAGTACAGAAGGGATCCATTCTCCATTCATTTCAGGCCAGGTAGGAAAGTTAATTCCTGCTTTCATCCCCGACATAACCCCTCCCAACACGATTTGAAGAGCAAGCACTGCACCCATACCGATAGCCCAACGTTTTAACAACGGACTGTGGAAAACCTGTGGAAAAGGAAGCGCCGTTTTTAGCATTGTCCAGAACAGATAGCTATACAGCGCTAATGCGATAGATAAATGCAACGCCAGCTTATAAGCATTAACCCACGGACGGTCGACCAATCCGCTGGCAACCATAATCCATCCAAACGATGCCGCAAGTCCGGCAAGTAAAATGACGACCCCAAGTCTCCGCATCAGGGATGGGCTGATCCACTTTTTCCTCCAGAAGAACAAAAACGGAAGGATAAAAACTAAGCCCATCATCCGGGCCCATAACCGGTGAAAATACTCCCAGAAATAAATGAACTTAAACTGGCCCATGCTCATGCCCTCATTCAGCTTCTGATATTGGGGCGTGGCCTTATACAGATCAAACGTTTCTTCCCATTGGGCGGCATTTAACGGAGGCAGGGTTCCCGTAATAATCTCCCACTTTGTGATTGACAAGCCCGACCCGGTAAGTCGGGTTATTCCCCCGATGACAATTTGCATGAAAACCAGAAAAACCCCCAGAGCCAGCCAGCCGGCAACTATCCGGGGAGAGGGGGCCTCTCTGGAAGTAGAACTTCGGGACGTTGAAACGATATCCGATTGCATATGTTTTTTTGTTTTGGAAAACAAAACTAATCGATTTTGTTCTCCAAGTTTTCCACAAGTCTTATTAATGATGGTATTAAATTCTTTTTTTATAAAAAAAATCACTCCCCTCATCATCAGCGCTGTTAGCATGTGGAAAGCACAATAGTGTTAACTCGATATAAACACTATTTAAACGAATGCTATTTTTTCCACACAGGAAATGAACATGCTTTACCTTCTGAAATAAGGAGCTAAACTAATTATTCACAGCTTGTGGATATCCATCCGGGAGGTTACTGACAACCTCCCGGATGGGTTAGCTACATGTGGATTTCCAGGTTTTTTTCCCACAACCAACCGCTTTTTTTCCTCCGCCTGGCTTCTGAAATCGTTTAGAAAAAGAACTGCGCCGGATGATTGTGCATAAGTTGCAGCCTATCCACACCATTTCTCATTTTTCACCGTGGAAAATGCATTCAATTAACCTGCTGATTACATTAAGTTTACATTTTTTCAAAAATTCCGGCTGTGGAAAAACAGGACGGCTGAAACCGCCAAGTTTTAAAAAAAATTGTTTTATTGATGTAAGTTCTTTGTACTCATAAACTCTATTCCCATGTGCGGACGCTATTCTTTTTCTGTTTCCAAAGAAGTTATCCACCAGGAGTTGGGAGACGTAGAGGTTCCGGAATCTCTTGAGTTGAACTTCAACGTAGCTCCAACCCAAATAGCGTATGTTATCACCAATGAATCACCTGGTAAAGTACAGGCATTTACCTGGGGTTTGGTTCCTTATTGGTCCAGGGATGGCCGTCCGGACGGCCGCCTGATCAACGCCCGAATGGAAACGATCGAGACCAAACCTTCGTTTCGCCTCCCGTTCCGCAAGCGGCGCTGTCTGGTATTGGCAGATAGTTTCTATGAGTGGGAAAGAAAAGGCAAAGATCGCATCCCTTATCGCATCCTGCTAAAAAACGAAAACCTGCTGGTCATGGCCGGGATTTGGGATGTTTGGAAACATGGAGAACAAGTACTCTATACGTTTTCTATTATCACTACCCACCCGAACCAGGAAGTGAGCGTCCTGCACGACCGAATGCCTGCCCTGCTCTTAGATAGAGAAGCGCGGAACAGGTGGCTGGAAGACGACGAACCCGAATCACTGCGCCGCCTCCTGGAGTCTCCTCCCAACGGTATTCTGAAAGTATACCGGGTTCGGCAACTGGTTAATAGAGTAGATCAAAACGGCCCCGGACTCCACGAAGCTGCCGGCTAAGGTTTTGAAGGGTATTCATTCTGCGGTATTCATACCAAAATGCGTCTTTAGGCAATCGGTTTTTTCTATTTTCGGGTCTGAAATAGCCTAAATGGTATGCGCGCAGTAATACAACGGGTAAGCGAAGCTTCCGTCACCATCGGCGGCCGGGTGAAATCCCGGATCGGAAGCGGCCTTATGGTCCTCCTGGGGATCGAAGAAGCCGATAATGCGGAAGATATTGATTGGCTCACAAGGAAGATTGCCAACTTGCGGATTTTCAATGACGACAACGGAGTGATGAACTGTTCCATCCTGGAGGCTGGGGGGGCGTTTCTGGTGGTAAGCCAATTTACGCTGCATGCGAGTACCCGAAAGGGAAACAGGCCTTCTTATATCCGGGCGGCAAAACCCGATTTTTCCATTCCAATGTATGAAACGTTTGTTCGCCAGCTTCAGGAGGTCTCTCAAGCCGAGGTTCAAACAGGGGAATTTGGGGCGGATATGAAGGTGGCTCTTGTGAACGATGGGCCGGTAACCATTCTTATTGACTCAAAAAACAGGGAATAATGGAAATACGGCAGGCCCAACAACTTGTAGATGCCTGGATCAATACGATCGGCGTCAGGTACTTCAACGAACTGACGAATATGGCGCTTTTGGTTGAGGAGGTTGGAGAAGTAGCCCGGCTGATTGCCCGCATTTATGGCGAACAATCATTTAAAGCTTCCGACCAGGCCGGAAATGCCCAGGAAGCCCTTTCTGATGAAATGGCCGATGTGTTTTTTGTTCTGATTTGCCTGGCCAACCAAACAGGAGTGGACCTGACCGCCGCCCTTGAAAAAAACCTGGAGAAGAAAACCCGGCGGGATTCGCTGAGGCATATTCAAAACCAGAAACTCAACCCTGGTAACGACTGATCATTCCAGCCCCTTCTAGGGCGTTGCCGGCTTATCCCCGTCTTTTTCCTTAAATGGGGAGGCTTCCTGCCCTTCCCGGATGAGCCGGAACGCGAAGAATAAACTTATGCTAAGGGTTATTACTGCAAAAATGATCAGCGCATCGTAAATTTCCTGAATAATAAAAAAGTCGTAAATACCGTGTACCACCAGGGGAACTAGCCAACCGTACAAAAGATAGGGTTTCCCCCGAACAGAACTGAAACTTGACTTGCCGACATAGTACCCCATCATGGTGGCAAAAACGGCATGAGCTGGAACTGCGGTCACCGCTCTTACTGCGGTTGTCGGAATACCAAATTCCAGGGCGTAGTAGATGTTTTCCAAAGTAGCGAACCCCATACTGATCATAACGGAATATACAATACCGTCGAGGGGCTCGTTAAAAAAAGACGATTTTCGGGTATATAACATCAGCGCCCCAAATTTGAGGGTTTCTTCTGTACCGGAAACCAGGACAAAAGAGAAGAGAATGGCCGGCAAAACGGGATTGGTTTTTTCCAGCCCCATTTTGAAAAACCACTCCTGAACTTCCATCAGGGGCATGGTGAGCAACATCCCTGTTAGAAACGCAAAGGTAAGTGGCCAGAACTTTTCCCGCTCGTGTTTATCTATTCTGTAAATAAACCAAGCAATGACCAAACCGGGAATGATGGCGAGAAGAAAGGGAATTACCATAGGGGGTTCATTTAGATGTATCTGAAATCCATGGCAATCTTTGGCCGGTTAGGAGCACAACGGAATAAATGCTTCCAGAATGCGCTCGAGTTGTTCCGGAGCTTCATATTGGATCATATGACCTATTCCTTCGAGTAAATGGATGACCGCTTTGTCGGGCAAAGCCGTTTGGGATAGCATTTCTTCGGTAGGTGGAATGAGTTGGTCTTCCAATCCCAGCACAAACAAAACCGGTTGCCGCATATTTTCCAATGTTAAACACTGGTCCCTTCTCGAAGCCATAGCGGACAGCGCGGCGGTTATTCCTTCTTCTGAAAATCGGGAAGCATCCGCCATCAGCTTTTCCATAATTTCAGGGCGATTTTGGATGAAACCGGCTGGAAAAAATGTCGGAAAGAGCTGCTTTAGATATGGGGTTTTACCTGATTCCTGAATAAACCGGATACTTTTTTGCCGGGCCGATCGTCGCTCTTCAGAGTCCGCAAAAGGATGGGAATGGATCAATCCCAGGCCGGAAACGCACTCCGGATACTGATCTGCAAGGCTTAAAGCGATATATCCTCCCATGGAATGTCCAAAAACAATGGCCGAAGAGATGTTCTCTTTTACCAAAAGGTCGTGAATAAGCGTAGCCATTCCATCGATGGAAATATCTGGCCAAATATCCGACGCGCCAAATCCGGCCAGGTCTATTGCCATCGTTTGATGCCCTTTTCGGGAAAAATGGGCGATCTGGCGTTCCCAGACGTGGTGGCTTTCGGCAAACCCATGCAGAAAAAGAAGCGTTGGGCCTTTCCCTTGGTTTAAGACGTAGGCAAGGTTTTTTCCTGAGGAGTTATAGCGGCGCATGGTCGATTTGATTGACATTCAAAAAAGCAATGAAAAGGTAATCAAACCTATTCAAGTGCAAGGTATTACAAATTTGCCCGCTTATTTCGGGAAAAAACCGGTATATAGCAATCCCTTCCCGTCAACAGAAAAGGGGGAGAGGGATTGGCTCAAAAGACCGTTCTTCCCCCTGCACCTGAAATTTTATTTTCTTTTTTGCAGCCATGGGCAAAGTCCATCATTTGATACAGCCCCGATCTGTTTATGTTTGCTATCTTTAGGGTTAATATGGACTTCTTTCCAGCGATTTTATGCCGAAAACCGGCATAACCCCCGGGAAACAGCCCGCTAGCAACAACAACAGCACCAGGAGAAGGATATGGCAGAACAGGCCTTTAACCGAAATTATCTGGGAACGATAGAATCCTTAAAGAACGAATTGCACCTCAAGCAGTTGCAAATAAATCGCCTGTTGAGCATTACCCAGGCCATCAACAACAATGTTTCCGCTTCTGGTCTTTTTGAAATGTACCGTTCTTTCCTTGGGTGGGAGTTGGGAATACGCAAGATGGCCTTGTATATAAAGGAGGACGAACAGTGGCTTTGCGCGTGTTCCATCGATATTCCAAAAGAACTTCTCGATCAGGATATTTCTTCGTTTTTTCCCCGGTTTACCCGGCTTGTGAATCTGGATGGAGAAACCCACTCTCTCATCCGTGTGTTTGATGTGGTTATTCCTGTCCGGCACAAAGACCTGCCCATCGCTTACGTTTTTATTGGCGGCTTCAATGAAGAAGAGGATATGTACAATAAAATTCAACTGATCACCACAATCACCAATGTGATTGCGGTGGCCATTGAAAACAAGCGCCTCTTCAAGCGGCAACTTGAGCAGGAACGGCTCCGGAAAGAAATGGAACTGGCTGCTGAAGTACAGCAAATGCTGATTCCCAAAAAACTTCCCCAAAGCGGCTATTACGAGTTTGGGAGTATCTACAAGCCTCAGCTAAGCGTTGGGGGGGATTACTTCGATTTCATTGAGTTTGAAGACGGGAAAATCGTTTTTTGCATCGGGGATTTCACTGGAAAAGGGCTTGCTGCGGCGCTACTTATGGCCAATTTTCAGGCCAATTTTCACACCTTGATCACCCGGCGCCTGGAACTCGACGAATTCATTCAGGATATCAATAAATCAGTATACGAGATTACGGGAGGCGACCGGTTCATTACCTTTTTTATTTGCGAGTACGACGTCAAAGCCCGCACCCTGAAGTATGTCAATGCAGGGCACAACCCTCCAGTGATTATTTCTGCCAACCAAATGGAGTTTCTAAGAACAGGCTGCGTGATGCTTGGGCCGTTTTCAGACATTCCCGAAGTGAAAATTGGGTATGCGGCAATCGAAGACGATGAGGCGGTTATCCTGGCTTATACGGACGGGCTGACGGATATTCGCAATACCGAAGGAAACTTCTTTAGCGAAGAAATGCTCTCCGCCTTCATCAAGTCCCATTACACGGAATCCGTGGATCGCCTCAATGCTAAACTGATGGAATACATTGACTTATTCAGAGGAAAGGAAACAATACCAGATGATTTTACCGTGTTGGCTTGCAAGGTGTATTGCCCGGCGAAATGACCATCTTTCAGGAGGCATTTGGTGCATCTTAAAGGGGTTGGTCTTATTTCAACGGGGTTCAATCGTTCTTTTTTGCCCAAAGGCGTTAAATTGTACACTTTGAGGCGGTTGAAAAAACTAAAATGGATTTCTTATTGTAAATCAAACAAGCAAGCAGATCGGACTTTCAAACTTAGGCGTCATGAAAGATAAAAACGTTGCCGGGATACTGGCTCTTTTCCTTGGAGCTTTTGGGGTACACCGGTTTTACCTTGGCCAGACCGGATTGGGTATACTCTATGCCGTTTTTTTGATGACCGGGATTTCAACCATACTCGGCATTATCGATGCGATCGTCTTTTTTTCCATGGACCAGGACACTTTTGATATCAAGTATAACCGGGAACATTACCGGGCTGCCAAAAAGGACAACACGGATTTCGAACGCCGGGAGCGTAGAAGCTCAGCCCCGGTTCAGCAGCGCCGTTCAGACCGCAGGGAAGATCGAAAGGACAAGGCGCCTCAGCAGCGCTCCAAAATTTACATAGATAACAAATCAAAGGCTGCTGAATTTAAACGCACCGGCATCGATAAGTACAAAGATTTTGAGTTCGACGGCGCGATTGAGGATTTTGTGAAGGCGCTGGAACTAACCCCTAACGACGTCGCGATCCATTTCAACCTGGCTTGCTCCTATTCTCTGACCGAACAGGCCGATAAGGCGTTCTATCATTTGGACCAGGCGGTAGGACTCGGTTTTAACGACTATCAGCGCATCAAAACCCACGATGCCTTTGCTTTTTTGAGAATACAGCCTCAATTTGAGGAGTTTGAACAACACGGATTCCGGCTGGTAAGGCAACTTCAACAACCCGGGAAAGAAGACAACATCCTTGAGCAAATCACCAATACCGATTTGCTTCAGCAACTCCAGAAGCTGAGCGAACTCAAAGAGAAAGGACTACTTACAGAAGATGAATACGAACTGCAACGCCGGAAACTGACGAATTGAAAGAAAATCCGGTTAATAGGCCAACACAAGGCGCGCCTTTTCTGTTGGGAAAAATATACAATACGCGGTCTTGAAACACAAAGAACTACTGGATATGGACTGGGTATAATGAAAAAAAGACGATGACAGCAGAACAACTGGTTTCACAATCGATCATCCCTTTACAAACTTCGGATACCGGAGAAGTCGCCCTGGAAATGATGGCCGAACTGGGTGTGCGCCATCTTCCCATCGTCAACAATAAGCAACTCCTTGGAGTCATTTCGGAAGAAGACGCGCTCAATTTTGATGTCACGGAAGCGGTGGGCTCCTACGGGCTATCCTTACCCAAGACTTTCGTTAAAAAATCCGACCATATCCTTGAGGTAATGCGGCTACAGGCAGAGCTGGAATTGAGCCTTATTCCAGTAGTTGATGAAGACCAAAATTACCTGGGCTCAATCTCCATTGACCGCCTGCTCGCGCAGTTCTCCAGGCTGGCTGCTATTTTGGAGCCCGGAAGCATCATGGTGCTGGAACTTAATAAACGCGATTATTCCCTGGCAGAAATAGCCCGGATTGCAGAGTCGGAAAATATGGCTATTCTGAGTTCTTTTGTGACCACTTTCCCTGATTCTTCCCGCATCGAAGTTACGCTAAAACTAAACAGCCAAAACACCTTCAACCTTTTGGCCACGTTTGAGCGGTTTAAATACGAAGTGAAAGCGACGTATGTCGAAAGCGATTTTGTGGATTCGCTCAAGGAGCGCTACGATGCGTTGATTTCTTACTTGAACGTTTGAAAATGGCGCCTGGACCAACTTTTTGGAATTTGGGAACAGACCGGGTCTGTCTTGGCTTCTAACCTCAAATAGTCATTCAAAGAACTATAAATCCTTTTTCAAATTTACTTCAGGGCTTCCCTTGTTCAGGGGATTTTGTAATTTTTGAGCATACTCCTGACCAATATGCGTTTTCCGGTTTTGTCCCTTTTTCTGTTCCTCTCAATCCGGCTATTCTCCCAGGAAGGGTTTGTGCTGGTCGATTCTATTTCGGTCGAAGGAAATAAAAAAACGCACAGATCCATCATCCTCAGAGAGTTACCATTCAGGCCTGGCGATACGATATCTACAGCCACCCTTGCCGGGACAATTGAGGAAGGAGAGCGCTGGTTGATGAACACCGGATTATTCAACCGCGCAGAAATCGTTTATCGGAACTGGGAAGGCGCCACTAACCGAGTGCATCTTCAGGTCGAAGTAGAAGAATCCTGGTATTTTTATCCGATTCCGCTGTTTGAGCTGGCGGACCGGAATTTTAACGTTTGGTGGGTGGATCAAAAACGGTCTCTGGCCCGCACCAACTACGGGATCGACTTCAAGCACCGCAATACCACCGGCAGGAGAGACCGGCTGAATGTGGTCGTCAAAGCCGGCTACACCCAATTATTTTTGACCAACTATACGTTGCCATATTTCAACCGGTCAAAAACCTGGGGGTTGTCCTGGTACTCCCTCTTTGCCAGAAACCGGGAAATCAATTTCGCAACGATCGACAACCGGCAAGCTTTTTTTAAAAGTGATGACGGTTTTGCGCTGAACCGCTTTACCTCCCAATTCTCCCTGATCCACCGCCCCAAACTAAACCAGCAGCATTATGTTCAACTGGGCTTTTTTCAAAATCAGGTCCTTGAAAAAGTGAGCGAGGAACTCAACCCGGGTTATTTCCTGAATGAAAAAAACCGGCAGCGCTTCTTCTCCCTCAGCTATCAGTTTGTTTTTGACGAACGGGATGTTCGGCCCTATCCTTTGTCGGGCGTTTACTTTTCCACTGAACTGGAAAAAGACGGTTTAGGGATCTTTTCCGACCGGAACGGACTTACCTGGTACGGCGATTTTCGCCGCTATATTCCACTGGGTAAAGGCCCTATCTATGCCGCTGTTTTGGCGAAAGGAAAATATTCGCTGATCCGGGAGCAGCAGCCTTACAACGACAACCGGGCCATTGGGTTTCAGGACTATACCCTGCACGGATATGAATATTATGTCATTGACGGCCCCGATATGGTGATGATAAATACCAGCCTTCGCTTAAAATTGTGGGACGATCAGATTAACTTTGGCAAATTGATGCCTTTAACCACCTTTCGCAAAATGCCGCTCAAAGTTTTTTTGGCCTTGAATGGCGATGCAGGGTATGTGAACGACCCGTGGAACGTTTACAAAAATTCCTTCAACAACAGGTGGTTAATGGGAGGCGGGTTGGGATTGGAAGCCATATTTTTCTTTGATTTTGTGTTGCGCATCGAAGGAAGCGTTAACCATCTGCGGGAGCCGGGATTATTTTTGCACTTTAACACGAGTATTTGATGCAGGTCGTCGTTTACAGCAAGGTGTTCAAGGAAAAGGACCTTCCGTATTTTCAACAGCTCTTTGATGCGCTGCATGAGCAGGCAATTATGGTATATGTTTTCCGGCCTTTGTTCGAGCAGATCAAAGACCGAATTGCGTTTAAACGGGATGTAGGCATTTTTGAAGGATATATCGATTTTCAGCTTAAAAAGTTCGACGCGTTCATTACCCTGGGAGGAGACGGGACGATCCTGAACGCTATAACGCATGTACGCAACGCCCCCATACCGATTATGGGTATCAACCTGGGCCGGCTCGGCTTCCTGGCAAGTATTGAAAAGAAACGGATTGCGGAAGCCATCGCGCTCTTTGTCCGGGGGCACTATCGTTTGGAGGAAAGAGGTTTATTGTACCTGGAGTCCAACCTTCCGTTGTTTGGAAATACCCGGTTTGCGCTGAACGACTGTACCCTACTCAAGCGAGACACCTCTTCCATGATCACCATTCATACCTATATTAACGGGGCTTATCTCAACTCTTATTGGGCCGACGGAATAATCATTGCCACGCCAACCGGATCCACAGGATACTCCCTGAGTTGCGGAGGGCCCATCGTTTTTCCCGGCTCGGGAAATTTCGTCATTACTCCGGTAGCGCCCCACAACCTCAATGTCCGGCCGGTGGTGATCTCGGATAGTTCGGTAATCTCTTTTGAAGTCGAAGGCAGGACCGAAAACTTTCTGTGCACCCTGGACTCCCGGTTTGAAAGCATCACCTCGGCGCACCACCTGGCAGTGCGAAAAAACGACTTCAATATTCGCCTGATCCAGTTGCACGACATTGGGTTTATGGAAACGATCCGGAATAAATTAGCCTGGGGTGTGGATACCCGGAACTATTAGGATGTTTTTTCGTTTCGCCTGTATCACGAAAAGTGGAAAACCAATTGCGCGATTATGTCCGGATTTTGGACCCAAGTGGAATATAATGGCAAGAAAATGCAGGTTAGCCTGGATAAGCCTTTAGACATCAGTATCCCGATCGTTCCCGGGGAAATGGGCGTCAATTGTTTTTATGCCCCTCCCCCGGAGGCCTGGCCTGTTGAAGCCGGCGGTTTTATTGGAGATACGGCAAGAGGAGGTTCCGTCAATTTTTTTCACCTGCGTTTGGTTCCTCATGGCAATGGCACACATACCGAGTGTGTTGGCCATATTTCTGCCCAACGGTATTCCATTAACCAGTGCTTGCGCCGCTTCCATTTTTTTGCCAAATTAATCACCGTTTATCCCAGGAAAATGGAAAACGGCGACCGGGTGATCGTGGCGGAAGATATCGGGCAGGCCCTTCAACCCGGCGAAGCGCAAGCCCTGATTCTGAGGACGATGCCCAATGATGATCTCAAACGAAAAACGAATTACTCTGGCGCCAACCCGCCTTATATCGATGCACAAGCCATGCATTACCTGGTCCGCTGCGGTATAGACCATTTTTTGACCGACTTACCCTCCGTAGATCGCGAAGAAGATGGAGGCGCGTTGGCTGGCCATAAAGCATTTTGGAGGTATCCGGATCAAATCCGGGAACACTGCACCATTACGGAACTCATTTATGTGCCCTCTTCGATTCCTGATGGTTCGTATTTACTCAACCTCCAGATCGCTTCGATCGAGTTGGACGCCAGCCCGAGCAAACCGGTTCTATACGCCCTGAAATAAAATGCGTTTTTTATAAAAGGTGTTAATCTCAAGCTATGCGGTATCCTTCCTCTACCTACCATTCCAGGATTTACAGGGATTTCAAAGGACTTGCGGGGAATGACTACCGGGGGCAAATCCGTTTTTACGAAAAATGGGAAACGGAGATCCTCAAACTGGAGTTTGAAGAATACCTCGAACTGGTAATTGACTACGCCAACGCGCTTTTTGAAACAGGCGCTTACAGCAAGCATATTCTCATGGCGGACGTGGTCATAGAACTGGCAATCCTCCAGAACATCCGCTCCTACAAACAAGAAGATCTTTACCGTAAATTTCTCTTCCGCAAAGCGGCATCTCTTTATAATTTAAGGGATTTCCAGGCAGCGAATTATATTCTTCGGGAGTTGATCAAAATGGATCCCCAAGACGTGGATTACCTGCGCTTTTTTGAAAAATGCAGGCGAAACCAATACCCAGACATACTGAACCAGTTCCGGGCGGCTAGTATTTTTCTCCTCCTGTTGGCCGCCTTTGGAGTTGCCCTGGAAGTGTTGCTGGTCAGGCCATTTTATGGGATGTACGTCTCGCTAATGGCGTCTTCGAGAAATACGTTGTTCATTCTGGGTGTTCTGGCTATCGTTGCGGGCCATGGGTATATCCGGTTTTTAGCCGTCTCCGACAAAAAAGCACTTCTGGAATGCATTCGCCAAAACAAAAAATGCCCTACCGGCTAGAAGCTATCTCAAAACGCTGGGATGCTGCTTAATCTGAGGTTAGGGGAGGCCGCCCAGACCCAGGAGCGATTTTTGAGATACCTTCAAACCGCCAATCTCCCGATTTTCCAATACTTCTCCGCTTTTTCTATTGTCCTTACTGGATTTTGCCCTGACTTTTATAATTTAGCTAAGCCAATCTGGATTTGGCAAAGCGTTTTTTACCATAAAACCAACTAACCTTGAAAAACAAACCAAATCGCCGCGCATTTATCCAAAAATCAATTCTGGCCGGGGCGGGTCTTGCCTTGAGCACATCGGCTTCCGGCGCCAATCAGGGGGAAGAAAACAAGACGACGCCTCAACCCCTGGTAAACCAAAATTCCAAGCTTCAATTGGGTTTTATCGGTGTTGGGCTGCGCGGCCAGTCGCATGTCGATCTGGCTCTTGACCGGAAAGATTGCGTTGTGACGGCTATCTGCGATATCGATCCGGAAATGATCCGGCGCACTCAGGCCATGATCAGCAAAAAAGGAGGCCCCGCGCCGAAAGTATACGACAAAGGCCCAAAAGATTACCTGCGCTTGCTGGAGGAAGCCGGGGTTGACGCAGTAGTGATCTCCACCCCCTGGGAGTGGCACAGCGAAATGGCCACAGCCTCAATGAGAGCAGGAAAATATACCGGCGTTGAGGTCAGCGGAGGATTTTCGCTGGACGAATGCTGGGACCTCGTGCGCACGCACGAATCCACCGGAACCCATCTTTTCTTTTTGGAGAACGTATGCTACCGCCGCGATGTGATGGCAGTGCTGAATATGGCGCGCCAAGGGTTGTTCGGAGAGATAATGCACCTGGAAGGCGGGTACCAGCACGATTTGAGAGGAGTAAAATTCAATGACGGCAAAACGCCGTACGACAGCGGCGTAGAATTTGGCGAAAAGGGCTTCAGCGAAGCGCGCTGGAGAACCCAGCACTCCATTCACCGGAATGGAGATCTTTATCCTACCCATGGGATCGGACCGGTAGCCAACTACATCGATATCAACCGGGGCAACCGTTTTACCCACCTCACCTCTATGGCAACTAAAGCCAGAGGACTGCATGAGTACATTGTGAAGCATCCCAAAGGAGGGCCTGATCACCCCAATGCCAGCGTGGAGTTCCGGCTCGGCGACGTAGTCACCACCATGATCAGGACCAGCAACGGCGAAACGGTCACGCTTTTTCACGACACCAACCTTCCGAGGCCATATTCCCTTGGTTTTCGGGTTCAAGGAACCAAAGGAATCTGGATGGACGTCAATCAATCCATTTACCTGGAGGGCAAAAGCGCCAGGGCGCACCAATGGGAAAAAGCCGAGCCATATCTGCAGGCTTTCGACCATCCGCTGTGGAAAAAATACGAGCAGGACGCCACCGGCGCCGGCCACGGCGGTATGGATTTCTTCCTGCTTCATGCGTTTATTGAATGCGCCAAACAAAACGCCCCGGCGGTGATCGACGTATACGATGCAGCTACCTGGATGGCGATTACGCCGCTTTCCGAGGAGTCGATTGCCCTGGGCAGCCAGCCGGTCGCTTTCCCGGACTTCACTCGTGGCCGCTGGATCAACCGAAAGCCGGTTTTTGCTTTGGATGATAATTACTAACTCCTTTTTTGTCTGGGCGCTAATCCAACTATCACAAGAAACAATGAAACCTACGTTGATGATTCTTGCTGCCGGTATTGGCAGCCGGTATGGAGGCCTGAAGCAGGTCGACGGAATTGGCCCGGGGGGCGAAGCCATTATCGAGTTTTCGATTTTTGACGCTATTCGGGCTGGGTTTGGCAAAGTGGTCTTTGTTATACGCAAAAGCATCGAACAGGAGTTTAAGGAAAAAGTAGGCGCCCGTATCGAACCGCACATCCAGGTGGAATATGTATTCCAGGAACTGGACACCCCGATCGAAGGCGTGGACCATTTCCCTCCACGGGAAAAGCCCTGGGGGACCGGCCATGCGGTATTAGTTGCCAAGGATGTCGTCAAGGAACCTTTTGCCGTCATTAACGCCGACGACTATTATGGGATCAGCGGGTTTTACACCATAGCCGAATTTTTGAGAACGCGTTGTACTCCAGACCAGTACTGCATGGTTGGATATCAACTCGGGAAAACTATTTCCGCTCACGGAACGGTTTCAAGAGGAGTCGCGGCGATGGATGCCTCCCATTTTCTGACCAATGTGACAGAGCGCACGAAAATCTCCCGCCGCGATGGCCAGATTTTTCATGAAGAATCTGGCCATCTTTTTCCTTTAGCCGACGACGACCTCGTATCTATGAATTTTTGGGGATTTCATCCGCGGATATTCGACTACTTTCAAGAGGATTTCATTCATTTCGTCCAGCAGGAAGGCGGCAATCCCAAAGCGGAATTTTTTATCCCGCTGACGGTAAACCGCCTGGTGGAGGAAGGGAAAATTCAATTGAAAGTACTCCTTAGTGAAGAAAAATGGTACGGAATCACGTATCGGGAAGACAAACCTGAAGTAGAAGCGGCATTCAAGGAGTTAGCCCGGGCAGGGAAGTATCCGGTGGGTTTATGGAAATAGCAGGGTATGAAAGACAAGGGAGAAAAAGAGGAGGTAGCGCGGCGGATTGGGTTGGACTTTTGCCCTCCAGGGGTTGGAGAGGTGCAGGTGGAACCTTTGGGTACCGGCAACATTAACGATTCTTTTTTGGTTACACCGTTTGGAAAGGGCGCCAAAATCGTTCTGCAGCGCATCAACAAGGACGTGTTTAAACAGCCCTGGGAAGTAATTGAAAATGCCCGCACCCTCTTTGACCACCTATCGGCCAAACCGATCCCGCTCCAACTGCTCCAACCGCTTCCCAATCAAAGCGGAACGTGGTTTTCTACAGATGACAATGGGGAGTATTGGAGAGCGTATTCCTACCTCCCGAATGCCCGTACATTTGATTACGCGACGACTCCGAGGCTGGCTTTTAAGGCAGCAGAAGCGGTTGGCGCCTTCTTGTCGGGGCTTACAGACCTTGACCCCGGCCGGATGCACACCGTCATTCCCCGGTTTCACGACGGACTTTGGCGCTACCAGCAGTTTTCTGAAGCGCTGGCTCGGGATCCCGTTCAGCGGGCCGGGGCGGTAGAGGAAGAAATTGCCTTTGTTTTACGGGAAAAATCCATATTTCAGGAAGTCGCGGACGCCCGGTTTCCTCTTCGCGTGGTCCACAACGATACCAAAATCGCTAACCTCCTGTTTCGGGAACAAGAGGAAACCGTTTTAGCCGTGATCGATTGGGATACGGCCATGCCAGGCGCTATCCTCTCTGATTTTGGCGACATGGTGCGTACAATGGCCACTACCCTCTCCGAAAATGACGACCGCTATGGGGAGGTGGCGCTGCGCACGGATTACTTTGAGGCCCTGGTAAAGGGATTTGTACCTCCATTAAAAAACACGCTGCTCCCCCTGGAACTCCAGCATCTGGTCATGGGCGCCAAATGGATTATTCTGGAGCAAATGGTCCGTTTTTTAGCCGACTACCTGAACGGGGATACCTACTACAAGATCCGCTTTCCTGAGCATAACCTGGTCCGGACCCGAAACCAAATGGCGTTATATGGTTCTTTGCGCGCGCAGGAACACCTGCTTCAGGCTATTGTCGCTTCAGCAACCGGGAATTAACAACATATTCCTCCTTTTTTGACATAAAAACCACCCTTCATGAAAACCCTATATTGGATATGCTGCTTGTTTGCGGCGCTCCCCTGCTTACTAAAGGCGCAGGGTATTCCGGAATGGAAAAATCCGGAAATTTGCGAAGTCAATACGGAAAAACCCCATGCCCACTTTTTTGGATTCGAAAACAGAGCGCTTGCTCTGGGACTCAAATCCGAACAGTCGGCTTACTACCAGTCGCTGAACGGAATGTGGAAATTTTTATGGGTACCCCGCCTTAGCGAACGCCCCGAAGGGTTTTACCGCCCGGAATACAACGACGCTTCCTGGGGTGAATTTCCAGTGCCAGCCAACTGGGAGTTCAAAGGCTATGGCGTACCTATTTACGTCAACACCGCTTACGAGTTCAACACCACAAACCCCACCCCCCCGGACGTTCCGGAAGAGAATCCGGTTGGCTCGTACCGGCGCACCTTCCGCGTCCCCGATTCCTGGAAAGGGCGGCAGGTATTTGTACATTTTGGCGCGGTGAAATCCGCTTTTTATGTTTGGGTCAACGGACAGAAAGTGGGGTACAGCGAGGACAGCAAGACGCCGGCCGAATTCAATATAACGCCCTATTTGAAGGATCAGGACAACCTGCTGGCCATCCAGGTCTACCGATGGAGCGACGCAAGCTATCTCGAGTGCCAGGATTTTTGGAGGATCAGCGGCATAGAGCGGGATGTTTACCTCTACGCTACGCCGGAAGTCCACGTTCGGGACTACTTTGTAAAAAGCCCGTTGGATCCAACCTACCGGAACGGACTTTTGAGTATAGATCTTTCCCTCCGGAATCTGGGCGCCAACGCCGCTTCCGGCCATTCGGCCGAGCTGGAATTGCTGGCGCCGGATAAGAACCTGGTTTTCAGGGAAACCCTGGTACTTCCTGCAGTTCCGGCTGGAGCGGAAGAACGGGCGGTCCAGTTTTCTAAAACCGTCATCGCTCCCAAACCATGGACGGCGGAAACCCCCAACCTCTATACCCTTCTGATCACCTTAAAAGACGGTCAGGGCCGCATATTGCAGGTAATCCCTCAACGTATCGGCTTTCGGACGCTGGAGATCAAAAAGGGCATTCTACTGGTCAACGGCGTGCGGGTGTTGTTCAAAGGGGCTAACCGCCATGAACACGACCCGGCAACCGGGCACGTGATCAGCACCGAACGGATGATCCAGGACATCCAGTTGATGAAACAGTATAACCTCAACGCCGTCCGCACCTGCCATTACCCCAACGACCCTCAGTGGTACGCTTTGTGCGACGAATACGGACTTTACGTAATCGATGAAGCCAATATCGAATCCCATGGCATGGGATACCGCCTGGATCAGACGCTTGGCAATGACCCCAGGTACCGTGAGGCGCATTTGATGCGCACCCGGCGGATGGTGGAACGCGATAAGAATTTCCCATCCATCATTACCTGGTCGCTGGGCAACGAAGCGGGGAACGGCGTCAATTTTTACGCTACCTATGAATGGACCAAAGGCAGGGACAATACCCGCCCCGTTCAATATGAGCGCACCCTGTTTGGTTGGGGTTCTAATGCCACGTCGGAGTGGAACACCGATATCCTTGCTCCTATGTACCCATGGAAAGACCAAATGCTGGCCCTGGTAAAGGGCCACCCGGATAAACCCCTCATCCTTTGCGAATACTCCCATGCGATGGGAAATAGCTGTGGAGGTATAAAAGAGTACTGGGACTTTTTCAGGGAGCATTCCCAAATGCAGGGAGGGTATATCTGGGATTGGGTAGATCAGGGAGTATACAAGGTTACCTTACAAGGCGATACCGTTTTTGCCTATGGCGGCGATTTTGGCCCTCCCGGTACCCCCAGCGACAACAACTTCCTTTGCAACGGGTTGGTGCAACCCGACCGCCGGCCTAACCCCCACCTGTTGGAAGTGAAAAAAGTATACCAGTATATTCGCACCGAAGGGCTGGATGTTGCCGCCGGACGTATCCGGGTACATAACGAGTATGGGTTCCGCAACCTGAACGAGTTTTATCTGGAATGGCAGCTATTGGCCGACGGGCAAACAGAAGCCAAAGGAAAGGTGGACCTCCCTGTTGTGGAGGCTGGAAAAAGCATTGATCTGGCCATTTCCTACCCGCAGATTCCTCTGGATGGAAAGGAACGCTTCCTGAATTTGTCCTACAAAACGAAAACAGAAGCGCCTCTGGTGCCTGCCGGCCATGAACTCGCAAAAGAACAGTTTGCTTTTGTTCCAAAAGTTAAGGCGTTTATAGCCGCTAAGCCGGCAACCAAAGCCCCCGAGGCGGTACAAACGCCGGATGGAATCATCGTCCAGGGCGCCGGATTCAAGATCGGCTTTAACCGCAACGGGCGGCTGGCAACCTATGAATACAAAGGGCAAAAACTAATGGCTTCTCCTCTGGTTCCCAATTTCTGGAGGCCGCCGATCGATAACGACTTCGGGTCTGGCCAGCAACTCAAATTAAGGGTTTGGAAATCGCCGTCCGGCCTGGATGTACCGCAGTCGACCGGAATGCGCCGGGTAGACCAAACCATTGAGATTTCCAGCGTCTACCTGTTGAAAGAGGTTAATGCCAGAATCCAGGAAACGTATACGGTTTCGGGAGACGGCGCCGTCAAGGTGCATTTTACTTTCGATGCCCTGGGTTCCGGCCAGCCTATGCTTCCCAGGGTAGGGATGCAGCTCGATATGCCCAAATCCTTTGACCGTATGGCCTGGTACGGGCGCGGTCCGGAAGAATCGTACTGGGACCGCAAGTATGGCGCGCACGTTGGGCAATATGAAGGGATGGTGAAAGATCAGTTCCACCCGTATGTACGCCCTCAGGAAACCGGAAATAAGTCGGACGTTCGCTGGATGGCGGTTCGCGATGGCAAGGGGGCTGGTCTGTTGTTGGTCGCAGATTCCATGCTCAATGCCAGTGCCTGGCATTTTTGGGCAGAGGATCTCGATCCGGGGGAGAAAAAAGTACAGACGCACGCCAAAGAACTCAGGGAAAGGAATTTGACCCATGTGCGGATCGACCTGCAGCAGATGGGTCTTGGAGGGATCAATAGTTGGGGCGAATTGCCCCTGGAGGAATACCGCCTTCCCTACAGGAATTATGCCTATGGCTATACCCTATTCCCTCTCGGGGCCGGGAGCAAGGTTCAGGAGGTGATCCGATAACCTAAAGCCGCCTGAATCAGGGACTTTCGTCCCGGAACGCTTCCTTCAAACGAGTCCTGAATTCCAGGATTTGAAGGAAGCGTTCTGTTTCGGCGCCAAGCCAAAACCCGGGGTAAGGGCTCTTGGGCCAGGGAAGGTTTTGAAGATAAGGAAGCGCCTCGACGGGACAGCTAAAAGCCCCAACGGTGAGAACGGATTGCAAAAAACCGGATGCGCCGGAGAGTCCGTATTCCCATTTTTCGAGCGCTGCGGAGATCAAGGCCAAACCGAATTCCGTTTCCCAATAGGTTCCGGGTGGGGTCCTCAAGGCATGAACCCATTTTTCAGCGGAATGCAACTCGTTGAGACGGGGATCCCGGATCAATTTTTGCAGGATATTTTGCGCTTCCGGAAAGGAATTCCCTTCAGTCAAATCCCCCTGGGCGGGCAAGGCATCCATACCCATTTGCTCCAATAACCAATTCCCCCTGTTGCCCATCACCGGCGCCAGTAGGGCAGACAAGGCGGGAGTGCGAACGCAATGCTCAATTAAAACGGGAAGAAACTCAGGAGGCAGAATGCGGCCCGAACGCGCCAGAAGGTGTAGAAATTCGGGAAGCGCTTCCGGGTAAGGGCCGAAAGCGATTTCTATTAGACAGGGAATGGCATTGGCATGGCAAACCGGCGCAGTTTCTGGCGGCGCTGTGGGGATTTGTTCCGCAAACAAGCCCAAAGGCGCCCCTGCCTTTTCCCATTTTCTAAAAAAAACCAAAGACTGAAGGAGCAATTCATTGGCTGGAAGGGAAGGGTCGATGCCAAAGGAAGCCAGGGCATCTAACTGTTCTTGCGAGAACTGCGCTCTGCCAGCCCCCAAAAGGAGCATTTGATAAACGGATTGGATCAAGTCCTGGATATTCATAGGCGCAGCTTAACAGAACCAGAAAAAATCGACGCCCGGTTTCCTGTTCTGGCCGCGGAGAAGGGAATCGATGGCGGGCTGTTCAGCTGGGCTGGAAACCGCAAGAAGGATCTGCGGGTTGGCCAGGGTTTTGATAATGCGGGTATCCTCCATCCGCACGCCATAAATATGGTGCCCCCATTTCGAAGGCGTATCGCAGCACCAGCGAAAAGAAATGGCTCTTTCAGCGAGCATCTTCGCCAGTTCTTTTCCCTTTCTTCCTGCACCCCAGAGGACCAAAGGCCGCTGGGGGTCGCGGTCAATTTCGAGAAACCATGGCAATTTCAGGCGGAAATATTCCTGATTGGCGTGGCTTTCCAGCGTTCGGGAGCTTCTTCGGCTATGGTCTCGCCAATAGTGCAGCACTTCGGGAACCGAAACGACCTTTAGCCCGAGTTTATGGAAACGGAAAGCCAGGTCGTAATCTTCCGGGTTGATATCGCGATCGTGGGCGCCTGCGCGCTGGAAATCTTCCCGGTAACACATCCAGCAGGGTGAAGGAATGGTGCATTCCCGGTAGATCTCCTCCCAGTTGCGCGCTTCGAGGATCACGTGGTTCAACCACAGGGCATAGCGTTGATAGCCTGGGCCCAGGTCGAATTCGTCGGAAAAATATTCGACCATCGCCGTAGAAAGGTATCCTGAGCCATTGGCTATCAAGGGCGCCCGCAGTTTTTCCAGCTTATCGGCAGGCATGTAGTCGTCGGCATCCATACGGGTGATAAATGTGCCCCGGGCATTTTCCACTGCAACCCTTAAAGCGGGAATAATGCCTTTTTCCCTGCTTTTCAGCGCCCGGATACGAGGTTCCTTCCGGGCATAGGCATCGAGGATGGCGGGCGAGCTGTCGGTGGAATGGTCGTCTACGGCCAGCAGTTCCCAATCGCGGATGGTTTGATTCAGGACGCTGTCCAAGCACCGTTCCAAATGGTTGGATTCATTGAATACCGGCATGATGATGCTAACCAGAGAGGACATAGAAGGCAATTTGGAGAAACAGGCCCGATCGTCCCAGATCGTACATTCCTGCAAAAATAGGGGGAATGAGCGGTGTTTGGATAAAAAATTATTTCCCTCTGCGCTTTAAAATTTTATTTGTAAAAAAAGGCCGGCTGAAGGCAATAATTCCATTTCTATTATTTTTTCCGTGAAAACCAATTTTCTTCAGGAGGAAATCCAAAGACTTCTTCAAGCGGTGACAGGAGATAATGATTTATTTTCCTTTGGTTTATGAATACAAAACCCTAAATTTGCACCGATTTTTAAAGAACGTACTTTTCAAATACCCACCTATATGGCAAATATCGGTCACGTCAAGCAGGTTATCGGACCCGTAGTGGATGTTGCCTTCCCCAATGAGGCCAGCCTTCCGGAAATCTATAATGCATTGGAGATCCAGCGCCCCAACGGGGAGACGCTGGTACTCGAGGTGCAGCAGCACCTTGGAGAAGATAGCGTCCGGGCGATTGCCATGGACTCAACGGATGGTCTGACGCGCGGTACGGAGGTTACGGACTCCGGCCATTCCATTGCTATGCCGGTCGGCGAGGCGATTCGCGGCCGCTTGTTCAATGTGATCGGCAAAGCGATCGACGGCCTCGGTGATGTTTCTACGGGGAAGACGTATTCCATTCACCGCAAGCCGCCGGCATACGAGGACCTGTCGACCGAAAAAGAGGTATTATTTACCGGGATCAAGGTCATCGACCTGATCGAGCCCTATATGAAGGGAGGAAAAGTAGGATTGTTTGGCGGCGCCGGCGTAGGGAAAACGGTGTTGATCATGGAATTGATCAACAACATTGCCAAAGGGTATGACGGGATTTCCGTTTTTGCCGGCGTTGGAGAACGCACCCGCGAGGGGAACGACCTGCTCCGCGAAATGATCGAATCCAATGTGATCCGCTATGGGGAGGCGTTCAAGCACTCAATGGAAGAAGGAGGCTGGGACCTGACCAAAGTAGACGGTACCGAATTGGCCAAATCTCAGGCTACATTGGTGTTCGGTCAGATGAACGAGCCTCCCGGAGCGCGCGCCCGGGTGGCCCTTTCCGGTCTTACCGTTGCAGAATATTACCGCGATGGCGATCTCGAAGATCCTACCGGCGGGCGCGATATCCTGTTCTTTATCGACAACATTTTCCGTTTTACCCAGGCGGGCTCTGAAGTATCCGCTCTTCTTGGCCGGATGCCTTCGGCGGTAGGTTACCAGCCTACCCTGGCCACCGAGATGGGGATCATGCAGGAGCGCATCACGTCTACCCGCCGCGGTTCCATCACCTCCGTTCAGGCGGTGTATGTTCCTGCCGACGACTTGACGGATCCAGCCCCTGCAACGACCTTTGCCCACCTGGATGCCACCACGGTATTAAGCCGGAAAATCGCTTCTCTGGGTATTTACCCGGCTGTGGATCCGCTCGATTCGACTTCCCGGATCCTCGATCCGCTGATCATTGGCGAAGAGCACTACAACTGCGCGCAGAAAGTGAAGAACATCCTTCAGCGATATAATGAGCTCCAGGACATTATTGCTATCCTGGGTATGGAAGAACTTTCCGACGAGGACAAGCTGGTCGTACACCGGGCCCGGCGCGTGCAGCGTTTCCTTTCCCAGCCGTTCCACGTGGCCGAGCAGTTCACCGGCACCCCGGGCGTGATGGTTCCGATTGAAGAAACGATCCGCGGATTCACTATGATCATGGATGGGGAGACGGATGAATACCCCGAAGCGGCATTTAACCTCAAAGGAAATATCGACGAAGTGATCGAAGCAGGGAAAAAGATGTTGGCCGAGGTAGCCTGATCCTCCACGGGGGGGCTGGTTGCCTAAAACTTGTTGATGGATATGATGAACTTAACGGTGCTCACCCCTGAACGCGAAATTTTTCAGGGGAAAGTGCAATCAGTAAAGGTTCCGGGTGTTTCGGGCCAGTTCCAGGTGTTGCAAAACCACGCGCCTATTGTCTCAGCCCTGGATTCCGGCGTGATTACCATTGTAACCGCTGTAGGCGAGAACCTGTTTTTTGACGAAGAAACAGGCGCCTTAAAAACGATCGATGAGGCCGGAAAAATTCTGAAATTCAAAATTTCCGGCGGGTTTATCGAAGTGCTCAACAACACGATTTCCATTCTGGCCCAGGGCGCAAAGGATGCCAATGGGAACGGCAACGGGAAGAGGTAATTTTTTCGCACGGCGGTACGCGGACATCAAAAAAGATCTTTTTGGCTGAGCCAAACCAACAGCCAACGCCGGCCGGCAGGAATAGCTTGTTCAAATCGTGAAGCGGTATCGAATCAATTCGGTACCGCTTCGCTGTTTTTGTGGCTATGGATGTTGGAAAAAGGCGCCGCTGGCGCCGAGCACCGAGGTCAGGCGGTTGGTTGCGGCGGCGTAGGTGTAGGCGAGGTTATCGATCTGCCCGAAGTTGCACGTACTTTGGATGAAGCCCTGGCGCTGCAGGGTGACGATGTTGCCGCGCAGGTCGTAGGTGAGGGCTTCGTTGAAGCGGCTGGAGGCGGTTGCCGTGCCGCTGGTATTGACGTCGAAAGCGGCTGAGGGTGTCGTAGGTGAAGGTGTAGGCTTGCCGTTCGCGCCCGCGCACCCGCCAGGCCATCTGCGCGATGTTGCCGCCCTTTTGCAGCGTGCCGC
>WBZM01000162.1_pt1 | contig 74109 bp, 68 predicted proteins | sample 5204271 | NCBI WGS metagenome assembly WBZM01 (sample SAMN12344346, study PRJNA552823) | activated sludge metagenome | biome: Activated sludge suspended growth; feature: Nitrification reactor; material: Wastewater; isolation source: activated sludge from nitrification reactor of wastewater... | reverse complement strand
GCTCGAAGTAATTGGTATCCGCCTTGAACGGGCTCCAAGCTGTGTAGGTCTCCTCATCTGGATTCTCTTTTCGACGCCAAGGGAACATTGCCCCCCAAGTCTCAGCTTCAATTCCAAGATGGTTCCGATACCACTCAATGGTTGCCTTGTTGTCTTGACTCTTGAAGAAGACACCACCAATTCCAATAACTTTTTTCATGCAGTTTGATTTTTAGTCTTTAAGAAAAAGCTGCTCAACAGCGTGATGACCAGCCCAACCGGGAATATTTCAAGCAAGGTGATGGCGAACATGATGAGTGGGTTCGACTCGTACACCTTCATGAATTCTTCGTCAGCAGCTACCTGCTTTGCAATATCTGCTTCCGAAACGCCTTTTTTCTTCAAGGTCTCCACCTTGTACTCCATCATCTGCCTGCCAAATTCCTCTTTTTTGTCGGTGGTGTGGAAATAAACAATCCAAGTGATGACGTACATTACCGAGGCAAGTAATGTAATGAGAATACCCACTTTGAAAGCCTTGCCAAAACTGATTTTGCCGCCAAGTTCCTCTCTGTAGCTCCTTATCCCAAAAAAAATGAGCGACAAGGAGAGAATCATTGAGATGTAACCAAACAATTGGCCGTGCTCCAAATTGACTTTTCCATCTGGCCCAACCATCAAGACCATTCCAACAAGCATTAGGATGGATACGAGGGCGCCTGCAATCAGACCGAATCTTAAAACGATTTTTTGCATTGTAAACAGAATTTAATTGGTGAAACAATGCTGCGAAAATGGGGTAGGGGACTTGCCTTTTCCATCACCCAAAAGTACCATTTTAACGAAAACTTTCAATTTCACCCAAAGGTGGTAGTAACGTGCAAATAATAACTTGTGGGTTTCGAGCCGTCTGTGGCAGCCCGAAACTCACAAGTTATTATTTCCTAAAACCGCTTCACGGACTCGATGATGTACATTGGCCGATGCTTGATTTCTTCATAAATATTGGAAAGATAAATGGACATGATGTACAAGATGAGGCAGGTTATCGCAAAAAACAAAGAGCTAAGCACCACTAAGAATGTCCAGCCAGGTACCACAGCGTGATAACCTCCGAAAATATCCACATTGGTCAGCTTAACTTTTACAGCATTGAAAGTGACAGCTAACATGATTAGGATAGCAATCATAAAAATCCAGCCCAACAAAGAACGCAAGAACGTTGTGTAAGAAGAAATGGCCACAAGGGAAGTACCGAATTTTTCCCCAAATCCCGAACCGTCATGTGCAATCGGCACATCTACCTCCAAGCTGGTCGTTCTGTAGCCAACTATAGAATAAATTGCCTTCATGTAACGAAGGTTCTCACGAAGCCTAAGCAGGGAATTCAAGGCTCTTCGAGAAATAATCCGGCTATCGTGTGCCCGGTCGTCCACCTTCAGGTTTGAATAGTTTCTCAGTATCCAGTAGAACAATTTGTAAAAAAAACCAAGCCTCAGGTTGGTCTGACGTGATTTGGCCCTCAGATAAACGATGTCATTCCCTTTGGTGCTTTCTTCATAAAGTTTCGATACCAATTCAGGGCTGTTGCCAAACTCAAGCTCAAAAATCGCTGTGTAATCGCCGTTGGAGCGGTCAAGGCCGGCAAGTATGGCGTGGTTCCTGTTCACTGGAGAGGAGAGGTTCAGAAGGAAGATGTTCTGCTTGATTTCTGTCGGCAATGGAGAAATTGCCTCGTCCAGGGCTAAACCACGACTGTTGTTCACCAAAATAAATTCATGGTCTGAAAAACCCGAGTTTAGCACTCCATGCAAGTTTCGAAGGAAGTCCGGCAGCCGCTTAACATCCTCTTGAACCTCCACCACACTCACGATGGAAACAAAACAATTGTTCATCCAAGTCAATTTTTAAAATGCAAATATTGCAAAAAGAAGGATGTGACCACGATAAAGAAGGTGGCATTTTACTATTTCAGGTTAATTATAAACTTTTTATTTATTTTTTATGAAAAATTGATAAATTCAGTAGATTTGCAAACAAATTGTATAGATAATGAAGGAAGAAATTTACCTAAAGGGTAGGGGAGCGCAGGTTAACCCAGCCAACCGCTTTGACAAGCATTCCTACAGCTTGGAATTGGACATCCCACAAATATTGGATGCTGCACCAACCACGGAATACATTGAGGTGCATCCCAAGACTATGGTAAACAATGTGACAAGTCCAGACTTGCCAATGGACTGGTCAGCCAACCCATACCAAGGCTGCGAGCATGGCTGTGTTTATTGCTACGCAAGGAATACCCATAACTATTGGGGATACAGTGCAGGAACTGATTTCGAATCCAAAATCCTGGTCAAGAAAAATGCTGCGGCTTTAATTGAGGAAAAACTAAAGAGCAAATCTTGGAAGGCATCCCCAATCATGCTTTCTGGGAACACGGATTGTTACCAGCCGATTGAGAAAAAATTGGAAATCACAAGGAGCATTTTGGAAGTACTCTGGCGCTACAAGCATCCAGTCAGCATCATTACAAAGAATAGCCTAATCCTTCGAGACCTTGATTTACTGCAAAGAATGGCAGAACTGCGGCTGGTGAAAGTGGCAATATCTGTGACCACCTTGGACGAAGAGTTGCGCCGAAAACTGGAGCCAAGAACGGCCAGCATCCATAGTAGGCTTTTCACCATTGAAAAATTAGCTTCGCATGACATTCCAGTTTCCGTGATGTTTGCTCCTGTTATTCCAGGTCTGAACGACCACGAAATTTTCAAAGTTGCAGAATTCACCTCACAGCTTGGCGCCACCAGCCTCGGCTATACAATCGTTAGACTCAATGGCGATATTGGTGAAATTTTTGGCGATTGGATTAGAAAAAATTTCCCTGACCGTGCCGAAAAGGTTCTGAACAGAATCAGGAGCGTTCATGGTGGCCAGTTGTCGGATAGCAGATTTGGCGACCGGATGCGTGGCGAAGGAAACTTTGCAGAAATCATCAGAAACCAAGTGCAGCTTGCCCGCCGCAAATATTTTTCCGAAAAACTGATTCCAGAATTCAACCTCGAATTGTTCGAACAGATGCGCTATCCTCAGTTGAGTCTTTTCTGAGGGATTGTGCATTTCAATGTTTTGTTTTGATAATCTATATTATGTTAAATAATAAACAGGGCTTTTCTGCCGTGAACCCTTGTCGGCCCCTTTTGTTACCTTTGCCAAATTAAAAATAAAATGGCATTGACACATCAGACACAGGTAAAACCTTACAGCGAAGAAGGCAGCAAAAAGTCGCAGGTATCGCAGATGTTCGACAACGTCGCACCTTGGTACGATTTCCTCAACCATTTCCTTTCTTTGGGCATTGACATCAGTTGGCGCAAAAAAACAATTGCTGCTATCAAGGATATTCATCCCAAACAAATCCTTGATGTAGCCACTGGCACTGGCGACCTTGCCATTGAGGCCGCTAAACAACTTGCTCCTGAAAAAATCGTTGGAATAGATATTTCGAACGAAATGTTGGAAGTAGGCAGGGAAAAGCTGAAAAAGCGGAACCTCTTCCCTATCGTCGAACTGTTAAGCGGTGATAGCGAGAAAATAGCATTCCCCGACAATTCGTTTGATGCGGTGACTGTCGCATTCGGTGTCAGGAATTTTGAAAATTTGGACGCTGGTTTGAAGGAAATGCTAAGGGTACTCAAGCCCGGAGGAAAGGCTGCGATTTTAGAGTTCTCAATGCCTACCGTATTTCCTTTCAAGCAGTTGTACCACTTTTACTTCAAATACATCCTGCCTGTCATCGGAAGGATGACTTCCAAAGACCCCAAGGCCTACAGCTACCTCTACGAATCAGTTCAAGCATTTCCAGATGGCAAACGGTTTGTAACAAAATTGGAAGAGTTGGGCTATAAGAATGCGACGGCCCAGCCATTCACCTTGGGCATCTGTACGCTTTACATCGGAAAAAAGTAAAATCATCCCATTTCATGAATTCTTCAATCATTTTCAGAGTACTTGCTTCGACCACCTTGTTGTTTTTTTCATTTTCGTCGAGCTTGAATGCTCAGACTGCCAGAGGGAATTACAACTTCTTGGACTTCAACCAAAAACCCTACTATTTCGGCATTACGCTCGCTTACAATAATTCGAACTTTAAGGTCTTCCAGTCAAGGGAATTCATCTTGAATGACAGCATAACAAGGGTCGAATCCGTCACTGGCCCAGGCTTCAATCTCGGCATAGTCACCAACCTCAAAATTGGGGAGAATTTCGATGTGAGGTTCCTGCCCACACTGTCGTTTGGAGAAAGGAATATCAATTATGCAGCCACCCGATTGGATAAACGCCCGTACGCAAGGCGAATCGAGTCGGTCTTTGTGGAAATGCCTTTCCATGCACGTTACAAGTCAGTACCTTTTCACGACAAACGATTATTCGTAATCGCAGGTGTCAAATACTCGTTCGACGTGGCCAGCGATTCCCGCTCCAGGAATGCAGAATCACTGGTGAAAATTGCTCCAAACGATTTCACCTACGAAATTGGTGCAGGCATCCAAATGTTCCTCCCCTACTTCATATTTTCACCGGAAATCAAATTCTCACATGGATTCAACAATATCCTCATTTTCGATAAGGAGTTGGAAGAGTCCAGCGTGATTGACAGGGTACTGTCGAGGACTTTCACCCTTTCATTTCACTTCGAAGGTTGAGTTAATTTTGAAAAACGGAATAAAAAAAGGCCAGTTGTTTTGCAACTGGCCTTTTTTGTTGTTCATTACAGAATATTATTCCGAAACTGAAACCTCTTTTTCAATCACTCCGGTATAAGAGCGCAACTCGATTTTGTAATTTCCGGGTTTCAGCCCTTTCAAATCAAGTTCATAGATGGTATTGACTGGTAAGTCCCAAAGCTTGTCGGCCATCACCACCCCACCCTCTTCATCTATCACCTTCAAATCGCTCAGGTTCACGCTAATAGATTCAAAATCAATATAATAGACTTTGCTATCAGAATCGTGGTAGAATGTCCAATCCTCATTGCCAATTGTAATTTGATTGCTATGACTGTAGTCCGCCGACGGAGCCTCTAAAGAAGCTGAGCTTTGGGCACTTACGGTGGAAATAGCAAAAAGGCCGAAAAAGATGAAGACAAAGGGGGATTTTAGCTGCATTGAAATTTTGATTTGTTTTTTTGTCATTCCAAATAAGTATTTGTTCATGGAAAAGAATGGCAAATTTATGCCAATGTTAACAGATGCCGAAACTTGGCGGGAAATTATAATTTGGAAAAATCTAAATACTCACCCGATTTTCAAATTTTTGACAAATAGAATAACGGAATAAGTTCAAAAAGTAACGCATGACCCTTGAAAAATTAACTTTAATTTGGGTTTGCAGAAATGTTAAAATAATCTTAACGAATTCGCTCAGCTTGTTTAATCCTGTTCCCAAACAAGGCATCGTTTCACTGCCTTTTGCCAGCCTGCATATTTCTTCTTTCGCTCCTGTTCCAACATTTGGGGCTTGAAGGATTGGTCCAATTGCCAATTTTTATTGATTTCTGACAGCTTCCAAAAACCCACGCCCAGCCCAGCGAGATAGGCAGCCCCCAAGGCAGTTGTCTCAATGATTTTGGGGCGATCTACGTTTGCCCCTAGTATATCTGCTTGGAACTGCATCAAAAAGTTGTTGGCGCATGCTCCCCCGTCCACTTTCAATGCCTTTAATTCAAGCTTGGAATCCTTTTCCATGGCCCTCAATACGTCCTTGGTCTGATAAGCCATTGACTCCAAGGTCGCTCGTACTATATGGGCATGGGAACTGCCTCTTGTTAACCCAAAAATTGCCCCCCTTGCATACATATCCCAGTATGGCGCACCGAGGCCAGCGAAAGCCGGAACGACATAGACACCCTCACTATCGTTGATTTTGTTGGCGAAATACTCGGAGTCTTTGGCTTCGTGAATCATTTTTAAGCCGTCACGCAACCATTGTATAGCAGCACCAGCGATGAAAACGCTTCCTTCAAGGGCATAATGAACTTCACCATTCAGTCCCCATGCAATCGTGGTCAAAAGTCCCGATTTCGAGGCAACTGGGGTATTTCCAGTGTTCATGAGCATAAAACATCCCGTTCCGTAAGTGTTTTTTGCCATACCACTACTATGGCACGCTTGCCCGAAAAGTGCAGCTTGCTGGTCGCCAGCAACTCCGGCTATTGGAATAGAAGCACCAAAAAGAGCTGGCAAGGTTTCTCCAAATATCCCACTCGACTCCTTTACCTCTGGGAGCACAGAAGTTGGCACATCCAGTGCTTTAACCAGTTTGTCATCCCATTGAAGCGTTTGGATATTGAACAACATGGTACGGGAGGCATTCGAATAATCAGTTACGTGAGCTTGCCCCCCTGTCAACTTCCATATCAGCCAAGTGTCTATCGTCCCGAAGAGCAAGTTGCCTTTCTCCGCTTCCTTTCTGGCACCTTTCACATGGTCTAAAATCCATTTAATCTTTGTTCCAGAAAAATAGGCATCCACCACCAGCCCAGTTGCCTTCCGAACGTGCGGTTCGTAGCCATCAGCCTTCAGTTTATCACAAATGCCAGCCGTCCTGCGGTCTTGCCATACAATGGCATTATGGATAGGCTCTCCGGTAATCTTGTTCCAGACAACCGTTGTTTCCCGTTGGTTGGTGATGCCAATTGCTGCTATATCAGCGACGGCAACCTTGTTTTTTGATAGCAGGTTTTGGGCTACTTTCAGTTGGGATTGCCATATTTCGTTGGCGTCGTGCTCTACCCAGCCAGGCTTTGGATAGAACTGGGTGAATTCCTGTTGCTCAGTAGCAATGATATTGGACTGTTTGTCAAAGAGAATTGCCCTTGAACTGGTCGTTCCTTGGTCAAGTGAAAGGATGTATTTGCTCATAAAAGTTGCGGTGATAAGATTTTGACAAGTCAATTGTTACATAGTACAGCTTGTAGCTTGTGGGCTGTGAAGGTAGGTCATTGAGGTAATCTATCCAACAATCGGTCAATGGGTATTTCCGAACATTTGAAATGCCCCTTGGGGCAGGCTTTCTTTCCGTGCAACCCACATGGTCGGCAATCAAGTGATATTTCCGTTTCGATAACTGCGGAGTCCGATGACAGTGGTGTAAACCCAAATTCTGGAACGGTGGAACAAAAGACTGTGGTGACGGGTGCATTTACCGCTGAAGCGAAATGAAGGGGAGCTGAATCGTTGGTGAAGTTCATCGCAGCATTTTTCATAATTGCCGCCGATTCCAAAAAACTGAAATCACCTGCCATGACCTTTGTGTTTTTGTGTTTAGTCTCAGTATTCAACCACTCACAAAGTGTCCTGTCATTCTTCCCTCCAAGCAAAATAATGGCGGTGTCCTCCCCTACCCTGTCCATCATTTCCAACCATTTCTCTTTTGGGAATTGTTTTGTAAACCAGGCCGAGGCTGGCGAAATTGTAATGTACCTTCCTTCAATTCCTAAGACCTTTTTTTCTTTTACATTTATGTAAATCTTTGGCGGGGAAAATGTTGAGTGAGTAATAAATTCAACTAACCTCAACATTCTCGAAACTTCATGCTCTCCAGTTCGCCTCCCAATTGAATAATGCACGGTAAGAGTTGCCAGCCAGCTCATTGGGTTTTCCTTGTAACAAACCCTCTCACCTGCCCCACTCAAAGCCATCAACAAACCTGTTGAAAAAAATCGCTGTAGGTTAACCACCAGGTCGTATCGTTCCGAACGAACATGTTTAATGATTTCGAACAAGTTGAGGTACTTCCTTTTGGACTTATCCCAAGACAAAATCTTGCCGATGAAAGGATGACCATCGAAAACTCCTTCATTGCGCTTTCGAAGCAAAAAATCAATTCGGGCTGACGGCAATGCTCGGTGCAACTCCTCCACTACCGCTGTTGCAAGCACCACATCACCAATGAAGGCTGTTTGGATAACCAGTATTTTATGATAGGATGAAGGTTTTGACATTATACTTTTGCAGAAAAAACATGAGACGATTTGCCTTGCTAATTAGTGTTTTTTCAATTTTTGGGTGCCAGCAAAAGTACCAACTTCAAATTGCCCACCAAATTGCGGAAGAGACAAGACTTGAACTTGCCCCCGACAAGCGGGTGGCTGTTTTCAGAATAGACTCGCTTCAGAAAGGCAAGCCAATCGTGGTTCTCGGTGAAACAAACTTGCCAAGGGCGAAGGAAATTTTCTTTGAAAAACTAAAAAAAGCTGGCATTGAAGCCACTGACAAACTTACCCAATTGCCTGCGACCGATTTGCATGGAAAAGACTACGGCATTGTCAATGTTTCTGTCTGCAATATCCGTTCAGAACCAAAACACTCGGCAGAATTGGCTACACAGGCACTGCTTGGCACCTCTTTGCGGGTTTGGAAGAAGGACGGGGACTTCTACCTAATTCAGACTCCTGATGATTATTTAGGGTGGGTTGACGATGGAGGCTTTGTTTTGCTGACCGAAGTCGAGCACCAGCAATTTGTTTACTCCAACCGGGCGGTTGTGAAGAATGACTACGTTTTTGCACTTGAAAAGCCTGAAAAAAACGCAGGCAAAGTAGCAGATTTATTGGCCGGAAGCATTGTGCAAATCGTTGAAAACCGGGGTGATTTCACATTAATTGCCTTCCCCGACGGCAGGTTCGGATTCGTAGAGTCCAGCAATATTGAGCCACTCGGCAGTTGGCTTTCAAGCAGGAACGCCACCGCAGAAAACATCATTGCCACTGCCAAGGACATGATGGGTAGGCCATACCTTTGGGGAGGCACCTCTGGCAAAGGCATGGATTGCAGCGGTTTTACCAAAATGGTGTTCTACCTGAATGGAATCCAACTTCCAAGGGATGCAAGCCAGCAAGTAAATGTTGGGGAATTGGTTGAAACTGACACTGCCAGTTGGAGCAACTTGTCCGCTGGCGACCTTCTTTTTTTTGGAAGACCTGCCACAGCGGAAAAGAAAGAAAGAATTACTCATGTGGCTATTTATCTCGGAAATTCCAGAATCATACATGCCTCGGATATGGTAAAAACTGAAAGCCTTCGACGTGGAGAACCGGGATTCGCAGAGGATAGAATCAAAACTTTCATTCGTGCAAAGCGCATTATCGGTGAGGAAGGCCTGAATGGCATCAAAAAACTGACTGATATTCCCTACTATCAGATAAAACCCTGATGAAATCAGTTTTTTTCTTGGGCGTATCAATTTTGCTTCCCTATATTTGCCATCCCATTTGGGGCAACATCTTATCAAAGAAAGAACCTGGCCGGGCTTAAATGCCCAGCCAGGTTCTTTTCAAATATCGAAGTCATGTTAGCATTAGACGACCACTACCTCGAGGAACTGCAGCAAATAGCAAACGACATCCAAGAATCGGATGAGCTTGCTTATTACCTTTCCGAAGAGGAAGAAACCTATTTTGAGCAGCTCAAGGAGCGATTTGAACCTCAAATCGAAGACTTATACAATCGTGTAGCTGCGGAGAATCCTCTCCAGTTGGTCTCCTTGGACAACTTGATAATGAATGAGGCTTTCGAGGGAATGTTCTTGCCTCGTATCCTTGGCTATTCAGTGCTCAGGGGCGAAGTCAACAAGCAGTTCAAGTACACCCGCCCACAAGACCACTTCAAGGATGTACTATTGGCCATCTGCAATTCACCCAACTTCGAGATTTTGAAAAAGCGGATTGGGCAAAGTATCCAGGTAGGCTTTGCGTTGAGCAGCGATATTTGGATTACCAACCTGATTGCAGCCGTAGAAAACAAACGTATCCGTTACTTTCTTCAAAGCCAAAAATTGGACAAATACTACACCCCGGAAGGGCGTGCACAAGGTTTGGCAATTTATAAAAAGCAGTTTGTCAAATACAACTACATGACAGCTGATTTCCCAAAAACACTGGGCGAATTGAAGGTGCTTTGGTCTTCCCTGAAAGATTTCTTGATTTATCGAGAGGAAAAAGGATTGGACAACCATAGCCTGATGCCCTTCATCAAGGAGTTGATCGGCAATGAAGAATTCCAAGGGCATGACGAGCATCTGCAAATCCTTGGCATTTATACGAACTTCTTCGACCTCGAAGGAGAAGATTTTGAGCATTTAAAAAAGCATTTCAATGCTACCCGCAAAAAGCACAAGGATTTCAGCCAGCAATGGCTTGCCGTCGTCCTTGAAATGCATGAAAGTTCAAGGGTTGACCTTGACTCCAGGGCCGACGCCAGGGTATCGGCGGTGCTTGATAAATCTGTCAAGGACGAACTAACCGAATATTACGAACTGATGGACACTATCCACAGTCTTGGTTACGTACAGATAGAAGCGATGGATGCCGTCAAATTCTTCTATAACCGACATGAAGGAACTTCTCTTGTCAATGAGTGTGTGCGAATGACCATTTACCACTATTTGGCAAGGTTGATTAAAAACCTCGAAATCAGGGACTACCACGAACTGTTCAACTTGGCCAGGGTGTACACGGTCTATATCAACATTTTTGCTAACCAGCAATTCAATCAGAATGTTAAGGACTTGTCCATGAAATACGTCAACAAGACCCTCAAATTCTACACCGACAAGCGTGGCCGTGACTATCAGGACATCAAAAAGTTTGTCTCTACCACTTTCCTTGACCTCAACTTCTTGAAGGAAAAGGAAATCGTGGAAATGTTCAAGACAAGACGCAAAAAGAAGTCTGAGAAATAATTTTGGCCAAAGGTCATATGCATTAAGGCGGCCAAGGGCCGCCTTTTTTGTTTGTCTAAGCCACCATGAAATTTGTATAAAATCGAATGCAAAACCTCCAATTTAGATCGCATCTTAGCCTAAACTTCTTCTTTGACCATGTTCAAGAATTTTTTTGATGGGGCCACGGCTTATGGCACCGCCTTCAGGCATATTTCAAATTATGGACTTTGGGGCTATGTACTTGTCCCAGGTATTTTGACCATCCTCATTGCCTTTGCAGTTTTTGGGGCTGCTTGGGGTTTGTCGGACAATATTGGGGATGTGCTGGACAATTTGTGGAGATGGGAAACTGGGCGAAGTGTTGTTGAAAAAATCGCCCAAGTTTTTGGCGGGATACTGGTTCTTGCAACAAGCCTTATCATTTTTAAGCAGTTGGTGTTGGTCGTTGCATCTCCATTCATGAGTTTTCTTTCTGAAAAAGTGGAGCAGCAACTATTGGGTTCAAGCCTTTCACCAAGTTTTAGCCTAAGTCAAATCACATCAGATATAGCAAGGGGGCTTCGAATTGCAATACGAAACATTTTGCGAGAATTATCAGCGACCATTTTTTTGCTTCTTCTTGGTCTAATACCAATCTTCACCCCGTTCACCACCGTATTGATTTTCGTAATACAGGCATACTATGCTGGTTTCGGCAATTTCGATTTTGCCCTTGAAAGAAGGTTTCGATACCGAGAAAGTGTAGGGTTTGTTCAAAACAACCGTTTGCTGGTATTAGGAAATGGCACAGTATATATTTTGCTGCTCCTAACTTTTGTAGGGTTCCTATTTGCACTCCCAGTAGGGGTCGTGGCAGCAACAATTGAAGCAAACAAAAGATTGGGCAAGCCTTAATGTCCGCATTTATGGCTATCGGTCCTGTTTTACCGTTTTTAGAATTGTGCCAAAAAAAAGGCCAGAGTAAAAACTCCGGCCTTTTTTTAGTCTTCGACCCAATGAGTATCTTTTATGAATAAATCATCAGGGTATTCTTTGTTGAACTCGTACTTCATGATGTCGTGAGTGGTAATGATGCCTACCAGTTTCCGGTTGTCATCCACAATTGGTAAACCATGGAAAAGGTGTTTTAAAAAAACCATTGCAGCAGCGCCAACCGAGTCGTTTGGGCTAAGTGCTGCAACTTTTGTAGTCATCAAGTCACGTACCTTGAAGTCACCGTATTCTTCAAATCGCTTGTTGGACTTTATCAGGTCCCAGGAGGTAATGATTCCGACCAATTTCCCATCATCATTTGTAACTGGTAAGTGGTGGAAATGCCGCTCAAAAAGTAGATGTTTAACTACTTCAAGAGAATCATCGGGTTTCACCCCAATGACATTTGTGGACATAATCGCGGAAATTCGTTCGTTCATCATAGGCTTAACTGTTTTGAAATGATGGCATAATGTACACAGGAATCGTTGTTCTCGGCAAACATATGGATAGATTTTTTAGTAAAAATCATTAAAAAACTTTTTGTAGCTCAAAACAAACAGGTTTATAAAAATATTTGTTTTTAAATTTGTGGCCACTTAAATTTGCATCTCATTTCATCAAAATGTTTTTACGAGCCGAATTTCCAGTTGAGCCGGGCAATTATGAGGATGGAACCAGTGATGGTTACTGCTTTCACACTTGTTTTTCAGGTGCGAGCTTAGAACAGAGCCTTGCCATGGTCAGGGAGTTTTTGAAAGAGGCCGGCTACGAGGAATTGCCGTTGCCTGCTAATGCCGAAGAGCTAAGAATGTTCAAATTACCATCCCGAAAGAACAGGCAAGTCTGTCTATTTGAGGACAATGGTTATGTCCACAACCCAATAAAGATACTTTTTTCGGACCGACCAAACCAAGAAAGGCTACTTAGGTTGGAAATTTATGACGAAAAAGCCCCAAACCACCTATTGCGTTTCCACCACAGGCTTTGGGATTAGAATCCGCTCACGTTTTGCTTCTTTGGTTTTAGGTCCAGTTGCAGCGAAATGACGTGTGAATAGCGGTTTTGAGAGTCACCAAGATTGGTATAAGCATAGTCAACACGAAGGCTATAGAGCTGCAAACCAATGCCAAGGGCTGGCCTGGAAGTCCAGAACTGATCGCCTCCAAAATCTTTCTCTTTTTGGAATTGGCCTATCCCTGCCCTCAAGAATAGGAAATCTTGATAGCCGACCTCCAACCCTGCATTTGCCTCCATACTAATTGGGTCAGCAGAGACCAAGGTGTTCCGCTTCCCATCCGTTGTGGCTATGATGTCCAGTTCTGGTTGAAACTTGAACTTTTTATATTGAAAGGAATAAGCTGCCCCTAACAGCACTTGAGGCTTGGTGATTTCAATTGAGTTGATGTCGGGCAATTCGTTCCCAGTGTTCAGCAAAACATCTTTTTCTTTTTCGGTGAAACTTACCTTCCAAGCGTTGAATGTGGTGGTAATGTCCCTGGCAGTGAGACCCAGTTTCAACTTTTTCACTTGATACTGAAGTCCAAGGTCAATACCGAATCCCCATGAATTGGCAAATTTGCCAATAACCCTTCTTACGATTTTGGCATTACCTCCGATGGAAAGGCTCCTATCGGAACCGGCGTTCAATTTTTGGGCGTAGCTTCCCAAAAATGCATAATCAGCTGCCGAAAAGGACACGATATTGTCGTAATTGACGGAGCCGTCATCCTCGAAAAGCGTCAGCGTGTTGGGAATATCATCTATCCCAAACCGAATCAGTGAAAAACCAAGCCGACGATTGGAATTTTGGAATGGGAGGGTCATTCCGATATAATCGAACTTGCCTACGCCCGCAAACCATTCTGAATGCATGGCTCCAATCTGCAAACCTTTACCTGAGGAAATATTGGCCAAGCCTGCCGGGTTCCAATAGCTTGCGGTGACATCGTCAACACCGGCTACCACAGCATTGGCCATGCCTTGTGCTTTCGCTCCAATGCCAACGGACAGGAACTCATTGCTATATTTTTGACCAAGAACATGTGAAACAGAAAGCACTTGGATTGCACCGAGCAAAAAGACAAACCGGGTAATTTGACGCATCATGAAGTCTGTATTGGTTGGAATCTCGTAGAATAACTGATATAAAACGGAATGTCAAAATCCGTAGTGTCAGCTTAACAAACCAAAATGGCTTGCTTCGGCAAAAATATCAAAGTAAGCGAGCATAGAACCCGTTGAAGATTGATTTTATAGTAGAATCAACAGTTTACACTATTTTCGCTCCAAATCCAATGCGAAATGGACAAAACAACACTGGTTTCCAAGGCTAAAGAAATGATTGCCGATGGCAATACCGACCAAGCTATAGAGCTGGTTGAAGGATTTCTTGCAAACAAGCCTTCGTATAAGGTGCTCCACAATGAGTCATTGCACCTGGCCTCCATGTATTTCAAAACCAAACAGGATATATCGAAGCGAACCATTAGTTTTGAAAATGCAGAATTGAATTATGGTAAAGTAAGGGATGGAGTGTTGAATTTGTTGGATTATATCGAAAGCGACAATTTCAATCCAAGTGGCTTACTGAGCAGCAAACCCAGTTTCAAGCAAGCGATTTTAACAAATAAATGGCTGCTAATCATTGGCGTGCCGCTTATCCTGCTCAGCCTTGCCGTGCTTGTTTTGGTTTACAACTTGAACAACGAAGCCCCAAACCCGAGTGAATGCAAAGTTAACTTTGACAACCCTGAGGAAAAGAACTTTTTGATTATGCCGTTCTACAAGCCCCAAGGTGGCGATGCTCAAATTGAAGGGCTTTTCACCAGCCGCTTGGAAGAATTCTGCGCAGGTATTGCTTCCTTGAAAAATGCGGATTTCCAACTCTGTGATGGCTTCAATCCCAAAAAATTGCTCAGTTTCGAGGAAGCAGCCACTAAAGGTCAAGAAAACAATGCGACCATCGTGCTTTGGGGACTGACAGAGCAAGGCAAGAACGGGGAGAATTTCGTCAAGACCCGTTTCAAATATTTAGGCGGTAAGGATAGGGATGGAAAAGTTCCGTTTACCCGATTGAATGAAGTCGCACTTCAAGGTGAACAGGCTGTGACCACCGACAAAGTGCTTTCCATCATCACTTCATCTGGTGAACTGACCCAAAATATCGAATCCACCTTGATGCTGATGTTTGGGATGATAGCCAACCTTGAAGGCGACATTGACGGCGCCATCAATGCAATGAATGCTGTTGACGTGAAGAATGACACCTCTGCTAATCTCTTGAAATACATGATTTTAGCAGATAATTATATTGCAAAAGGACAATCTGAAAAGGCCATAGCAGCTTTGGATACCTGCCTCATTGTCAACCAAAATTATTGGCTTGGGAGAAACAACCGTGCGAACCTTAGAATGGAATCGGGCGATAACCTTGGGGCTATCGAAGATTTGACAATTGCACTAAAAAAACAGCCCACTGATGCTGATTTATTAGCCACAAGAGGCTGGGCGTTCAAACAATCCCAACAACTTTATGCAGCCAAAAAGGATTTTGAACAGGCAGTCAAGCTAAAGCCAAATAATGAACAAGAGATTAAGAAGGAAATTGAAAAAATTGATTTAGAAATTAAACGGTTGGAGGAAATTGTTAAGCCTACAAAAGTCAGCAATGAGCGGCTAAAACTCACGCAGCAACAGTATATCACAGCAGCAACTGCCAGCAACAACCTCGGCGATATTGCCACGACCAAAAGACTTGTAACCAAAGGCTTGGAAATTGACGACACCAATCCCAAGTTGATTGCCATCCAAGTTGACAACCTTTTGAAGCAAAAAGATACAGCTAAAGCAAAGGAAGTTTTAAAAGCTGCTTTAAAGAAAAAGGTGAAGAAAGAAGACATCGCCAAAAGCAATGCTAATGTAGCTGTTTTGATTCGTGAAATGAGCCAGAACAAGGAACTTGAGTCTCAATAGCGCATGTTATTGCGTAAACTAAACTTCTTTTCATCCTTAAAAGTCTCACCTCGCACTGACTAAAGCAAGACCTTTAGAAGATGCAGCAAACCAATTTGCTGCATCCAAAACATCCCCTCGTTAGCTGGCAGCTAAGCAGCCAGCCAACGAGGAAGCGCAACGAAAATTTTGCAAAACAAATATCGCTTCGCTCTTTCCAGATATACATGGGCCATCCCGAATTTTCGAGGGACGGCATTCAGGAAGGGTGAAAGCGGATGATTTTCTTGAGCAAAATCATCCGCTTTCACCCATAAAAATAACGGCGACGGCATTTTGGATGCCATCGCCGCTATTTTTTTGGGGTTTTCGTGAATCAATCCTTCGGCGAAAATTCGGGATGACTCATGTTTACCCAACTATCGTTTAAGCCTATTATCGAACCAAGGTCACATCACCTTTATAAAGTTCCACCCTACCATCGGTAAACTCAACCTCGGCGAACCAAGTGAAAACGGCAGGTTGCATTTTGGTGTCACGGTGCTTGCCATCCCAACCGGCGGCAGGTTCGTCTGGTATGAAGTTATAGTATTCAAACACAGTTTCTCCCCATCTGTCAAAGACCAAAAAGGATTTAATGCTCAAAACACTCTTGCCACCATAAATCCTGAAAAAGTCGTTGATGCCATCATCATTCGGTGAAAATGCAGTTGGAAAATAAATTGGGCGATCCTTGGCAACAATTACTGTAATATCGTCGGACGCCGAACAACCTTCCTCATCCACCAATACGGTATAAGTGGTTTGTTGAGTAGGTGCCACGGTGATGGTTGGGCAACCTTGGCAACTATCCAAGCCCGGAGTTGACCAGAAAATAGAATCAAGCTCAACAGCAGGCGGAGTTGAAATTACCGAGAGTTCCAATTCATCTCCGAGATTAATGAGGTTGCTATTGTTGCCTTCAAAATTTCCAGTTATTTCAACTGTCACCTGTACAGGTTCGTCCACAGTAAAGGCAGAATCACTTTCGCACCCACCAGCATCAATGACCTGAATCGTGCTTGGCCCTTCACCCAAATTTGTGAAGAGGGTCGTTGAACTATATGGCCCACCATTCAAGGAGAAAAGATAAGGCCCTACCCCACCCCAAACGGAATCCACTCGTACAAATCCGTCATTGTTGCCGAAGCAACTCACATCCGAAATCACGATGGACATTTTGGGTATGGCAGCTGACTGCGTGACTTCCACTTCGTCGGTGCCAATACAACCTTGGCTTTCAACAGTGAGTGTGTAAATGCCTGTAGATGAGGTTGTTGTAGTGGCTGCGCTCGCATTTGACACTACCCCACCCGACCATGTATAATTTGCCCCTGCAGTTGTGTTCGGCCCACCTAAGTTTGCAACAACCACGTCACAAGTAAGCAGTTGGTCGGGTCCAGCATCCGCATCAGGGGCAGGGTTGATAATAAGGCTGAGGCTTTCCGTATCATCCGGGCAGTTGCCAGCACCTTGTACAGTATAGGTGTATTGATAGGTGCCAGGGTTAAAATTGCTCGGATTTACATTGCCCCCAGCAACGACACCACCAGATGGGCCGCCCGTCCATTGACCGCCAGAAGTTGCCCCAGTCAATTGGTCGTCAAGGTCAAATGCTTGACCAAGCCCCTCGCAGAATTCCAAATCTCCATTAGAAGTGCCAGCACCTACGTTTGCATTCACGGTGATGGTGGAAGATTGGGTAGAGACATTATCACAACCCGTACTATTATCTGTGATTGAAATCAAGGCAATCGTAGTAGTCCCAACAGGCAAGTTGGCAGGCAATGGGACTGGGTATGTGCCAGGAAGTGGAACTGTAACGGGAGTCTGAGGAGCACCATTTACTGAAAAAACAACGGAAAATGGGCCAGTTCCGGTAACTGTCACCGACATAGTTGCGGTTTCACCCTCACAAATTGTAATGGAATTCGACAAAGTAATTGTCGGCAGGGCATTGAACCTAACGGGAGTTCCAGCTGTGTATTTTGCGCATGGGTCTTGAAAATCAACTCCACCTGAGCCATTATTTGTACCTACCACTGCGCTGATGTAGTAGGTTGTGCCAACTGCCATTGTTGTGGCATTAAAACTGAAAGAAGGCGTACTGCTCGTACCCAAGATTGTTCCAATCACATTACTGCTTGCTGTGTGGAGGTAATAGACCAAAACATCATCATTATCCAACGTTTGGCTTGAAACGGCTGGTACTGTCACCATTTCATCTACACAAGCTTGCACCAAAGTTGGTGACATGGTGCCCAAGGCTGTTTCGCAATCACAAGCATGCAATCCATCAATAATTGTTGGCCCACAGCCATTTGTGTCATCCAGCTCAAAAGAGAATGTCGAACCAGATGGGAAGGATTGACTTGTGAACTGGTTGCCAACCAAAGTGCCCGGAGGAGTTACCGTGTACGGGGGAACACCGCCTTGGATAGTAAACTCAATAGTATAAGACTGCGCATCGGCAGCACAGATTCTTTCCACATTTATGCCTGTGGGAGGGTTATTTACCTGTACCGTCGCACTTCCAGAAACAGTGCCTTGGCAGACGCTATTTTCAACGGAAACAAGGTTGTATGTTGTTGTTGTAGTTGGGCTAACAGGAACTTGGAAAGGGCTTGTGTTGGCAGTAACTGTGATAGGTGTAGTTCCTCCAGATGGCTGGTAAACTACTGTCCAAGGGGATAGACCCGTTAACATGAGTTCCAAAGTGGTGTTGTCCCCTGCACAAATTTGAGTGGTGCCGCTCCAAACCGCTGTTGGTTCCAGATTAAAAACTACTGGCGTTGAGTTTGAAACATTGAGACAAATGTCGGTCAAGTCCACATTGCCATTTCCGTCGTCGTTGCCAGCAATAGCAGACACATAGTAAGTCGTCCCATACGTCATGGTGGCTGGGTCAAACATGAATGATGGAGTAGCACTTGTCGCAATGATGGTACTAAGTACCGTCGAGTTGTCTGGACGTAACACGTAATTAATCACGTCATCGGCATCCGTGAATGTGCCATTCGCTGGCGCAACATTTACTGGGCCATCTCCACAGACATTTACAACTGTAGCTGACATATTTCCAGCATCAGTTTGGCAAGCGCAATTCACCAAAGTTTGGGCGACAGTTTGAGGGTCACAATTGTTCCCATCATTTACAACCAAGGAAAAACCAGTAAGGTTGGGAACTGGGTTACTGGTGAAGACACTGCCTGTCAAAGTGCCAGGCAGCCCAGTAACTGTGTAGGAACTTGCATCGCCACCAGAAATATAAACTGTCACAGTATAGGCAGTACTGGTCAAATTGCACACAACATTGACACTGTCAACCACAACTGCTGTATTGACCACAACATCGCCACATCCGGAAGCGGTACCATCACAGTTGTTGTCGGACATATCTGTGAGGCAATAGGTAGTGGTTGATGTTGGGGAAACTGTCAATGGGTAAGGGTTCTGAGTAATGCCATTCAATGTTTGAATATTGCCCGTTCCGTCATCGTAGCTAATGGAATATGGTTCTTCGCCTGTAAACTGTACAAGTAACTGACCTTGTTCACCTTCGCAAATAGCATCCGTTCCTCCAATCGTGGCAGTTGGTACTTGATAAAACACTACAGGAGTTCCCTGAGCAACGCTCAAGCAAGGGTCGTTTAAATCTACTCCGCCACTAATTGCATCCCCTACGACGGCTGATAAATAATAAGTTGTGCCGTAGGACATATTTGCAGGATTGAAACTGATGGTAGGCGTTGGAGATTGGCTTATCACAGGATCAACAATCTGTAGTCCATTACCGCTGTGCAGCACAAAAGAAGTTGTATCGTTTCCATCATACGCCTGGCCTATGGTATTATATTGAACGTCTGTGGGGCCGTTTCCACAAACCTCAACCATCGCCAAGTCCATCGAACCTGCTTCTGATTCGCAATCGCAAAGAACTATTGCTTGGGAGACAGTAACTACATCGCAGTTATTGGCATCGGAAACCATGAAATTATAACCAGAGCCAGTTGGAATCGGGTTGCTGGTAAACATATTTCCCGTTAAGGTGCCATTGGATGGAGTGACGGTATAAGAAGCAGCATCTCCACCATTAATCGTGAAAGTAACTATGAAAAACTGATTAGTTGCTTCGCAATCAGCTGAAATATTGCTTACCGTTGGCGCATCATTGACAGAAATGGTAGCTGTGCCAGAAGTACTGCCATTGCAACCATTACCATCCACAACCTCGCTCAACTGAATATTGCCTGCCTGAGCCTCACCAAGGTTCCAAGTAAAAGGGTTACTCGTAGCCTGGAAAGGTGCTTGTGCCACTCCATCAAGTGTCCAATCAATGGTCCAAGGTGCAGTACCTGTTAAGTTGATGTTTAGCGGTACGGTCTGTCCGCTGCCTTCACAAATTGATCCGGAACCCGAAAGGGTTGCCTGCGGCGCAGGGTTTTGCGTAACGGTGGCAGTACCTTGTACCGTTCCAGTGCATGCACTACCTTGAATATTGACAGCTGTAAGCGTATAGGTGCCCGCTTGGTTTACGGTTAAAGTGTGAGGACTGGAGTTAACCACGATATTGGTGGCTGGGCCATTGTTTAGTGAGTACGATACATCCCAAGGGCCTGTGCCTGAAACAGTTATCGTCAAGTTTACCGTTTCATTACTATTGGCACAAATATCCCCTGATCCACTGATAGATGCCGTAGGGGCATTTGTAATTTGGACTGGTTGGCAATCTGCGCTACTTGTGCCACACGAATTGTTAGCCGTAACGCAAACTTGACCGTTTGAAGCACCATTAAAATCAACCGTTAATGTCGGCCCATTGGTTGAACCAGAAACAGTCGCCCCCGTAGGAACTGTCCAAGCATAAGTGACACCTGTTGGAGGATTGTTTACCGTATAAGTATAAGTTCCACCATTAGAACACACACTTGCCGGGCCACTCATGTCTGGAACACTTGGTACAGCAGTTACTGTGAAATTGGTACAAACAGGTTGACCTGCACCACAATTGTTTTGAGCGGTGACACAAACCTGGCCGCTACCGGCGGCAACTCCACTGAAATTCACTGTTATGCTCGCACCCGAACCTGTAAAAGTTGCTCCTGATGGAACCTGCCAGTTATAAGTGACCCCAGTGGCTGGAGCATTTGTTACATTAAAAACTTGTGGTTGATTATTGGCACAAACGGTAGTAGGCCCATTCAATATGGGCACTGGCGGACCTGCTATCGCGGTAATCAATGTACAAATTGGCACCGACAAGCCGCAATCGTTTTCCGCCGCAACACACAATTGTCCAGAGGTAAAGTTGGCAGGCCAAGTAATGGCAATGGTATTTGGATTAATAACATTATATGGAATATTGCCAGGAGTTGTCCAAACATAGCCCGTAGGAGCAGGGCTACCCACTGGTGATACAGAATAATTAAAGGTGGAGCCCTGACAAGGGCTTGTATTACCTGTCATGGTCGGAGTTTGGGGCACTTGAGCATTGCTTGTTACATTGACACATTCCTGATCAATGCATGATACTCCATTTCTGGAAGATGTAATGGTAAAGCAATAAGTCCCTGCTGCATTGATGGTAACAGTAGGGCCAGTGCTAGACCCTAAGATGCCAGGGCCAGTCCAAGACATGGTGACAGTTCCTCCCGGCGCTTGTGAAAATTCAGAATTGCTTGCATCTATCACCACTTCTGCTGTAGGGCCACATCCTACAACTGGAATATCAGTAATAACAACTTGAGGGTTTAGAATGGCCAAGTCCACCAACACTGTGGAGTCGCAACCAGCGTAGTTTGCATTTGGGCAAACGTGTTGGATAAACGGGTCACTACTTTGGTAGTTCACACCACAAATGGTCAAAAAATCTGGGGCACATAATGTAACCTGACCTAAGTCATGTATAGCCTGTGGCAACTCATTGATAATACAATTGACAATGCTATCACAACCAAGCCAGTTTTGAAGTGTGACCGGAGTTCCTGTCGGTGGGGTGCCGCCACTAAAGGTTTGCCCCGCACATTGTACAGACTCCATGAAACACAAATCTATCGCTGGGAGTGTGGTTGGATCTACTTCTTCCGAATTGATGGGTAAACATACAGGCACAGGTGGAAATAAATTAGGGCAGGCACTGACCGATTCTACGCAAAGTTGACCAGTCCCTGGGCCTGCCCAGGTGACGGAGACCGAACCACCCGGTGAGCCTGTCACGGTTCCTAAACTTGCGGGTTGCACCTCCCATTCAAAAGTTGAGGCAGTTGGGTTATTCAAGAGGTATTCCACGTTGGCACCAGGGCAAACATCCAGTGCCCAGTTTAAAGGGTCGGCTGCCTCTGGAGGTACAGGCAAGGTGCTACCGGATAGTACTGCTACGCTAAAATCGCAAACATCGCCATTGCACCCATCGAACACCACATAGTAAACTTGGCCAGGGGTGAAAGAACCTGAAAGGACAAAAGCAGTGGAGGCGCAATTGCATTGACTTGCCACCAAGGTGCCACCGCACCCACCTTCATATATTGCACCCTGCATACCTGTTCCATTAGGTGTGCCTTGGCAATTGAAAGGTGTAATTTCCAAAGAAATTGATGTTGAGCCGGCTATGAATGAAAACCAAATGTCATTATTTAAGACATTTGGGGTGCAGCCTGGGAAATCCTGCGGGCTACCATTGTTGGCCAAAGTTGCACAGTAGCCGTTTATGTCCTGACAAAGTGTAGGAGCAGAAGGGCAGTCATCCGTTGGTGTTGGGAAACCAGGTGGAGGACATTGAGACAAGCTCCTTTGTGACGCTATGGCCAGCACAAGAATTGTAAGGTAAAAGTATTGCTTTTTCATCTTCATCAATTTGTTAAGACCTGATTTAACGTTGAGGGAAACTGTTGGCAATAGCGATGAAATCGCTGGCCTTCAATGATGCGCCGCCAATAAGGCCACCGTCCACATCGGGTTGGCTGAATATCTCGGCTGCATTGTCAGGCTTGCAACTACCACCATATAGTATAGGTGTGTTGCCCGCAATTTCACTACCATATTTTTTCAAAATCAGGCTTCTAATAAAGGCGTGCATTTCTTGGGCTTGCTCGGGTGAGGCGGTTTTCCCTGTGCCTATGGCCCAGACTGGCTCGTAAGCTATAACGATTCTGGAAAAGGCTTCGCTGTCAAGGTGAAAGAGGGCATTTTCAATTTGGGCTTCCACAAGTGCCTCTTGGGTGCCTTGTTCTCGTGTCTCCAACTTTTCACCACAACAAAAAATAGGCCTCATACCATTGGAAAGCACTGCATCTACTTTCTTTGTCAGCAATTGGTCATTCTCTGCAAAATATTCCCTCCGCTCTGAATGGCCTATGATGACGAAACTACAGCCTACAGATTTCAGCATACCTGCCGAGACTTCCCCAGTATAGGCTCCATTCTGTAAATGATGGCAGTTTTGTGCACCTATTTCAAGGTTTGAAACCCCATTTGTCAAGGTTGAAAGGTGGTTCAAATGAACAAATGGTGGGCAAAGCACCAGAAGAACCTCATTTGACGTGGAATTGACAATTATTTCTTGGGCAAGTTCCCTTCCTTCTTGAAAGTTCAAATTCATCTTCCAGTTGCCTGCAACGATTTGCGCTCTATTCATGCTTTGTCTTTAAAATTAAACTTTGGGTGGTCGCTTTTGTAGGTTCAACCGGGCAAATGTACTCAAATCCCTATCAAATGGATGCAAGTTGGCTTTTACAAACTTCCAATTATGATAATCTGGCGTCAAATATTTTTTTTGCAAAACAGAATTCCGTCTGATTTGAAAAAGCTTTGGTTAAAATTATTCAATCCAACATCTTTTTAACCGAGTCGTATTGACATTCTCATAAAAATGCCATTGCTTTGCATCAGCATTTTGATGAATTATATTTTATCAATCTCCTTAATTTTTTGTTAAAATCGCTAAAATTTATTGGTTTCACTACGAAATACCTATTTTGGCGCTTTATTTGCAAAAACACTTTTGTCCTAAATTTTTCCACCTAATAAGATTTTCTATACGGCATAAACTTCTACACTAAATCGCAAACTGTTTTTCTAACTAACTTTTGCCTTAGTTATGCAAGTAATGCCGTTGAATGACCACCAACTGATAGCCCAGTATTTGGAAGGAGACGAACGTGCCTTCAAAGAATTACTCGACCGCTATCAACAGAAAATCTACACGTCCATCTACCTCTTTGTGAAGGATGAGACGCTCGCCGAAGACATCTTCCAAGAAGTTTTCATCAAGATCATCAATACCTTGCGGAGTGGTAAATACAACCACGAAGGCAAGTTCGGTCAATGGGCATTGCGCATTTCCTACAACCTTTGCGTTGACTACCACAGGCGAGGAAAACGGAGGCCGCACGTTCATATCAACGATTCTTTTGATATTTTTGATGTGATAGGGTCGCACGACCCTAATGCTGAACAGCTAATCATGCGCAGCCAAACACATGACCGTATCCGTAATCTTGTGGACGCACTGCCTGCCGAACAGCGGGAAGTTGTTATCCTCAGGCATTATGCCGACATGAGTTTCAAGGAGATAGCCGCCCTGACAAGGGTCAGCATTAATACAGCGCTTGGACGGATGCGTTATGCCCTCATCAACATCCGCAAAATGATGGCTGAAAAAGAAATGTACTTGCAATAATTTTTTTGACCAATCCAAAAACCAAAGGCAGGTGTCGGGCATTTCTTCGACATCTGCCTTTTTTTATTGGATTTGAGCAGCTAAATTTGCAGTATGGGAAGTTTCAAAGATTTGATGGAAAAATCGGCCTTTGGTGTCTGCAATTACATCGGCGACAAAATAGGGCTTGCCTCGTCAAGGGTTCGTATGTACTTCATTTATGCGAGCTTTGTAGCTTTTGGCTCCCCTATCATCCTTTACCTTGTAGTAGCATTCTGGTTAAACATCAAGAAATACCTCAAAGGAAGTGGGAGGGTTCATTGGAGTTGAATAGTCCTCTAAGACAGCTTCCTATTTTGCTTAATTTGCTTACCTGCTTTTTTCATGGCTTGAATTACACGTCGTAATTCAAAACGCTTGCCAGCCATTTTTCTGCTTGCTCCAAGGTCATGCCCTTTCTCGTTGCATAGTCCTCGACTTGGTCTTTGGCCAATTGCCCCGTGGTAAAATACTTGCTCTCTGGATGAGAGAAATACCACCCGCTGACTGCCGCCGCTGGCCACATTGCACAACTTTCAGTGAGTTTGATGCCCGTATTTTCCTCCACATTCAGCAGTTGCCAAAGCGTCCGCTTTTCAGTGTGTTCAGGGCAGGCAGGGTAGCCGGGCGCTGGTCTGATACCCTGGTATTTTTCATCAATAAGTGATTGGTTGTCAAGGGTTTCCGCACCTGAATATCCCCAAAATTCTTTTCGAACCCGTTCGTGCATACGCTCCGCCAAAGCCTCCGCCAATCGGTCAGCAATGGCCTTCAAAAGGATGGCATGAAAGTCGTCATGTTGCTCCTCAAAATGCTTGACCCATTTGTCAATCCCGAATCCTGTGGAAACTGCAAAAACGCCTATGAAGTCTTCCTTGCCCTTTGGAGCGATGAAATCTGATAGGCTTAGGTTGGGCTGCCCGGGTGCTTTCTCCATCTGTTGGCGCAGAAAATGCAATTTGGCCTTCACCTCTACCCTACTCTCATCCTCATATAGTTCAATGCTATCACCCGGAATTGCGTTAGCTGGAAAGAATCCGATTACAGCCTTTGCCGTCAACCATTTCTCGTCAATAACTCGTCGAAGCAAAGACTGGGCATCGTTGAAAAGCTGCCGGGAAAGCTCGCCCACGGTCTCATCCATCAATATTTCAGGGTACTTGCCCCTCAGTTCCCAACTTGCAAAGAAAGGTGTCCAGTCAATATAATTGCTCAATTCTTCCAAGTCATAGTTTTCGAACACCTTGATTCCCAAGAATTTAGGCTTTGGTGGTACATAACCTGACCAATCAATTTTGTATTGGTTGGCCCTCGCTTCCTTGATGCTCAGGTATTTTTTAGTGCTGGTGCGATTGAGCCTTTGTTCCCGAATGGCAGCGTAATCTTTTTTGGTTTCAAGAATAAAATTTGAACGGGCATCATCATCACTTCCAATCAGGGTGGAGGCAACTGCCACACTTCGGCTGGCATCGAGTACGTGTACAACTGGACCGCTGTACTGGGGTTCAATTTTAACTGCAGTATGGGTTCGGGAAGTCGTTGCACCACCAATCAAAAGTGGCATCGTGAATCCCTCACGTTGCATCTCTTTGGCCACATGCACCATCTCATCCAAAGAAGGCGTGATGAGGCCACTCAGACCAATCATGTCAACTCGTTCTTTTATGGCCAAATCCAAAATTTTATCGGCTGGCACCATCACCCCTAGGTCAACGATGTCGTAATTATTGCAACCAAGCACCACCCCTACAATGTTTTTGCCAATGTCATGTACGTCTCCTTTCACGGTTGCTAAAAGTATTTTCCCTTTTGCACTTCCAGCTTCACCTGATTTCAGTTTTTCTTCTTCAATGAATGGCGTCAAATAGGCGACCGCTTTTTTCATTACCCTTGCCGACTTTACCACCTGAGGGAGGAACATTTTGCCGCTTCCAAAAAGGTCTCCGACCACGTTCATGCCATCCATGAGCGGCCCCTCGATGACATGGATGGGCTGCGGATATTTTTGTCGGGCCTCTTCTGCATCAATGTCAATAAAATCAGTGATGCCCTTAACCAACGAATGCTCCAAACGCTTTTCAACAGGGGCATCCCTCCATGCGAGGTCTTTTTCAATTTGCATGCCTCCACTGCCCTTCAGCGTTTCGGCGAACTCTGTAAGTCGTTCAGTAGCATCAGGCCGGCGGTTGAACAATACGTCCTCTACCCTTTCAAGTAGGACTTTTGGGATTTGCTCGTAAATCTCCATCATTCCAGCATTGACGATACCCATGTCCATGCCTGCTTGAATGGCATGATACAGGAACGCCGAATGCATCGCCTCCCGAACCCGGTCATTTCCTCTGAAACTGAAAGAAAGGTTGCTGACACCACCACTCACCTTCGCTCCAGGACAGCGCTGTTTTATCTGACGGGTCGCCTCGATATAATAAATGGCGTATTCGTTGTGCTCTTCAATGCCGGTAGCTACAGCGAAAATATTGGGGTCGAAAATGATGTCCTCAGGTGGGAAACCGACCTGCTTTGTAAGAATTTCATAGGCCCTTGCGCATATATCCACCTTGCGTTCTATGGTGTCTGCCTGTCCTTTTTCATCAAAAGCCATGACCACTGTGGCCGCACCGTACCTGCGCACCAGTTTTGCTTGCCGAATGAACTCGGCCTCGCCTTCTTTCATCGAAATGGAGTTGACAATGCTTTTTCCTTGCACACATTTCAAGCCAGCTTCGATAACACTGAACTTTGAACTGTCAATCATAATGGGCAGTTTGGCAATTTCCGGCTCAGACATTACCAAGTTAAGAAATTTAACCATCGCCTTCTCTGAATCGAGCAGGCCTTCATCCATGTTCACATCAATGACCTGCGCCCCTCCCTCGACTTGTTGCTGGGCAACACTAAGCGCCTCTCCGTAGTTGCCTTCTTTTATCAGCTTCGCAAATTTGCGGCTACCGGTCACATTGGTCCGCTCGCCGATGTTCACGAAGTTGGTGTCCTCTCGGACAATCAGCGGCTCCAATCCGGCATACATGGTATAACGGGGCTTTGGCTCCACCTGCCTTGGCTTTAAGGCGGAAACATGCTGAGCCATGTGTCGGATATGGTCAGGTGTGGTTCCGCAGCAGCCTCCCACGATGTTCACAAAATTGCTATGCACAAAATCCTCAATGAAATGGCACATCTCATGAGGAGTCTGGTCATATTCACCCATTTCGTTGGGTAACCCGGCGTTCGGGTAGGCATGCACGTAGCAATCGGCAATTTCAGCCAAAGCCTCCAGGTGAGGCCGCATTTCCTTCGCTCCCAACGCACAGTTCAAGCCGATGCAAAATGGCTTGGCATGTTTCACCGAAATCCAAAATGCTTCGACGGTTTGGCCTGAAAGCGTCCTTCCGCTTGCATCCGTAATAGTGCCGGAAATCATGATGGGGATTTTCACGCCCTTCTCCTCAAACAATTTATCAATGGCAAAAAGAGCCGATTTGGTGTTCAGTGTGTCGGTTATTGTCTCTATGAGCAGTATGTCCACACCACCATCCATCAGTCCACGGGCATTATCGAAGTAGGCATTCATGCATTCATCAAAACTGACGGAGCGGAAACCTGGGTCATTTATGTCCGGTGAAAGCGACAGCATCTTGTTGAGGGGACCTATTGCGCCAGCAACGAACCGGGGTTTGCCAGGGTTGTTCCGGGTATATTCATCTGCTACTTTGCGGGCAATCTTGGCTCCTTCGAGACTCATTTCATAGGCAAATTCCTGCATGTCGTAATCAGCCATAGCAATAGACGTACAGCTAAAAGTGTTCGTCTCGATAATATCAGCCCCAGCTTCCAGGTATTCCTTATGAATGGCTTCGATGACGGCTGGCCGGGTGATGTTGAGCATGTCGTTGTTGCCCTTAACATCAAGGTGCCAGTTGGCAAAACGCTCCCCCCGGTAATCAGCTTCCGTCAATTTATACCGCTGAATCATGGTGCCCATTGCGCCATCGAGAATGAGGATTCGGTTCTTTATTGCTTCTTGTAGGGATGCACTCATAGAATCTAATTAGTATTGATTTGCCTTGGGAAGGGTTTGGTTGAATGGTTTATTCGATAACGGCGGGCAAAGTTAGGCTTTTAGACCCCACTTCATCAAGTCCAAAAAATTGCGAAAATCCTACCAAAAGAGCTTACATCCAGAATTAGCGTTATTTCACAGATAATTTTTGAAGGAGAGTTCGAGTTGTTCTAACCTTGAGCTTCATTTTTTCACCTGTAAACTTACAATATCATGAAGTATATCGTTTTTTCGACGCTCGCATTGCTGCTCCTTGCCTCCTGCCAATCGGATGAATCCAAGCAGCATGAATTTGCAGGGCAGTACCAAGTTACCCTGCAATTGCCCGAAGCCAACAAGGATTTGGAAAAGGCAAAAAAGGAGGTAGAAGAAGAGCTGAAAAAGGCCAAAGAAGAAATCAAGACTGAAATTGACAAGGCCAAGGACGAAATTGAAACAGAATTGGGCGAGGAAAGCCATTCCGGGAACGCAGCCAATCATTTCGTGGAGGGTATCGGTGAGCTTGCCCAAGGGCTTGCGGGCTTGGGTGAGGGACTTGGCAAAATGGGCATTGATATTGGCCAGGGGATCATTGACGGCCTAAGGTTCAAAGCTGATTTCAAACCCGATGGCTCCGTTTATTTTGGCAAAAAATCAAGGATTCAAATCGGTGCAGGCAACCACTGGGAAATCAAGGATGGCAAGTTTTACCTGTGGGAAGAAGGCGACCAGAAAAAGGAGTTTAACATGAAAAAATTAGGGGATGGTAAATGGGATTTGGTTTCTTCAGATGTGATTTTCCATTTGGAGAAAATTCAGGCTGAGTAGTGCATTTATCAACTCAAATAAAAAGCCCGGCTGTAAAGCGACAGCCGGGCTTTTGACAATCTTGAATCTGGAGCTACCAAATATTCACTTCGGGGAAAATTTCAACCCCGAATTTCTCCTGAATTGAAGCCTGAATCCTCTTCGCCAAATCCAGAATTTCTTCTCCCTTGGCACAACCATAGTTCACCAACACCAACGCCTGGTTCACATGGCAGCCAGCATCCCCGAATCGCATGCCTTTCCAACCAGCTTGTTCAATGAGCCATCCAGCGGGAATTTTTTCCCTGCCATTGGGCTGAGGATAGTGAGGCGCATGTGGGTGCCTTTTGATGAATAGTTGGTAATCGGATTGCTCAAGTTCTGGATTTTTGAAAAAACTGCCTGCATTGCCCAATTTTTTCGGGTCTGGCAATTTGCTTTGTCGTATTCTAATGACGGCCTCGCTCACATCACGGAGGCTCGGTTTGGTGATTCCCATTTCAGCCAATGTCTTCTGGATGTCCCCGTATGCGAGATTAAGTACGGGTTTTTTGTGGAGTTTGAGTAGCACATCCACGATGATGGCCCTGCCTTTCATTTCATGTTTGAAAATGCTGTCACGGTAACCAAAACTGCACTGTTCCAAGGTAAAATGCAAGGGTTCCGCCCGCTCCAAATCAATGGCATTCAAGGAGTGGAAAACGTCTTTCAGTTCTACGCCATAAGCCCCAATATTTTGAATTGGTGCTGCCCCGACCGTCCCTGGAATGAGAGAAAGGTTCTCAATTCCCCCAAAACCTTGTTCAATGGCCCAAAGCACGAAGTCATGCCAAACCACACCGCCACCGACCTTTACCAATACATCGTGGTCATTCTCCAGGATGATTTCTATCCCACCTATTTCGTTTTTGATGGTCAAGCCAGGTAGGTCGCCTGTGAGCAGAATATTGCTACCGCCACCAAGGACCCGAATTGGCAGCGAATTGTAACGCAATGCAGCCAAGAGCGATTCAACATTTTTCACCACTATAAACTGTGCTGCATTGGCTTCTATGCCAAATGTATTGAGTGCTTTCAAAGAAAAATTGGGGTGAAACTCTAAGCCTATCATCTCGTTTTTTCTGCAAAAATACCTGCACAACGGATACTACGGGAATAAACTTGGCAAGTGTGGCAAGCCCGCTTATTTTTGCCCGCAGCAGGACACCAATCGCCCTGCCTAAGCCAATGACTTTCAACCAATTCATTCAAAAATTCCCTGAAGAAAAACTGCCAGTTTCCATATCAGAAGACAGCGCCTCGGCATACAGCCTGGAAAATGAGCCGCTTTCACAAAAAGCGATTGAGGATTTCCTGTTGCCCATCGAAGATGAAACAGACGATTTGACAGAATTCGTCCCGTGCTTTCGGCTCTCAGGTTTAAAGGACGCCACTGCCCTACTCTACTGGAAAGCTGGCCTGCTCAGCTACCAATACGTGCTGGCTACCTTCGATAAATCGGGCAAGTTGATTGACCGACAGGTGATTGCTGGAACCGTGTCTGATGGCAGGGGCATCGTAAGAACCGTGGCCCGAATTGACGAAGACATGACGATTTACATGGTCAGTGGCATGTCAGAAGGCTCGGAGGATGAATATGACGCAAGCAGGAGCACCGCCAAAGAACTGGAGCTTTTGCCGGATGGCCGCATGATTGAATTGAATTGATTGGCTTTTTTAGATTTCGAGTTTATGGACAAAACGAGTTTGAACCAAATTTGGCTTCAAAACCAAGCCACATGGACAGCCGATTATTGCGACGGCCGCCGCTCCTATATATATGGCTTGCTGCCGCAAACAGCCGTCAACCTCCCATTAACCCAAACCATTGCCATCCTTAAGAAACGGCTTGGCGACCAAACTTTTCATGCCGCACTTGACCCAGTTCAGTCACCAATCACCAGTCACCAATCACCAGTCACCAATACGGTCGGCATCAACGTCCGCACCATTCAGTCGTTTTGGAACGTGGTGAAATACACGCTGACCATCTCCGCCAGCCAAAGCGCCATACACCTATTGCCCATTTGGGAGCCGGGCGTCGTGTCGAGCCTGTACGGCATGGCCAGTTGGAACATCAACCCGGAGTTTTTCAGCCAAGAAATGTACGAGGCGTTCCCGCAATTGGACACCGTGGAGCGGCAACTGAAAGCCTGCGTTAACCTGCTCCATGCGATGGGGAAAACCGTCGGCATGGACGTAATACCGCACACCGACCGCTATTCGGAAATCGTGTTGGCCAATCCGCAGTATTTTGAGTGGCTGCTCCGCAAAGGGGTGGAAATCGTTGACCATTCGGGCAGTTTGCATGAAAAAGTGCAGGCGGAAATATTGGCTTTTTTGAAAAAAAACGGGGCAAACGGCGTGGACCATCCCATTGCGCCAGCCGAGTTTTTCAGTGAAGATTTTGGTGAAGCCAACCGCATACTCGCCCTGTTCGGCACGCAACGTGATTACCACGGTCGGGGCCTGCGCCGTGCAGCACTCATGGATTTTTTGTTCCGAAAAGGCTACGAACCCGCCCCCGCCACCATGGCCCCACCCTACCGTGGCCTCATGGTGGACACCAGACCAGAAGCAAAAACCGTGGATGAAGAAGGCCGGGAATGGCGGGACTATACCATCATGCGCCCCACGCCGGAGTCGAGGGTGTTCGGGCCGCTGACCCGCTACAAGTTCTACGATTGCCTGGACGACAACGAGTATTGGGAACTGGATTTTGACCGCCCGAACAAGGAGGTCTGGCAATATTTCACCGAAAAATACGCCGAAGTGGCCCGTGAATACGGCTTCGATTTCATGCGGGGCGACATGAGCCACGTGCAGATGCGGGCTGAGGGCACACCCGCCCAGGCCAGCGAATTCTACGACCCGCTCGGCGCCGTGAAGCGCCGCATCCGGCAGGACAATCCCCAGTTTTACTACTTCGCCGAGAGCTTCCTCGCCCCTGCCAATGTGCTGGCCTACGGCGATGAAGTTGACCATTTGGAGGCCGCCGGGGCGGAGACGACGCTGGGCGATTTGCAAAGCATGGTAGTCGGTTCGCCGGAGTTCTTGCAGAATTTCCGGCTGTACCTGGACATCAAAAGCACTCGCCGGGTGACGCCCTGCTTCACCATGATGACCGGCGACAAGGACGACCCCCGTTTCGACAAGTTTTATCTCGGTGGCAACGAGGCCCGGTTTTTCATTGGCTTGTTCCTGCCGGATATGCCGAGCTACATGGGCCTCGGTTTCGAGTGCCGTGACGTGCACGTTGCGCCAGCGCCTAATGAGCATTACACGAAGCTCTATGTCTTCAAAATCGGGACGGGACCAAAGGCGACAAATGGGCCGTACCAATGGGGGAAGAACGAGGCGCTTTTTGGCAACTTGTTGAAAATGAGGGAGTTTGCTGCCGATTTTTTACCCAAAATAGAAAACTGCAAAGTGCGCTGGCTGCTGCCACCAGATGCTACGGGTCATAAGAAAGTGATTTCTTGGACGCTGGAGGAGAAGCCGGAACTGGTTTTTGTGGCCAATTTGGACATTGACAACGAAGCGAAAAATATAAAAATCCCAAGCCCAATGCTAGACCAGGCAGGCTGGCGCCTCCTTTTTTCAACGAAAAGAGAAGCGGAATGTGGGCTGGTTTTCAATGGGGTGAATTTGCATTTGGAGGGTTTGGAGGCTGGGGAGTGCAGGGTTTACAGCCTATAATTCGCTTTTGTTTTCTGCCAAATTCAGTTATTTTTGGAAAAAAATTGATGCATGACGACCGCAGTGCTTGAAATTCCATCGAAAAAGGAAACCGCAAAAACGGAGATTCCCGAACACCTCATTTATGAGATGTACATGGGCCAGCCCATTTATTACAAGGGCTATCGGGATGTTTTGAATGGGACAAAAACATTTGAACAAATTATGGGAGACAGCTCACTACAAGCATGGCTTAAGACCAGGCTCACGGTTTTATTAGCCACCCTTTTTGAAGAAAAAGGCTATGAAATGTTTTCTGGAGAACTCGGCATAACCTACGGAAAAGAAGGTTGGAGAGCAGCCGACATTGCCATTTACAAAGCTGGAATGGAACTTTCGGTGCATTATGCCAAAGTCTCCCCAGAAGTCGCCATCGAAATTGACGTACAATCTGACACCCAAGACCTCGGCGGCGACATGAAATACATCAAAACAAAGACCAACCAATACCTCTCCCACGGCACAAAAAAGGTGATTTGGATTTTCACCAACGCTAGTGCAGTCATGGAATCCACCAAGCAGAAAAAATTTCAAATTGATAGCTGGGACAAGGATGTGGAAGTGTTGGACGATATCAAGTTCAATATTGCTGAAATGTTGGAAGCCCGTCGCCAAAAGCCAGCCTAATTCATCATTCACCATTTATCATTCATCATTAATTAGGTGCATCTTTCCGAAATCCTCACCCACCTCGGCGAAGACCGTGAAAACTACTTCAATGCCGTCTCGCCGCCCATCATCCAGAGCAGCAATTTTGCCTTTCCGAGTTTGGAGCAGTTCCGAAAGGATGTGACCGACGAACTGGAAAACCATATCTACACCCGTGGTAACAACCCGACGGTGGAGATTTTACGGAAAAAACTGGCAGCGCTGGAAGGGGCCGAGGATGCCCTCGTAGTGTCGAGCGGGGCGGGTGCCACGGCGATGGCCATGTTGGCCAACGTGAAGGCTGGTGACCACGTCATTTGCGTCAAAAATCCCTACTCGTGGACGAAGAACCTGCTGATGAACTTCCTACCAAGGTTTGGCGTCAGCCACACATTTGTGGATGGAACTGACATGGCAAATATCGAAGCTGCCATACAACCAAACACCACTTTTCTTTACCTTGAAAGCCCGAATACGATGACTTTCGAGTTGCAGGATTTGTCGGCCTGTGCCGCATTGGCTAAGCGACACGGCATCGTCACGATGATTGACAACAGCAATTGCACCCCGCTCTACCAGCGGCCCATCGAGTTCGGTATCGACATCGTGATGCACACGGGCACGAAGTACCTGAACGGCCACTCGGACGTGGTTTGCGGCGTCTTGTGCGCCAGCAAGGAAATGATTCGGAAGATTTTCCAAACGGAGATAATGACCCTTGGCAACATCATCGGCCCTCACGATGCATGGCTGATTATCAGGGGTTTACGAACAATGGAACTGCGAGTAAAGCGCAGCTTTGAGAGTGCCACGAAGATTGCTAATTGGCTGGAAAAGCACCCAAAAGTGGAGCGGACCTTGTTCCCGTTTTTGCCCTCGTTCCCGCAATATGAGCTGGCGCAAAAACAGATGACGGGCTGCGGTGGCCTCATCACCATCTTCCTGAAAACAGTTTCCATGGAACGGGTCGAGGCGTTTTTCAACCGACTGAAACGTTTTACTTTCGCAGTGTCTTGGGGCGGACACGAGTCGCTGCTGGTACCTATGGCGGCGTTCTACAACGTGCCGGGAAGGGACAACCCACCCTACCCTTTCACGTTGGTCAGGTTGTACATTGGCTTGGAAGACCCGGACTGGCTGATCGAGGACTTGGCGCAGGCGCTTGAAGCAGTTTAAAGAATAAAATTAAACCCTCGAACCAAAAGACAATGAACGAACTCAAACCTGAATATTGGGTGGACAACTATACAGATTACCTGTATTCCCTTGCCTACTTGAAAACAAGCAGTCGGGAAGACGCAGAGGATTTGGTACAGGATACCTTTCTGGCTGCCTTTCGTGCGAAGGATGGATACCGGGGAGAAAGCGCTGAAAAGACTTGGTTGACCGCCATTTTAAAGAATAAATTGGTGGATTATTACCGGAAGAAGAACTCGCAACAGCCATTGGAATCATACATCCAAGAAACGGCCAGTTCGTTTAACAACTCAGTTTTCGATGAGCATAATTTCGGTCGGTTCAAGAACCTAATTCGGCCCAACTATTTCTCTAAAAGCGGCGAGGAATACTTGCTGGGCAATGAGTTCCAGCGAATTTTGGAAGACTGCATCCTAAAAATGCCATCCAAACTGCGTTCGGTTTTTGTAGCAAAATACATTGAAGAGGAAGAAAGCGACCAGATTTGTAAGGCTCACAATATTAGTTCGTCCAATTATTGGGTGGTGATTCACCGCTCAAAAATCGTGTTGCGGGCCTGTCTCGAAAGCCAAGGAATGATGTAACAACTATGAATTACCTCCATAAAATATTGAACAATTGCGATGAGGTTTCGCTGCTGGCTTTGAAGTCAGAAGAAGAACCATTGCCTTTCAAAAAATGGCTGGAGGTAAGGATACACCTCTACTATTGCCGATGCTGCTCCAATTTTGTTAAGCAGTCCAAGCTGATGGACAAGTCGTTGGGGAAATACTTCAAACGAATGGACGAACAACCACCTCTGAAAGCAAGTGATGACTTCAAAGAAAAGCTGAAAGAACAACTGAAATAATTTCAAAAAAAAATCAGCTCCCTTTGTAAGGTTTCATTTTTACCGCCGTCTATTCCTCCAAAAAATTGAAATGAAACCATTATTCAGTTTATTGCTTATTTCTTTCTTATTAAATTATGGCTTAGCTGCACAAAATTCCTACGCTTTAAATCAAAAGCATTTCAACCTTGAAAAAAACTTGGCATTGGCTGGTTACGACCCCGTTTCCTATTTTAATGGACATAAGCCTATAAAAGGCAAATCATCCATCTCGACTAATTCCGATGGGGTAACTTATTATTTCTCCTCTAACAAAAACAGGGATTTATTTACTCAAAACCCTGGTAAATACAGGCCAGAATACGGTGGATGGTGTGCTTATGCAATGGGGAAATCTGGCGAAAAAGTCGAGGTTAATCCTGAAACCTTCAAAATCATCAATGCCAGGTTATACCTGTTTTACAACGCTTTTTTTAATAACACTTTGACGGATTGGAACAAAAACGAAGCCGATTTAAAATCAAAAGCCGACAAGAATTGGAAATCAATTTTTAAATAGTCCAACTTTCATTCGAATTATTTTTTCACCTTTAATTGAATCATAAAATGAATGCCAACCTTCTTAAATGGCCGCTGAAAATAGTCGCCGCAATCATCCTTTTGCAAACCCTTTACTTCAAATTCACAGGAGCGCCGGAATCTGTCTATATTTTCACGCAAATGGGCATGGAACCTTGGGGAAGAATTGGTACTGGTGTGGTGGAGCTAATTGCCAGTATTCTTCTTTTCGTGCCGAAGTTTACATGGTTGGGGGCAGCGCTTGCGTTGGGCACCATGCTGGGAGCTATCGGCTCGCATCTGACCAAATTGGGCATAGAAGTGCAAGGGGATGGAGGCCAGCTTTTCATTCTGGCGGTAGTAGTTGCCGCTTGTTCGGCTGGGCTGCTTTGGTTAGAACGAGAGGCAGTCAAAAGGTTTTTGAAAACCCGCAAATTCTGATGATAAATTATGCGAATAGCCATGCTGCAATCGCCAAAATAGCTGGCAAAGCCTGCACGTAAAGTATTCTTTTTGAGGCAGTTGCAGCGCCGTACAGGCCTGCGACTGCCACACAGCCCAAGAAGAACAGGGCCACGTTTTTCGACCAATTCTCATCGGAAATCAAGAAAGACCAGACCAGACCTGCGGCTAAAAAACCATTGTAAAGCCCCTGATTGGCAGCCAGCACTTTGGTGGGCTTGAAGAGTTCGGGTTTTAAACTGCCCTTGAAAACCTTCGGGCCTCGGGTCTCCCATGCGAACATCTCCAACCACAAGATATATAAATGCTCAATTGCCACGATACCTGTTAGAATTAGTGCGATTGTCTTCATTGTTTACTTGATTTTGAAAAGTTTCATTAACTGTTCCTTGCCTTCTGCGTTCATTCTCAGGACTAATGAATCCGCTGTCAGCAACACTATCTGAACAGATTTTTGGGTGGATGCCTCGTTGATAGTATCCAAGGTATGAAGGAAGCTACCACTTACCTCAAAATTGCCCGCCTCTTTGTATTCAAGTGTACTGCGGAAATTATAGTAACCATTGGGGAAGAACTCGAACCCAACCACGTTGACTGGGACGGGCATAGGCATGCCATCTTCCGTTATTGCGGCAGCCTGCCATTTGCCTACCAGCTTTTGCTTCGCAACATTTTGGCAAGCAAAAAACACAAAGAATGCCGCCAAAAAATAGGTTAAATACTTTGTCATAGTTTCTAAAATTCATGCAAAATTGGGAAAATTACTCACGTACCGTTGTCCATTCGAAATTTTTACCAAAATATCGAAGACAATGGCCCATTCGACTTGAGCATGCTATCCTCCCAAGAAACTGGTGCTTTTGTTTGCCAAGTGGCAAAACAACTTGACAGTGACATTCTCCAATCCGTTTACATTTGCGCCAGAACAACACCCAATCCATTTTCCTACGCTATGGCAAACAGATACATCCTTTCGTTTTTTATCGGCATGTTAATCTTGGCAGGCCTTTTTTTCATTCAAAAATCAAAGTCGTCAAAGGAGATTGATGAGTCATCAAAAATATCTGGTGCGTATGAGGCACTTGGCCAGATGAGCATGGCCAGGGTGTATCCTTTTGACCAATTGCCACCTGATGGGGTTCACCAAGCGTGGCGATTTGTCAAGGAAATGGCAGTCGCCGAAGCAGTGGGGCGAAGCACAGACCCTTGGCAAACCCTCGGCCCTCACAACCGAGCAGGCCGCACGCTCCGACTTGTTTTCAACCCATTGAATCCGAACACGATGTATGCCGGCTCGGCAAGTGGTGGCTTATGGAGGAGCTTCACTGGTGGGCAAGGCACCAACGCTTGGCATCAAGTAACCACAGGGTTTCCAGTTTCTGCGGTAAGCACAATTGCCTTTCCTCCTAACGATTCGATGACCATTTTCATTGGAACAGGCGAGGTGTACAACCACCTAACGGCTGGCACAGGCGGCATCTATCGTCCAAACAGGGGCACATACGGCATTGGCATTTTGCGGAGCAAAGATGGAGGTGTGACTTGGGCAAAAAGCCTCGATTTCACACAAGACCAAAACAAAGGGATATGGGATGTGGAAGTTGCGCCAAGTGATGCCAACACGGTTTACGCCGCAACAACAGACGGGGTTTATAAAAGCACGGATGCAGGTGATACCTGGAACCTGGTGCATAATGTGGTCTTGGCCAATGACTTAGCCGTTCATCCAACCGACCCCAACAAAGTCGTGGTAGGTTGTGGCAATCAAAGCTCCCCAGGTCATGGCATTTATCGCACAACGGATGGCGGGGCGAATTGGACGAAGATAAACGTTGGCTTGGCTGACAATGCCAATGGAAAGATTCAGTTGGATTACGCTAAAAGCAATCCCGACATACTGTATGCAAGCATTGGAAATGGCCTAAGTTCTGCTGATGGGGCAAGTTGGCTATACCGCTCTGCCAATTTTGGGCAGACTTGGACATTGAAGACCCAAGTGGATTATTCCAGGCACCAAGGTTGGTTCTCCCATGACGTTGCGGTGCATCCAACCAACCCTGATGAATTGGTGGTTGTAGGCATTGACGTTTGGCGTTCTTCGGACGGTGGGCAGACCATCACACAGCGCAGCCAAAGCTCCAACGGCGGCATCGGATTTCAAAATGCACCAATTGGAGGGCCGGATGGTGGGCCTGAGTTTGTACATTCCGATGTTCACGATGCCATCTGGCATCCTACCCTTCCAAATGTTTTTTATGTGACAAACGATGGGGGCATCCACCGCTCAAATGATGGCGGGCAAACCTTTCAAAGTACTACTGGCAGGCTGCAGACCGCTCAGTTCTACAATGGTTTCAGTACATCCGCCACCGATGAGTTTTTCTGCATGGGAGGCTTACAGGACAATGGCACTATCCGTCTCAACCCCGATATTGACCCTGTCACGGGTAGCACCGTAACTTGGCAGCGCTTGTTTGGCGGTGACGGTAGCTGGACGGCCATCAACCAACAGAACGACCAATACAGTTACCTTTCTTGGCAATATCTGAACATGCTCGGCTCCAACGGGACTGGCAACAATTACAATTATTTGAGTACGCCAATTCAGGAACCCGTGGCCTTCATTGCACCATTTGCGGCAGCGCCATCCAATGGTTCGGTGTTGTATGCTGGGTCTGCCATTGTAGGCAAATCAACCGACGATGGACAAACGTGGGAAGTCACCAACAGTAGCCAAATGTTGGATGGTGGCCCAGTCAACTGCATCGCCATCAGCTATCAAAACCCAGATGTAGCCTATGTTGCAACTGCTCCATACAACGGCAGCCGAGGGAATGTATTCGTAACACTGGATGGGGGTGCCTCTTGGAACATCATCACCGAAAACTTGCCCGACCGTTTTTTCATGGACTTGGAGGTTGACCCTACAAATGATTCCATCGCTTATGTTGCGGTTGGCGGCTATGGTTCGAGCCATTTGTACCGAACCAAAGACTATGGCCAAACTTGGGAAGACATTGGAGTTGGATTGCCTGACTTGCCAACAAATGCCATTGCCATTGACCCACTCTTCCCGACCAATATCTACATCGGCAATGACCTTGGCGTATTTTCTTCCGTGGACAATGGTACATCGTGGCAATCCTATCTTGATGGTTTGCCGGAAGCTGTCATTGTTTTCGATTTGAAAATTTCCCCTGCAAATCGAAAGCTAAGGGTTGCAACACATGGCAACGGGGCTTATCAACGTGACCTGCTTGAAACCCCGTTTGTGAGCAGTACCAAAATAGCCGACAACCAGGTGTCGGATTTCAGGATTTACCCTAACCCAGCCACGAACCACTCCACCATATCCTATAAGTTGGCAGGTAAGCAATTGGTCACGATTGAATTGTTGGACAGCCAGGGAAAATTGTTCAAAACTTTAGTTTGGAAGGAATCAACACCAATTGGTGACCACAGTCTCCAACTACCTGTGAGTGACCTACCATCGGGTTTGTACTATTGCAAATTAGAGGTAGGCAGCAGCACATTAGCCAAAAAACTGGTCATCCGGCATTAAAGCATGAAGGGTTTGGCCTGAATTTGGAGTTTTCGGAAACAAGTGGATAATTTTGACCCATGTTCCATAAACTTCTAAGGCAAAACGCCATGACCCGTTTTTTTTCCCTGTTTATGTTGGTGTTTTTGTTGGGGGCCAATCGCCCCCCAAATGAAACCGAATATTTCAAGACCAAAGCACTGCCCGGCGATGGCGTTTATGCCCTGTTGCGCAGATATAGCCTTGACCGCAATTCCTGTAATATCTCCAAGTTTTATGCGCTGAACGACCTCAAGAACGGTGCAAGTCTCAAGGTGGGTAGCACCTATTCCCTGCCCATCCTTGTCTATGATTTTGACGGGAAAACCATCCGATCTTCCGTTGGCATCAAGGACTGGGAGACTGCCAAGGCAATCGAGACCTACAACGATGCCATGTTAAAAGACGGCTACAGAAAGGCCTCTTTCAAAAAGGACAAGCAACTTTGGGTGCCCCACCACCTGCTCAATTGCCCAGAAAAAGACTTGGACAAACCAAAACTGGAAGATACCGCCTCCAATGGGGAAGTAAACTTAGCCGTAGAACCATCCGGCAACCGCCGCTTCCCAATTTTCGGAAAAAAATACGAGCACGTACCACTGAAAAGCAGCTCATTAGCTGGAAAGGTGTATTACATCGAAAGTGGCCACGGCGGCCCCGATCCTGGCGCAATGGCCAAGGTAGGGAAGCATACCGTTTGTGAGGACGAATATGCTTATGACGTGGCATTGCGGGTCGTTAGGTTGCTAACGCAACATGGTGCAACTGCTTATATGATTACCCGTGACCGCAACGATGGCATCCGTGATGAGCAATACCTTAAATGCGACAAGGACGAGGTGGTTTGGGGGAACGAGGCCATCCACAGGGGCCAGCGTCCAAGGTTGTTCCAGCGTTCTGATGTCATCAACGAACTTTACGAGAAACATAAGAAGCAAGGAGTCAAGGATGAAAACCAAAAACTCATCGTGATACATGTGGACTCCCGCAGCAAAAGGGAACAAACTGACCTGTTCTTTTATTACCACCCCGACGACAAGCAAGGCAAGGCACTTGCAGAAAAAATGCACGAAAAAATGGAGGAAGGCTACAAAAAAATCAACAAAAACCGGGGCTACGATGGCACGGTGACCGCCCGTGACCTACACATGTTGCGTGAGACGAAAGTCCCCTCTGCTTATATCGAACTCGGAAACATTAAGCACCCAACCGACCAAAAGCGGCTGTTCCTCCCCGCAAATCGGCAGATTATTTCGGAATGGCTCTTTGAAGGGATGAAATAGACGAGCAGGTTATTTTTGATGAATCAACCAAGACCAATGTCTTTTCAATCGAATTCCCATCGTTCGTGGACTTTCCATGGCGTTTTGACGCATAATTTTATAGAATCACCTGAATTATTCGCTCTCCAAGCAGCCTACACCCACAAATTGTCCACTCATTTTCATTTTTAAATAAAGAAAAACTGGGAATTTGTGAAATTGGCGTCCAATTCGCAATTCTTGAAAAACTAAACCATCATTTTATGAAGCTAACTGGTCTGTCAAAGCTCCTCATCGTCCTGGTTGTGGTCGGGGCGATAGGTTTCCTGATTATGAAATTTGCGCCCGGCCTTAAGCCTGGTGAGTCCAAGCAATTGGAGGGCATCGAACTCAGCGAGGACGATGTGAACAACGTCACCACCTCAGCCGAAATGGCACTGCCGAGCACATCGCCCTCCAGCAAGGTGTCCAGCAAGCCATTGACCCGCATCGGGGGCTATGCCTGGAATGCCCAGTCGGGCATCATTGTGGCCAACGGCGGCCCCAAGACCACAGAAGGCTCCACCATGGAGCAAAATGGCGTCAACCTTGAAATCATCCGCCAAGACTGGCTGACCGAACTTCGGAACCTTCACTTGAAGTTCGTGGAACAGTTTGACGGAGGTGCCGCTCATCCGAAGGAGGGGGTTTTCGCAGTGATGATAATGGGCGATGGGGCACCATTTTACATCAGCTCCACACAGCAGGCGCTCAACGACAAATACGGAGAGGGGAAGTACAACCTCCAGGTGATGGGCTGCCTTGGCCTTAGCTATGGGGAGGACAAGTTGATTGGCCCTCCAAAATGGAAGATGGACCCTCAGACCATGCGGGGTTCCCTCATCTCGGCAGTAATGGGCGATGGCGACTGGGTGACTGCCGTCAACTATGCCTTTGCCAACGGCATAAAAGTCAACCCCGACCCAAGCACCTATGATGCCGAAGCGGTCAACTTCTACCCTTCCGCCAACGACGACTATATCGAGTCGGCCAAGGAGTTGATTAAATCGCAGAAAGAGGGCTGGACGATTCCTCTCAAAGAGGTGAAGAACGGCAAGTTGACGGGGAAAACCATTGACAAAAAAGTGGACGGCTGTGCCACTTGGACGCCTGGCGACAAAATGGTTTTCGATGCCCTTAGCGGTTTCACCGACATCGTTTCCACCAAGGAGTTCAACAACCAAATGGCCGTGACGCTCATCGGTGTAAAGGAATGGGCTGAGAAGAACCCTGACATTGTGACCAATATCCTCAAGGCCAGCTATACCGCTTCCAATCAAATGAAGCAGTACGACAACTGGCGCATGCGGGCCGCCGAGGCCGTTGCTGCCACCTATGAAATGGAGGACGCCGATTATTGGTACAACATGTTCAAGGGCCAAAAAGGCGAAAAAGGTGGCATCAGCTACAATATGGGTGGCTCAAGGGTGTTCAACCTCGCCGATGCCCAGCAGTACTATGGCCTTTCTGACAATATCAACCGATACAAGGCAGTTTACGACCAAGTTTCAAGGTACTTGACGGAGCTGAACCCTGCCGGCTTTACGCAAAACGTAAAGCGGGTCGTACCCTTCGAAGAGGCTGTAAACCTTAGCTTTGTGAAAGGTGTGAAGGGCATTGACGAAGGTTCCGCTTATACACCCGATTATACCGAAAAGGCCAAGACCTTGCTCGCTTCTGGTGAATGGCAAATAAATTTCAATACGGGTCGTGCAACTATCCGTCCTGAAGCGGAAGATGTCTTGGCCCAAATTTACAACCTGTTGGTTCAGGCAGAGGACTCTAAATTGGAAATCGTTGGCCACACCGACAATGTTGGGAACCCCGCCGATAACATAGCACTATCCCGTGCTCGTGCCGAGGCAGTAAAGACCTTTCTGATGCAAAAAGGCATTCCAGGCTCCCGCTTCCAAAAAGTAGAAGGCAAAGGTCAGGAAGACCCAGCTGCCGACAACAAAACGGAAGCTGGCCGTGCCCGGAACCGCCGGGTTGTAGTTGCACTTTTGAAATAAATATCGGTAGTCGATTGGCGGTTGACGATGGGCGATTGACAAATAATACCCACCGTCAACCGTCAGCCGTCAACCGTCAACCGTCAACCGTCATCATGGATTTCAAAAAATGGTTCAAGCCCTTTGAGGCATTACGGGGCAATCAGCGAATGGTTATTATCGTCTGTTGGGTAGTGTTGATAGTGGCATGGTGGTTCATTGGCACATCGGGTGAAAAAAGCCTACTCCCCCCTCCTGGCAAGGTAATGGAAGGCATGAAAAGCCTTTGGAACGAGGGCCTTGTTTCGCACATTATCAGTTCTTTGGGGTTGTGTTTGCAAGCCACATTGATTTCTATTGTTATTTCGTTGGCCATTGCCTACCTGTCTCCAGTGCCATTTATCAGACCATTGGCCAATTTTTTGAGCCAATTGCGCTATTTGCCGCTTACAGGCATCACCTTTTACTTGGCAATGGTGGTTTCCGATGCCCGTACCATGCAGGTCTGGGTCTTAGTCGTTTTTATGAGCCTTTACTTCATCACCTCCTTGTTGGGTGTTATCCGTGATATTCCGCAAGAAGAAATAGACCATGCCCGCTCGCTCGGTTGCAGCCGTTGGGAAGTACTGTTGGAAGTCGTCATAAAAGGCCGCATTGACTATGTTATCGAAGTCCTTCGCCAGAACTTGGCCATAACTTGGATGATGCTCGTAACCGTTGAATCCATTTTAGTGGCAGCAGGTGGCCTTGGCGTACTAATAAAAAACAGCGACCGTTTCATGAACCATGGGCGGATTTTGGCCCTCCAAATCGTCATCCTGTTGGTAGGTTTGGGCATAGACCAACTATTGAACTATGGCCGGAAGGTACTGTTCAGGTATTCGAGGATTTAATTCGGCTGAAGAGCTAATTTTCTTCAATAGTTTAAAACTCGAAACTCTAATCAGTCCACTTTCAAGTAACCTTCAATTCAATTTTTCTCATGCCAAAACCACATTACGAAATAAAATCCCCCGTACTGAAGGTAGAGAACCTTAGCGTCTCATACGATGGGAAGACCATCATCAAGGACATCAATTTTACAGAAAACGATACCGTACGAGATGGCAAAGAACAGGGTCAGACCATTGCTTTCGTGGGCAGGTCAGGGCGAGGCAAATCAACGCTTTTTCGGGCATTATCTGGATTGGAAGTGCCGACTACGGGGAGTGTTATGATTGCAGATTACACCAATTTCAAGGGCAATGGCGAATTAATTCCTATGAAAAACGTGCATGAGGGCGATGTCGGTTTCGTGGACCAGAAGTACACACTCTTTCGGCACAAGACCGTGATGCAGGCCCTTCACTTCGCCATGCGAAAGAGCAAGGAATCGGCAAAGGAAAAGGAGGACAAAATCGTCGCCGCCCTCAAAGCTTGGGGCCTTGACAACGTAAAAAACCAGTACCCAAACGAACTCTCTGGTGGCCAGCGTCAGCGCACAGCCATATTGGAACAATTGCTGAGTTCTGGCACCTTCATCATTTTGGATGAGCCTTTCAGTGGCCTTGATGTCGGCAATATTGAAAGCGTGAAGCGTGCCTTCAACCTTATTTGCAGCAGCCACGAACTGAACACAATCCTGTTCAGTACCCATGATATAGAACTTGCCATAGAACTTGCCGACTCTATCTATGTTATTGGGTATCCTACTTTGCCAGGCGGCAGCCACGCCACTTATGGCACAGTATTAAAGCAATTCGACCTGAAGGAAATGGGCCTCGCTTGGTCTGACGGGCTGAACGGCGACCATCACGAACTGGCTAAAGAAATAAAAGCAGTGATGCTTTCATCGTGAAAAAAAGAGGTTGATGTAGTGTTTCCTAAAACCAAGATGAGTTAGGAAGAAACCCCACAATTCAGGACTTTCCCAAGGAATCACCTCCTTGCTCAAACCAAGTTTGTTCATATTCCTCACAACTAATTTCTACCCAGATTGTTAGGCTGCGTTTTCTAACCAAAAGAAATGCGCATGAAATCCTATTTAGTTGCGGGTGGCTCCTCTGGCATTGGCTTGGCCTTGGTGAAAAAGATGAGCGACGCAGGCCAACATGTCCTTGTCATTTCCCGAAAAGGTGATAGCTTGGCAGGGATGCCAGGTGTCACCCACCTTTCCAAGAACCTCGTCACCGATGAATTATCAGCATCCGATTTGCCCGCCTCGCTCGATGGCGTGGCCTATTGCCCCGGCAGCATCAACTTGAAGCCGTTCAAATCACTCAAACCGGAGGCATTCATTGAAGATTTTCAAATCAATGTGCTGGGTGCAGTCAAAGTTTTACAGGCAGCCCAAAAAGCCTTAAATGCCGCAGAGTACCCTGCTGTGGTGCTCTTTAGCACAGTGGCAGTGGGCCAAGGTATGCCGTTCCATACCTCCATTGCGGCAGCAAAAGGTGCCATCGAGGGCCTGACAAGGAGCTTGGCTGCTGAGTGGGCACCGACCATTCGGGTGAACTGCATCGCACCTTCGCTTACCGATACACCATTGGCCGCACGGCTGCTCAATACAGATGAGAAAAAAGAATCCGTTGGGGCCAGACACCCTCTGAAAAGGGTCGGTTCAGCTGAAGAGGTCGCTGCTCTTGCACATTTCCTGCTCTGTGAAGATAGCAGGTGGATGACAGGTCAAATAATTGGGATAGATGGGGGTATGTCGGTAATTAAATTATGAAGATGTAAAGGTATGGAGGCATGATGATGGCACCAGTATCAATCATCCATTTTCAAGCATCCATTTCCTGCTATCAAACATTTAACATCATGTTTGGACTATTCAAAAAAGACCCCGCCAAGCAGTTGCGGCAGCAATATGAAAAACTGCTCGAAGAGGCACGTGACCTTCAACGTAAGGGCGACATCAAGGGCTATGCGCAGAAATCGGCAGAGGCAGAGGCTGTAGCCCAGCAATTGGAGGCCTTCTTGAAACCCTGAATTAGCTCAACATCAAAATCACAGACAATGAATTGGTCACTAATCGCAAATATCCTGCTATTCTACGGCATCCTCATCTTGGTGAATGTACCTGCACCATTGCTTGGATTGGAATTTGAGCAGGATACCAAGCCCCGGCCATGGTTCCAACCGCCTGGCTTTGTCATCCCCATCGTTTGGTTTGTGCTGTTTACGTTGCTTGGTTTTGCCCGTTTCCAATTGGTGCAAAACGGGCAGTCATCGGCCAGTTGGCTTTTAATTGGATTGGCAATTTTATGCGCAACCTATGCCTATTACACCTTGGGGTTTGCCAAACTGACCGGGATTTCAGCGCTTTGGTTTGGCTTATGGGGGAATTTAGTGGTGATCGTGGCAGCGGCTTTGATTGTGGTTCGCCTTTGGCCTTTGGCCAATGAAACAGCATTGCTTGTGCTTCCCGTGGCCATTTGGACGAGCTATGCGACCCCGATCGTATTAGGTGAAATGAAACAACAGGCGCTCATTTGACCCACCAGCTCATGCCAATTAATAACCAACGGCCATTCATCATCCTCGTCTGGTTCAAGCGTGACCTCCGCTTGCGAGACCATGAACCATTGGCGCTGGCGCAACAGGCTGGGCTGCCCGTTCTGTTGCTCTACATTTTTGAACCGTCCGTCATGGCTGCTCCGCAATACGATAAACGGCACTGGCGGTTCGTCAGGCAGTCACTTGAAGACATGAACCGACAATTGGAGCCGCATAGCACCTCTGTGCTCGTGTTCCATGATGAGGTTTTGGTGGTATTAAAGCGGTTGCTGGCGCAATTTCACATCCGAACCATTTTTTCCTACCAAGAAACCGGGCTGAAAATCACCTACGACCGTGACAAGGCTGTGTCCGTTTTTTGCGCAGCAAACGAAATCAAATGGCACGAATGCGAATGCAATGGTGTTATTCGGGGGCTTCACAGCCGCAAGCACTGGCGGGAGCACTGGTACAGTTTCATGGCCGCCACGCAGGCCCGTGTGGATTGGTCAAAATGGCTTGGGGTTTCCATTGAAAGTCATCCAAGACTTCAGGAGCTAAAAAGTCTTGACTTTCCTGCCAATCACAATTTTCAGCCCGGTGGCGAGACCTATGCGCACAGTTACCTGAAGTCATTTCTGAACGAGCGCATCCGGCATTATGCCAAATCCATATCCAAGCCACATGAAAGCCGCCGGGGTTGCAGCCGATTGTCGCCCTACCTCGCTTGGGGCAACTTGAGCGTCCGGCAGGTGTGGCAGGAAGCCGCCATTTCGCATGAGCAGCATGGTTGGAAGTTTCAACATGCCGCATTCCAATCGAGGCTGCGCTGGCAGGCACATTTCATCCAAAAATTCGAGAGCGAAGACCGTATGGAGTTCGAGAACGTGAACCGGGGTTATGATTCCTTGGAAAATCCGCTCGACAAAAAATGTTTGGAGGCTTGGAAGCAAGGCCGTACGGGCTTCCCGCTCGTGGATGCCTCCATGCGTTGCCTGCTTGCCACGGGTTGGGTCAATTTTAGGATGCGGGCCATGCTGGCTTCATTTCTTAGCCACCTGCTTTGGCAGCCTTGGCAGCCCGGCGCTGCTTGGCTCGCTAAGCTATTCCTCGATTTCGAACCTGGAATCCATTACCCTCAGTGGCAGATGCAGGCAGGTGTTACGGGCATCAACACCGTGCGTATTTACAACCCTGTGAAGCAGGGCCAGGACAATGACCCCGAAGGTGTTTTTGTGAAGACATGGGTGCCTGAATTGCGCAATGTGCCCAGCGTTTTTATCCATGAGCCTTGGAAGATGTCGGCACTTGAGCAACAATTGTACGGGGTTGAAATCGGCATGGACTATCCTTCCCCGATTATTGATTTGCAAGCTGCCCATCGCCATGCCCGTGAAAAGCTCTGGGCCATGCGCTCCGATTCGTATGTCCAACAGGAGAATGAACGCATCCTTGGCCGCCATACCGTGCCGGATAGGGAGGACTGGACGGGGATGAAAGGGTAAGTTGTCAATCCGAAGAAAAGTGGTGAGTTCCCTTTTTAGTTAGGTTTCACCCTGGAATACAAACTTGCGAATAAATCATTCCCATTATTTTTGCAGAAAAAATAGCACAATGGACATCATCTGCATTGACGACAATTTCACACCTGAACAAATTTCTGAAATACCAAACCGCCCCATCAAAGACAAGCTCTATTCCATCCGTGACGTGGTGAAGTCGGCCAACGGCATCGGTCTGTTATTGAACGAAATCGAGAACCCACACACGGGCTGGACAGTGCGCAATGGCATGAAGTTTACCTTCGAGCCAAATTTCAACATCCGCCGCTTCGCCGACTTGAACCACATGCCCCTCAGCTATGAAATGGTGAAGGACGTGGTGAAAGTTGGAGCATAAAAAAAGTGCAAGGGGCTGGTACACCAGACCTCCTTGCACATGAAATATTGTGGCGATTTATTGCTAGTGAATGGGGACTTTTATTCTACGACCACTTTCCATACAGCCGTCCCTGTAGCTGTTTTCAACATCAGCAGGTAAATACCCGACTGAACGCCATCCAGTTCTAATTGCTGGGCATGGACCCCAGTGGCCAAATCTGCTTGTAGGCTTGGGATAGCCAGTTTTCCTGTCATGTCCAGCAGGCTCAACGTTACATTGGCCGCTTCTTTTACCGAAAGTTCAATTGTCAGGTAATCCGCAGCTGGGTTCGGGAACACGTCGAGTTGTTCAATTTCAATGGCATCGTTCGTGCTGCTGAGCAGTTCCAACGGGAAGGTGGTGCCGTCCGGCAATGTTACCCAAATGCCAAAACCTGGCTGGCCAGCGCCTGGCGCCAAGAAGCCAGAGGCAAATACCACTGCCGCACCACCAGCAAGGCCAGTCAGTGGTGCCGAATAGGAAGCCACGATGTTATTTGGCTGCCCAGCTGGAGTTATATCTAAGATGTATTCACCAGCAGGAACGGAAATATAATCCGTCACATCTCCGTAAGATGCACCGTTTACAATCGTAGCCACATTACGGGCAATGACATCCACTGTTGGGGCATCCGTCGAACCGTGGTTCACGATAAAATCAACGTTGGTAGCCTCCGTAGCGACCTCCCTTGTGTTCTCAACCACGTTGAGGGTAAATGGCGTCGTTGGGTCACCTACCAAACCCGATGCAATCACGACATAGCTGCCGTCTATTTCGAATTTGGGCAAGAAAAGAGCAACAGCATCGCCTGCATCGTCGCTCGGTGAAGGTGCGACGGCGACGGCTATTGACCTTCCTGCAGTCAAGTTCAGGTACTCCGTAGCCGTGCGGTATTCAAAATCAGAGATGGTTTTTACCCCATCAACATAAATATCAACCGTCGGGCTGGCCGAGTTGTGAATGATCTGCACACGGGCCGTGTTCTGCACGGCGGGCAGTTCGAGCACCGTACCGTTAGGCAGTGCAGCGAACAACCCGAACGCCGGCTGCCCTGCGGCTGGTACCAAAAAGCCAGAAGCAAATACCACTGCCGCACCACCACCTAATGTGGCTACTGGCGCACTGTATGATGCAAGAATTTCTCCAGCTATGCCTGCTGGCGTTATGTCCAATGTATAATTGCCTGCTGGTACGCTGATGTAATTTGTAACATCGCCATAGCTGGCATTGCTTACGATGGTGGCCACGCCACGAGTAATCACATCCACGGCAGGTGCATCCGTTGAGCCATGGTTCACGATGAAATCAACGATGCCGGCCTCCGTAGCGGCTTCCCTAGTGTTCTCAACCACATTAAGGGTAAATGGCGTCGTTGGGTCGCCTACCAAACCAGATGCGATGACGGCATAGGTGCCGTCAATATCGAAGTTCGCCGGGAAGGTGGCGATGATGTCGCTCGGGTCGTCGCTGGGCGAAGGCGCAATGCCGATGCTCAGGGTCTGCCCAGCTGGCACGTCCACATAGGGCGTCGCCGTGCGGTACTCGAAGTTCGTCAGGAACGGCGCACCGTTCACCCAGATGTCCACCGTCGGGCTGGCCGAGTTGTGGATGATCTGCACACGGGCCGTGTTCTGCACGGCGGGCAGTTCCAGCACGTCGCCGTTTGGCAGCGCTGCGAATAGGCCGAAAGCTGGCTGGCCCATTGCGGGAGCAAGGAACCCAGAAGCGAAGACGACGGCAGCGCCGCCGCCCAAGCCACTCAATGGGGCCGAGTACGATGCAACTATCTCGCTGTTCTGCCCAGCGGGCGTGATATCCAAGGTGTAATCAGCAGCAGGAACGGTGATGTAGGGGGTCACGTCGCCATAGCTGGCGTTCGATACGATGGTGGTAACGCCACGGGCGATGACGTCCACCGCAGGGGCGTCCGTGGAGCCGTGGTTGACGATGAAATCAACGTTGGCGGAAGTGGCCGCCTCACGGGCATCGGCCACGACGTTTAGGGTGAAGGGGGTGGTCGGGTCGCCAACGAGGCCAGAGGCCAGCACCACATAGCTGCCGTTCGGGGCGAAGTTCGCCGGGAAGGTGGCAATGATGTCGCTCGGGTCGTCGCTCGGGCTCGGTGCCACGCCGATGCTCAAAGTGGTCCCGGCGGGCACGTCCACGAAGGGCGTCGCCGTGCGGTACTCGAAGTTCGTCAGGAACGGCGCACCGTTCACCCAGATGTCAACCGTCGGGCTGGCCGAGTTGTGGATGATCTGCACACGGGCCGTGTTCTGCACGGCGGGCAGTTCCAGCACGTCGCCGTTCGGCAGCGCTGCGAACAGGCCGAAGGCCGGCTGGCCCATTGCGGGGGCAAGGAACCCAGAGGCGAAGACGACGGCAGCGCCGCCGCCGAGGCCGCTCAAGGGAGCCGTGTAGGAGGCAACTATCTCGCTGTTCTGCCCAGCGGGCGTGATGTCGAGGGTGTAGTCAGCGGCGGGAACGATGATGTAAGGGGTCACGTCGCCGTAGGCGGCACCGCTCACAAGGGTGGCCACGCCACGGGCAATCACGTCCACCGCAGGGGCGTCCGTGGAGCCGTGATTGACGATGAAATCAACGTCGCCGGAGGTGGCCGCCTCACGAGCATTTGATACTAAATTCAATGTAAATGGTGTCGTAGCATTGCCAACGATACCAGAAGCTATCGCCACATAGGTGCCACCTTCATCCAAAGTCACGGGGAAGTTAGCGATGATGTCGCTTGGGTCGTCGCTTGGCGATGGGGCCACGCCTATATCGAGCAGCACACCAGCTGGTACGTCAACATAAGGCGTGGCGGTGCGGTACTCGAAATTGGTAAGGAATGGTTGACCATTTACCCAAATATCGACCGTGGGTGTGGGCGAATTGTGGATGATTTGCAGACGGGCAGTCTGTGCCCAGGCCGCACATGCCACGATTAGGCATGTGAGCAAAAAGGTAATCTTTTTCATCACATTTTTTTGGTTAACAGCCCGAGGGTTTGATTCACCTTTGGGCCAAATTAAGATAAAGGCTCAGTTTTGTATTTTACTGTCTATCAAAGGTATATGTGCAAATGAAGGGTGAAAGGTTGCCCCAGAAAGTTGTTTTTTTAAAAAAAGAGCCCATAATTTCGTCTTAAAGAAGGGGCTGAATTATATTGTCAAGAAGCTTACGAAAAAAAGTGGCATTTGCCGAAGCAAACGCTACTTTTCACTTATCACCTAATTATTTGAACCCTGTTTGTTTGGATGGAATCTCCCGTCTGCGTGCGAAGGAAGTATGCGCCTTGCTGTAATCCGTTCAAATCGAGTTGAACTTTTTGGTTGCCTGCTGGCAGGATGCCCAAGTCACGAACCTTCATTACCTGACCATTGAGGTTGATAATGCTCAACACCACTTCTGATTCATTTGTATTCTCAATGACGATGTTCAAGATATCCGTAGCAGGATTGGGGTAAATAGAAGTTTTTACTTCATTGTACTCCATTTGGTTGCCCGATCGATTGGAAGTGCCACCTCCATTAAGGTTATCGGCTGGGCGGAGCGGGAAGGTACCGCCATTGTCCAAGGCTACCCAAGGCTCGAAGCCGGGGTTGCCGCCACCGAGGAAACCACTGGCAAACACAACACAGGTGCGGCCTTTCCAGAAGCTGAGGTCAGCATCGTAGCTGGCCACGATGGTCGAGTTGTCGTTGCCTGGCGTCACGTCCAACTGGTAGCTGGCGGCTGGCACATTGAGGTAGCCGCTGAATTCACCGAAGGAAACATTGTCGTAAAGCACACTGCCACCCGTGGTAATGTCCACCTCTGGGGCGTCGGGCGAGCCGTGGAAGAAAAGGATGCCCACGTTGGCTGGGTCATTGGCCACTTCCATGCCCATGTCGAAGATTTCGAGGTCGAAGCCGGGGTTGCCACCCACGATGCCATTGGCCACCACCACGTATTTTTTACCAGCCATCAAATTAAGGTCATAGCTCACAAGCGCATCGCTGGCCATAGTGCTGTTGCCGAGGGCAATGCCCAAATCGAGGTTTACGCCTGCTGGTACGTCCACGTATGGCGTGGCAGTGCGGAATGCGAAATCATCGAGGAACTTGCTGCCATTTACCCAAAGGTCAACGGTCGGCGTCGGGGAGTTGTGGATGATTTGGACACGGGCTGTGCTGCCGCCACCGCCTGTGCCGCCACCGCCGCCAGTTGTCACAGCTTTGAGTGGGAAGGTGCCGCCATTGTCGAGAGCAACCCAAGGCTCGAAGCCGGGGTCGCCACCGCCAAGGAAACCGCTGGCGAAGACTACTGCTGTGCGACCTTTCCAAAAGCTGAGGTCGGCGTTGTAACTGGCCACGATGGTGGAGTTGTCGTTTCCGGGGGTCACGTCCAATTGGTAGCTGGCGGCTGGTACGTTGAGGTAGCCGGAGAATTCGCCGAAGGAAACATTGTCGTAAAGCACGCTGCCGCCCGTGGTAATGTCCACCTCTGGGGCGTCGGGCGAGCCGTGGAAGAAGGCGATGCCGACATTGCCCGCAGCATTGGAGGTCTCGGCGCCCATGTCATAGGCAAAGAGGTTGAACGGCTGTGTGCCGCCTACCACGCCCGCCGCTACCACTACATAGGTGCGGTTGGCCTGAAAAGTGACGGGGAACGTTGCGATAGCATCACTCGATGAAGTGCTGCTGGCCAAGGCCACACCGATATTGATCTGCGCGTTGGCAGGTACATCTATATAGGGTGTGGCGGTGCGGAAAGCGAAGTTGTCGAGCAATTTGTCAGTGCCAGCGTAGATGTCAACGGTCGGTGTCGGAGAGTTGTGGATAATCTGCACACGGGCAGTTTGCGACATTGCGAAGCAAGCCATGAAAAGGCCAAGGAGGGTGGTTGCAAGTTTTTTCATCACATTTTTTTGCTTAGAAACCCGAAGTTGGGATGCCCACGGGCTTCGGTTAGAAAATTAGGTTTATAGTCAAAATGGTATGTGCAGGATGGTGGCCGATGGTTGTCTCGTGTTTAATCTTTTTTTCAAAAAACTTAAACAAATACTACTGTGTCAAAAACCAAAAAAGAATTCCCCTGTTAGGCAGGCAACCTTTTTGGCGATGAACGCACATAGGGTTTTCAGAAAAATATTGTGGCAATGACGGATGAACTTCTCGTAAGCGGCTGTTTGAGGGGCGATGCCCGACACCAGCAGGCTTTGTACGAAAAATACAAGGTCGAGATGTTCATGCTTTGCCTGCGTTATTCGAAAAACCGTGCGGAGGCGGAGGATTTCCTTCAGGATGGCTTCATGCAGGTGTTCAGGGACTTGCACCAATTCGACGTGGCGAAAGGCTCATTGCAGGGCTGGGTTCGCAAGGTCGTTTTGAACAAAGTGCTGCAACAACTGCGCAAGAAAAAACTGCAGTTCGCTCCCGCTGATGTCAGCGATTTTGCAAACTTGCTCCCAGCACAGGGCGAGAACATCCTCTCCATGCTGTCGGCCAAGGAAATCACCCAACTCATCCAGGAATTGCCGGAAGGCTACAAGACCGTGTTCAACCTATACATGGTGGAAGGCTACTCCCACCAAGAAATAGCGGACACGTTCGGGATTTCCGTCAACACCTCCAAGACGCAGTTGCACAAGGCAAGGCTGGCATTACAACAAAAAGTCACAGACTTGATTTCAGCTTGATTAAAATGAGCAACGACGATAAAAACACATCGGATTTAAGGCGGCTGTTGCAGGAAAAACTGGCCAACAGCGAAGCCGCACCGGACGCTTGGAACGTCCCATCGGGAGGGGTATGGACGGGCATCTCGGATGAACTGACGGCGGCAAAGCCTGTCTTCCATGATAAACGCAAACCGCTTTGGCCGTGGGTGGCCATTGGCATTTTGGCGGCGCTCCTGCTGTTCAGGGAGTGCTCGCACCAGCAGGCACTTGGCCAGATGGAACAGGAAATGCAGCAACTGCAACGGGATTGCGAAGAGAAACTTAGCAAAAGAAGAAATACAAGCCCAGAAGGCAACAACGGCTTAGCTCAATTACCTATGGGGGCTTCTCCGGTAACCTACCATGATATTTTGCAAGATGATTTGCTGCTAAAACAACAATTAAATCGTTCAAAAATCGCTGCTGATAATCCCACAAGCCACCAGCCTTTCTACCAACAATCAACACAAAAACTGACCGAGCCTCCTGCGCTTTCAGTCATTCAAAACGCCAAGCTCCAACCCCTTGTTGAATTTGAACAGCCGCTTGAAGTCAAGGCACCCGACCTGCTACCGGGGCCGGATTTACGGCCTTTTGTTGTAAAGCAAAAAGCCATCAGTCTGCCCGACGCCGCCAATATCCCTGTATCCCAAAAGCCGGGGATTGGCCTCATCGCCAGTTTGTACTCGGGCATTGCGCTCACTGGCAATAAGTTGTCGGGCGAAAAACCAGCCATCATTCATAATCAAAAAGCCCTGCTGGCTTGGCAAACTGGCTTCGGATTGGAGGCTGTCATCAACCGGAATTGGTCGGTACTAACTGGCGTCAGCTACAATACCTCCCGCATCGAAACGGATTACAGCCTCGCTGTGCCGTTTACTCACAACGGCGAGTTCCAGCACGACGACGGCAACTTCGACAACCAGTACAACCATTCGCTTCCGTCCTCCCTCGGCAACTACCCACTGCAAATGGTGCTGACCCGTGCCAGTGACGCTACCATCCATGAGGGCGAGGTCATGAACTTGGAGCTGCGCATCCACCAAAAGACTGAATTTATTAGCGTGCCCTTGCAGTTGCGCTATGCCTTTGGGATAAATAAGTGGCAGATGGGGCTACGGGCAGGGGCGTTGGCCAACCACGTCATCGGGGTGGAGTCGGAGACGCCAGACCTGGTATCGCTGCATGGGGCCATCCACCAGCGGCACACGTCCATCGGGGCGCCAAAGCTGGCCGACCTCGAAAAATGGACTTTTGACTATGCTGTGGGCCTGGACTTCCGCCATCAATTGACCCCTCGGCTCGGACTGAGTACCCAAACCAATTTTCAAATGGCCGCTACACCGATTTATCGGGACGATGCGGTAAAGAACTACCTCAACGCAATCGGCCTGAACTTGGGTATTCACTACGCGCTGCGTTGACTATTTTTGCTCCGCAATGCCCAATTATTACCCCGAAACCGCTATCAAAATGCCTTCATCAACTTACGACATCGCCATCATCGGAGCCGGGGCCGCTGGGCTTCACTTGGCTCTGGCGTTGTGTCGGCATCCATTTTTCAAGGAAAAAACCATCCTGCTACTCGAAAAGGACGGCAAAGACCAAAACGACCGCACTTGGTGTTTTTGGGAAAATGGTATGGGAAAATGGGAAGAAATCTTGACCAAGAGCTGGACCAAAGGCGATTTTTATGGCATTGCGAAGCACCAAGCCCTCGGCCTGCACCCTTACCGCTACAAGATGCTGCGGGGCATTGAATTTTATCGCTTCGCAAAAGCGGAACTGGCCAAGCACCGGCACCTTGTTTGGCAAAAAGAAGAGGTCAGGGAAGTGAAAAATGGCGCACCGATTCAAATCCAATGCACAACCGCCACCTACCAGACCCGCCAAGTGTTCGATAGCCGGGTGCCAAAGGAATTCCCCAGCCTGCCCAACGGCGACAAGTCCTGCACCCATCTTTTGCAGCATTTCAAAGGCTGGTATGTGCGTACCCCCGACGACCGCTTCGACCCAGAGCGGTTTACCATGATGGACTATCGGTTGACGTACAAGGACACCTCCAGTTTTACCTACGTGCTGCCCATCAATCGGCGGGAGGCGCTGGTGGAATTTACGCTGTTCACGGGCAGCTTGATTCCGATGGAGGATTATGACTCTATGCTCCGCAATTACCTTGACAACATCCTGAAAATCAAAGACTTCGAGATAGTGGAGTCGGAGTACGGCATCATTCCCATGAGCGATTTCGATTTTCAAAATTACTCAAACGGCAACCACATCCGCATCGGTACGGGCGGCGGTTGGGTGAAGCCTTCAACGGGCTATTCGTTCAAGAACTGCGAGCGAAATGCCGCCAAAATCGCCGAAAACCTTGCTGCCGGAAGGCCTGCAAACACAGGGCTTTTCAGCCGACGCTTCCGTTTTTACGATACCGTCTTCCTGGATGTGCTCAACCGCAACAACTACCTCGGCCCCCGCCTTTTTGAAACGATGTATTTCAAAAACGAAGTGCCCGACATCTTCGCCTTCCTCGACGACGAAAGCAGCCTCAGCCAAGACCTCAGCATCATCATGGGCTTCCCGAAATGGCTTTTTATGAAATCGTTGGCCAATACCCGTTTCCGATGAAGTTACTTGGTCATTGAGGTCATTGATGGTTTTGAGCAATTTGGCGTTTAATAAGTCGAAAGGCAATTGCCGAAGAGAGTATCAACATGCCTGCACTGGCGGCAATTTCTACCATATTGTCTGGTGCAACGAGGTCGTTTATCCGCTTTGAATATATGCCAAATGGTGCCCAAACTATTACCAGCGCAAACGCATTATCATTTCGTTTTAGCAAGGCCATTAATCCAATAGCCACTGCTGTTACTATCACCACGACCGTCCAGAATTGTGGGCCACCGGGTTGGCCGTTCCAGCCGAGGTGGGTGAGCAAAATACTGACATTGGCGATGGTGGCCACGCTTATCCAACCGAGGTAAACACTTATCGGAAGATGAACCAACCAACGCTGAACAGGCGGCACCTCCGTTACGCCGATACCCAACCGCAGGTACAACATGATTAAAGCACCCAAAATAAATAGCATGAACAGCATCGAAAAACCGATTTGGAGGTTGTGGAACGCTGGCAGCCATGCTGCATTTCCAATGCCAGCCACAAAAAACCAACCATCAATTTTCTGAAAGAGCGGCGGGACAGGTTTGTTCCAAAAACTGGCGATATATCCTGCAAAACCCAATAAGAGCAGGTATATGACACCCCAAATCGCAAAGGTGAATCCCGCTGGGGTAAACAAGGTGGGGAACATATCGGAGACCTCGGCTGATGTCCTGCCTGCAATGGGGATTGCATTGGCCATGTAATTGGTGCGGAGTACCCAGGCCAACATGGCCAAGTTAACGACAATGAATATTTTGCTGGACTTTAAAAGCATGGTGCTATTTTTTTTGTAAACATAGATATTATGACCTGGTTTATTACACTGTAAACTAAGATTCTTGACATTTTGCCTTGGTGTTTTATCCAAGAGGATTGAAAAATTGCTTCGCAATTTTTCAATCCAAAAACATCTCTCCCGGCGGCGGCAGCCGAAGGCTGCCGCCGCCGGGAGGAGGGGATGCTTGGGGACTATCGTCCCCAAACCCCTGCTTTGAAAAGGTCAACTTATTTTGTCTTTCGTAGATTTTACCAAATCGAATTCGAACCTGCAATAGCCCAATATGTCCAAATCAAAGACTAAAAAATCCGACCTGCCTACCAAGATTTGCCCCGTCTGCCAGCGCCCCTTCACTTGGCGCAAGAAATGGGAGCGCTGCTGGGAAGAGGTGAAATATTGCAGCAACCGCTGCAAAACAAAAAAGGCTGCCAGAAGGCAACCTGAAAATACCTGTATCATAGTGAATTAAACCAATTTTGTCTGCGAGCAACCTGAGGTGTCCCGCCCCGATCGTGTAAGCTTCAGGCCGCTTTTTTGCGCTCCTCCTTCACAACCATATCCCTTGTTAGCGCCACCTCCAGCCAATCGGAGAACAGGCCCTCGCCAGCCGAGGTAGCATAGGCCACCCGGAAAAAATATGTTTTCCCAAGCTCCAGCTTGATGCGGCGACGGTGCGAACTGCCCGATACCGGCAAATATTGGTAGGTCGCCTTGCCATCTTCCGACATTTGCCAATTGTAATAGATGATTTTACTGCCCTGTTTATAAGCCTTCGCAATCAAAAATACCTCGCCGGGGTTCGGCGTCAGCTCAATCTTCGGTTTGTCAGGCACCCCAATCGGCACGATGGCCCCGGTGCGGTTGGCATACTTCGGATAGCCAAGCCGGGCCGCCTTGTCCTCGTCGTTGCCAATGAGCGGTTCCGCATACGCAATCCAGTCCAAGTGTCCCTGAATGAGGTTACTGTAAGCAGCGTCCCGCACCTGTTTGTTGAGTTCCGAAGGGTTCGCCTTGTATTCCCCCTGCTTTTCCAAGAAGGCATCCCTGAGTTTGCCCATGTCCTCAATAGAAGGTGTAGGGCTTGGCAAAAAATCGGCGCAATCCTTCATTTCTGCCATGCGTTCGGTGGTAAAGTTTACTACCACCGACAGCAATAAACGCTTCACATAGGTTCGATTGAATAAGATTTGATTCATTTGAATGGATGTTTGGTAAAAAAATAAGGGCGCACCGCTGCTGGCGGCTGCGATTATCGTCGTGTGAAGCTTGTAGATAGTTATTGTTGGAAACACAAATGTGCAGTAGGGCAAAAACAGATGCTGCCCCATTTTTCAAATTTTGCGACGTGTAAAATGGGCTACGAAACAGGATTTCGGCTAATGTGTATTGCCAGAAAAACCAGCCCGGACAAAGGCCAAAAATCACAATCCGCTGATTATCAATGCATTTCACCAAAAACACGCCCCAAAAGCCCCGCAACTTTTACCATTTGTTGCCGAGAAACGTCCAAAAACAGCGGAACAAACGCTGTTTTCTGCGGAGAAAATGGCTTTTGTTTGGGAGTTATTCGGGTCTTCTTGGAAGAATTTGGCTGTTTTTTCGTTGAAAAGGCTAAAAACTGGCGAGAAGTTGGGGGTTGGTTGGGAGAAATTGGTGAAGGGTTTGGGGGGAGTTGTGACAGAAGGTCGGGAGGATTTTTTTTGGGGTTGGAGAAGTGGGGGGAAAGTGTTTAATTTGCAGGGAACGGAGGCACCAACGAATGATTGGAAACTTCCAAAACAAAATAGTGATGTTGAACAGCTCAAGTTTCATTACATTTTTGGGGGTTTGTAATTAAATATGGCATTTTGACTGGAAGAGGGTCAGAAGTGCGTATATTTAAGAGTTGTATGCCATTTTGTAGGACACAAACTTTAAACTCAAAGTGACAGTTTATAAAGCAGACCAAAAGACAAACATTTACTACATAATTGGTTTTGTAATTCTATTTGGGGTGACAATTCCATTGTCTTCAAAGTTTACAAGCAATAGCTGGACTTTACTTATAATATTTCTGCTGCTTTTTGTAGTATTCAATTTCACCACTTCAAGACTAAATAAAGTCTGGCTTGACAAAACAAACAGCACTTTGACATTAGTTTACAAAAATTACATTGGAGTAAAGAGGACGTTGAAGTACGACCTTGATAAAATTGAATATACCTATAAGCGACAAGCGACATCATTTAGGGGCGGAATTAAAAATGTTTGTACAATTTATCATTCTGGCAGAAGGGTCGCTCAGCTTATACCAGATAATGATGATTGGAGCGACGACGAAATCAGAAGTTTTGTTTATGGACTTCTCGACAACGGAACAAAAAAGAAATTTGTTGGCTACAGTTTAAAAGATGTAGAGATATAAAACGGCATACAACAGGGAGTTTGCTGCTATGCTGGCTGACGAATATATTCTCAGCTTCATATCACTATCAGCCCATGTCCAGCCGACGGAATTCTATCAGCTTTTGTTGTTATCTTCATCATCAGTTTTTCAATCGGCTGCGGCTCCGGGCTGGACATTAAAAAATACCAGCACAGCAGCAAGCTCTGGCCGTTAACATCTCCACAAGTTATCCTATTAACCTTTCGCCTTCAAGTTTGGACGCCACTCATTCTCCATTCTCCCCTATCTTCGCCCCCATGAAAATCCTTCACACCTCCGATTGGCACCTCGGCCAGAAGTTCATCTCCCGTGACCGGGAGGAGGAGCATCGCCTCGCCTTGGACTGGCTGGTGCAAGTAATTGAAAATGAAGCGGTTGACATGCTTCTCGTAGCCGGAGATATGTTCGATATCGGTAGCCCACCGAACTATGCACGGGCGCTCTACTTCAATTTCTTGAAGAAGGTCGTCAGGACAAAATGCCGCCACATCGTCATCACTGGCGGCAACCACGACTCGCCGTACATGCTCGAAGCGCCGAAAGAACTGCTCCAACTACTGGATGTACACGTCGTTGGCGCAGCCTCGGAGCAGGTGGCGGACGAACTCATAGTTTTGAAAGATGAAAAAGGCGAGCCGGAGGCGGTGGTGGCTGCCGTGCCGTTCCTGCGTGACCAAGACCTGCGCCGGGCAGCCACCAGCGATGGCGGGCAGGAGCGCATCGAGCGGATAAAAGAGGGCATTCTGGCGCATTACACCTCGATTGGCGAGGCAGTGGCCACGGGTTTTGCGCAGCAAAAAATACCTAAAATCGTGATGGGCCACCTCTGCGTGACCGGGGCAGAGGCCAGCGACAAGCAGGACAATATCTACCTCGGCAATGTGGAGAACATCCGTGCCGACCAGTTCCCAGAGGTGTTCGGGTATGTGGCGCTGGGGCATATCCATCGGCCACAGGCCATCGGTGGCAGGAAGCAGGTGCGTTACAGCGGCTCGTTGATTCCATTGAGTTTCAGTGAAACGAAGGACGAGAAGTCGGTGGCGCTGGTGGAGTTCAAAAAGGATAAATTGGACAAAATCAGCCTGCTCACCGTGCCCATTGGCCGCAGGCTGAAGACCATCGAAGGCAGCCTGACGGAAGTGCAGGAGCGCCTCGAAGCCCTCAACGAAAAGTACAAGGACGAGCTGACACCCTGGGTGGAGGTCATAGTTGAAATGGACGCCATCATCCCTAACCTCAGCGGACTGCTCTACGATTTCACCCGTGACATGCACCTCGACCTGCTCAAAATCCGCAGCAAGCACCAGCACAATCCCCTCGACGCCCAAGTGTCCGACGAGCAGTTGGAAGACCTTCGCCCCATTGATGTTTTCCAAAAAAAATGTGAAAGCGCCGGACGGCCACCGGAAGACATGGAGGAGTTGGTGAAGACGTTTCGGGAGTTGGAGGGGTGGATGGTGGAACGCCATTAGTCATTGGTCATTAGCCATTTGCGAGGAATCAATGACCAATGACCAATGACATCTTAATTATTATGCAGCAACAGTTCAACGACAAAAACAACGACATCCAGATTTGGGTAAAAGACCGACTCTGGCCAAGGGCCGAGGCGAAGGTCTCCGTGTTCGACAGTGCTGTGCAGGGCGGGGATGCGGTTTGGGAGGGCATCCGGGTCTATAATGGCCGCATCTTCTGCCTCGACCGCCATTTGGAGCGGATGCAGAACTCGGCCCATGCGCTCGGCTTTGCCAATGTGCCGAGCAATGAGTTCATCACCGATGCCATCCGGCAGACCTTGCGGGCCAATGGGATGTTCGACGGCGCACACATCCGCTTGACGCTGACGAGGGGCGAGAAAATCACCTCCGGCATGGACCCCCGGCTGAACCAGTTTGGCTGTACGCTCATCGTGTTGGCGGAGTGGAAACCGCCCGTTTATCCGCCGAGCATCAAGCTCATCACGTCGAGCATCCGGCGCAACAACCCGATGTTTTTGGACTCTAAAATCCACCACAACAACCTGTTGAACAATATTTTAGCTAAAATAGAGGCCAACTACGCAGGGGCCGACGAGGCCATCATGCTCGACTCGAACGGCTTTGTGGCAGAGACGAACAGCGTCAATATTTTCTGCATCCGTAATGGGCAAGTGCTCTCCCCCACCCCGGATGCTTGCCTGCCCGGCATCACCCGTGGTTTGGTCATCGAAATCTGCAAGGAAAACGGGATTCCCGTTGTGGAACGAAACCTATCACTCACCGAGTTCTACACCGCCGACGAAGTGTTCTGCACGGGCACGATGGGCGAATTGACAAGGGTCTCGGAGATTGACGGTCGGCAAATCATCAATAAAATCAGGCTGGAAGTGCTAGCCGAGATTCAGGGGCATTTCAGGAAACTGACACGGGAATGGGGAACCCCGCTGTAACAAGGGCTGCCAGTCCGTGCTTTTCCATTCGCAATTTTCAGACAATCCGTATTTGCGAAAGCACGGTCTGGCAGACCGTGTTACTTTCCAGTGAACACAGGCTTCCTTTTCTCCAAAAATGCCGCCACCCCTTCCCGGTAATCCGCAGTGCCGCCCGCCAGGGTTTGGTACTTGTCTTCAGCTTCCAATTGTTCGGAGAGGATGTTTTCCAAACTCATATTGAGGAGACGTTTCGTGTAGCCGAGGCCCTTGGTGGGCATTTGGGCTAATTGCTTCGCAATGGCGTAGGCTGCTTCGTCAAAGCCTTCCGTGGGCAGCGTTTTGAAAATCATGCCCATTGCTTCGGCATCCTTGGCTGTTACTTTTTCGCCCAGCATCATCAGGGCGGAGGCTTTTGCGAAGCCAATGAGGCGGGGCAGGAAATAGGTGCCGCCACTGTCCGGCACGAGGCCGATTTTGCTGAAAGCCTGAATGAACGAAGCTGATTCGGCAGCCACCACCACATCGCAGGCAAGGGCGATGTTTGCGCCAGCCCCCGCCGCCACGCCGTTTACCCCACAGACGATGGGTTTTTCGATGCTCCGCAACCGCTCTATGATAGGGTTGTAATGCTCACCCAAGATGGTCTTGAAGCTGGGGGAATTGTCCGGGTCGCTCACTTCTTGGAGGTCTTGCCCGGCGCAGAACGCCTTGCCCTCGCCCGTCAGGTAAATGGCCCGCACACTGTGGTCGTGGTTGCATTCGTCCAAAGCGGCCTGCACTTCGAGCGCCATTGCCCGGTTGAAGGAGTTGAAGACGGAGGGTCGGTTGAGGCGGATGGAAGCGACGCCGTCGGTGATGGTGAAAAGGATGTTTTGCATTGAAAAAACTCTACAACTTTAATTGAAATACTAATTTTAAGAACCTGAATTGGCGACATTTAAAGGACTATTCACTGCCAAGGTAAGCCATCATTCCAAAGTGGAGGCTAAAAATAGCGCCATTAATGTCACCAGTTCCTTTGGACGTGGCTATCGTTGTCTCAAGTCCCACACTTTTGGTCAAGAAAAAAACCAAACCTGCACCGCCAGTGAATAGCATACCACCAGAGGTGTATTCTGGATTATAGTTATCGTTGACTTTCGCTTGAGCATAGCCAGCTTGACCCACTAAGAATGGTCGGACAAACCCATTCCCAAAATAGTACCGTGCCATAGGAGTCAATGCAAAAGTTTTGACTTGAACGCCTCCTGTTTTGTTATAAGACAATCCCAAAACACCACCTAAGGCCAAATTTTTTGTAACGAACTTGGCGATTGTCGGTTGAATCTCAATATTGGTACTTTCATTCGTTCCATTTGGGTAAAAATCAAAATTTCCCTTTCCGCCTAAAAGAAGAACGCCTTTTTCGGTTTGTGCTGCGCAATAATCGCAGCAAAAAAGCAGGGAGAACAGTAGCGTATTGAAACGTTTTTTCATGATTAATAGATTAGCGGTGAAATAATTGGATTGAAGTGCTAAAGATAAATACATCAACTATTTTTCTCGGACAATGATAGGATGGTTCCTAATTTCAATAAGTCAAAAATGGCCAGATTTGGATTTTTGGATTTTAATTGCTGAACCATAAACGGTTTTGCGACGCTGACAATCCCCGAAACAAGCCAGTCAATTCGATACTTCTTACATCGCTGCATGGCAACTAATAGCCGAGATTCAATGGGTTTCCCTTCCTTTTTTAACTTCACTAAGTTCTCGATGCCCTGCTCTGTTTTCTTCAAAAACACGTCCACAGACTCTAACCCGATATGCTCCAATGGATTGTCAATATGGATGATTGGAACACCTCGCTTGGACAATTCCATCCCGAACAGCGTGTCCTCATGGCCATATTGGCGCAGCGTTTCATCGAATTGGATGTCGAGGAAAATGGATTTGGGCACCATGAAATTATTGGACATAAAGCCATGATAAGGCGAGCGGCTGCGCTCGGCAGCTGTGGTCTGCTCCCGGTAGCGACCATAGTACCAATGAAAGTAAATTGCATGGTCAGTTGGAGGAGTATCTGCGTAACAGCGGCCTCCGTAAACGAGCGCATTGGGTCTGCCAGGCGGGATTGTCGGTGACTCATTTGGATTTTGACCACTATTTTTCATGGCGTCTTTGTTGGGCGAATCCCAAGGGAAAAAGCCTACGTGAATATGCCCAGCATATTTTTTGATAAAATCGCTTGACACCACCTTGCTGTCGCAATCCATGAACAGTAGGTAATCAAAACGGGCGGCTTTGCCCAGCGCATTCCGAATGGCTGAACGGCCCAGGTTCGTCGGCATTTCCCGATAGATGACGTTGGGCAGTTTCCAGATTTCTTTGTTCAGCGTCTTGAATTCCGGCGTAGAGCCATCATCAAAGCAAAGGATTTCGTAGCCAATACCCAAAGCCTCACACTGCCCATGCAGGTTTGCGACCAGCGGGCGAATGTCGAAATTGAAAATGGGGATGAGGATGGAAAGCATGGCTGGATACTGGATACTTGATACTTGATGCTGGATGCACGGCAAGTTACCAGCATCAAGTATCCAGCATCAAGATTTCTTCTTTCAACAAAAACTGAAAGTTGTTTAATCTGTTACCTTTACGCCCGCAAAAATGCATATTTCAATGACGCAGACCACTAAAATTCAGTTCTTACTTGACGACCCCGATTTGAAGCCCGAATTGCGCAGCATCGCCAACAAAGTGTTCAACGGCGAACGCATCACACCCGACGAGGGGCTTTTGCTCTACCAAGAAGGCAGCCTTGGCTTTGTGGGCGCTCTGGCGAACTTCGTTCGGGAGAAAAAGCACGGCGACAACACCTATTTCAACCGCAATTTCCACATCGAGCCTACCAACCTCTGCGTCTATGATTGCAAGTTCTGCTCTTATTCCCGGCTCATCAAGCAGCGGGAGGAAGGCTGGGCCTACACGATGGAGGAGATGATGGACATCGTTCGGAAATACGACGGCCAACCTGTGACCGAGGTGCATATCGTGGGCGGGGTGCTGCCGCAATACGATATGAAGTTCTACGCCGACTTCTTCACGGCCATCAAAAACCACCGCCCCGACCTGCACGTGAAGGCGCTGACGCCCGTGGAGTACCACTATATTTTCAAAAAAGCGAAGGTCGGCTACGCCGAAGGCATGGCCGCCATGAAAGCGGCTGGCCTCGATTCGTTGCCGGGCGGCGGTGCGGAGATTTTCCATCCTGAAATCAGGGAGCAAATCGCCCCGGACAAATGCACTGGACAGCAGTGGCTCGACATACACGAGGAGTGGCACAAGCTCGGTATGCGCTCGAACGCCACGATGCTCTACGGCCATATCGAGGGCTTCGAGCACCGCATCCACCACATGGAGGAGCTTCGCAAATTGCAAGACCGAACGGGCGGATTCCAGACTTTCATCCCGCTAAAGTTCCGCAACCAAGACAACCAGATGTCGCACATCCCCGAAGTGAACGTTGCCGAAGACCTACGCAACTATGCCATAGCCCGCATCTACCTCGATAATTTCGACCATGTGAAGGCTTATTGGCCGATGATTAGCCGCAGCATTGCGCAGCTTGCCCTTTCCTACGGTGTGGATGATGTGGACGGCACGATTGACGACACGACGAAAATTTACAGCATGGCAGGTTCCGAAGAGCAAAACCCGGCCATGAGCACGAAGGAATTGGTGCAGCTCATCAAAGCCGTTGGCCGTAGGCCGATTGAACGGGATACGCTGTACAATGTGGTGAAGGATTTCACGGAGGAGGTGTTTGAGGAGGAAACAGCGTTTAAGGGATATGTGGCCTTACCAGTGTTGAATTAGTTTCGAGTTTCGAGTTAAGCGCATAACGCAGCTCCCAACTCGAAACTCACAACTCAAAACTCGAAACTTGAAAAAACTAAAAGTCACCGCCGTCAGCTACCTGAACACCAAGCCACTTCTCTACGGCTTGGTCAAAAGCGGCCTGAGCGAGGAACTCGACCTTCGCCTCGATATTCCCAGCGTTTGCGCCAGCAAATTGGCAAGTGGAGAAGCGGATTTTGGCCTAATTCCCGTGGCGGCCATTCCAGAAATTGCTACACCGCACATCATCTCCGATTACTGCATCGGCACGGTAGGCGAGGTGAAAACGGTCTGCATTTTCAGCGAAGTGCCGCTGGAGCAGGTGACGGCACTCTACCTCGATTTCCATTCCCGCACCTCGGTAGAATTGGCGAAAATCCTTTTGGAAAAACACTGGCGCTGCTCCCCCACCCTGTTGCCCACTGAAGCGGGATTTGAGGATAAAATAGGTGGCACCACCGCCGCCCTCATCATCGGCGACCGGGCGATGGAGCATTTGGGCAAGCACCAGTTCACTTACGATCTTGGAGAGGCTTGGCTGGCGCACACGGGACTGCCTTTCGTGTTTGCGGCTTGGGTCAGCAATCGGCCAATGCCAGCTGATTTCATCGAAAAATTCAATGCAGCGATGCAATTAGGCATCGAGTCCATCCCGCAGTTGATGCTGATTTTGCCACAACAGCATCCAGGGTTTGATTTGGAGAAGTACTTTACGGAGAATATCAGTTATCGGCTGGATGGGCAGAAGCGAACAGCGTTGCATATTTTCCTACAAGCATTGGAAATAGGCAAAGAGGTCATTACAGATTATAAATAGGCATATGGAAATTTGAACAAGGAATTCCAAGAATCATGCAAGCAATATACCCCCAAATCGCACTTTCCATATTCATCACATTATCTTAACTTAGCAGAAAATTAAAGCAGATGGTAGCTACGATTTCAGCAGCAATTGAGGATTTTGCCGAATTCATATCTAAACTTGCGCCTCGCAAAGTACTAGATTACAAGGCATCTGCCAAGGCACAGGAACGGGTCAACTTCTTACTCGAAAAAAACCGAAACAATGGACTTTCTGCTGAGGAGCAACAAGAAATGGAATACCACATGATGATTGAACACATCGTCAGGTTGGCTAAGACAAGGGCACTCCAACGTCTCAACGCTTCCTTTCAATGAGCAAATACCAAAGTCGGGTTCTGAGAAAACATATTGCCATCGTAGCCGGTGGAAGGTGCGAGTATTGCAGGGTGCTGGAATACCTGACTCACTATGACTTTCACATAGAACATATCATTGGCTTACAGCACGGAGGCACCTCTGTTGTGTCCAATCTCGCCTATTCATGTGCATGGTGCAACTGGAAGAAAGGCCCAAACATTGCCACTATTTTGAAGCCAAATGGCCAATTAGTGCCATTGTTCCATCCGAGGGAACAAAACTGGTTCAGCCATTTTGAAGTTGGTGCTGATGGGCTGTTGTTGGGCAAAACAGAGGTTGGCGCTGCAACAGTGAAATTGTTGGAGTTGAACAATCCAATTCGGTTGGAAGAGCGTAAGAAAATGATTTTAGCTGGGTTTTATCCATGATTATTGAATTGATGCTTCATAAAATGGAAAAAATAAGTAGCCAGATTTGTTGACACTCACTACTTGGTGTCATTTTTACACTACATTTGCCGACTTTTTTTGGCAGTGGCCATGTTGCCACTGAACGTGTTATTTGGTAATCATAAAACTGGTCAATACATGATAACGATTTCGGATGGCGGTGCCACGAAGGCCGATTGGGTCATCGTGAAAGACAACGGAGAGCAAGTCGCCGTAACAACCACAGGTTTCAACCCGAACTACGTATCAGCCGAACGAATTTCGGAAATCATCCAGACCGAGCTGGTTGAAAAACTGCCGTTTGAAATCACAGGGGATGTGTTTTACTATGGTACTGGCTGTTGGGACAAAGGTCGCAACGCCATCGTCCGGGAAGCCATTGCCGCCCGATTGCCGCAGGCAAACGTGACCGTCCACCACGACCTCTTGGGGGCTGCACGGGCCACTTGTGGTCATGAACCGGGTATCTGTTGCATACTCGGAACTGGTTCAAATTCAGTGCTTTACGATGGCGAGCACGAAGTGGACAACGTGACGAACCTCGGTTTCTTGCTCGGTGATGAGGGCAGCGGGGCGCAAATTGGAAAGGCGTTCGTGCAAGCATTTTTTTACCGAGAAATGCCAGCGGAACTGCACCCAATCATGGAGAAAGCCTGTCCTAACGGTCGTAAGGACATTTTGGATAAAGTATATAGTGGTGGCATTCCAGCGGCCTACTTGGCGTCATTTACCCAGCTTTTCACCGAACATCAGCAGCATCCTTTCGTTAGGGCTTTGGTGAAAAAAAGTTTTAATGAATTTTTGACCCGGCACGTCTGCAAATACAAAAATCACGAAACTTTGCGGGTCAGTTTTGTCGGTTCGGTTGGCTACCATTTCCAAGGAATCTTGAAAGAAGCCTTGGAAGACCTCGGCCTCAACGCCGGCGTTTTCATCAAAAAACCGATTGGAAATTTGGTCAACTATCATTTGGAATCCAAATCGGTAACATTCTAAGTCTATCAGTTTATGAGCAAGAATATCAAGCGAATCGCAGTCTATACCTCTGGTGGCGATGCACCGGGCATGAACGCCGCTCTCCGTGCGGTAGTGCGCACTTGCGCTTATCGTGAAATCGAAGTCTATGGCATAACCGGCGGCTACGAGGGCATGATGGACGGCAACATGGCCAAGCTCGAAACACGTGACGTGGGCAATATCATCCAACGGGGCGGCACTTTTCTGAAGACGGCCCGCAGCATGCGGTTCATGACCGAAGAGGGCAGGAAATTGGCAGCTGCCTCCTTGAAAAAGCACAAGATTGAGGGGCTGGTGGCCCTGGGCGGCAATGGCACTTTTACCGGTGCCGAGATTTTCCACAAAGAGCACGGAATCCCAGTGGTGGGCGTTCCCTGCACCATTGACAATGACCTCTACGGCACGGATTTCACCATTGGCTTCGATACGGCGCTCAATACGGCAGTGGAAGCGGTGGACAAAATCAGGGACACCGCCGAATCACATGACCGCCTCTTCTTCATCGAGGTGATGGGGCGTGATTCGGGCTACTTGGCGCTGCACACGGCCATTGCTTCAGGTGCAACCTTGGTGCTTTTGCCAGAAAAGGAAACCAGTTACGATGAGTTGACGGCGGTGCTCAAGACCTCTGCCAAGCGTAAGAAATTGTTCAGCCTCATCATCGTTGCCGAAGGCAACAAACTGGGGAAAACGAACGAAATTGCCGAGGAATTAAAGAACCGGGTAGGTGCCTACGATACCCGTGTGGCGGTCATCGGCCACTTGCAGCGAGGCGGCTCGCCTTCCGGTGCCGACCGTTTGTTAGCCAGTAGATTAGGTTCCAATGCTGTGGAAGCATTGATAGATGGCCATAAGGCTGTGATGGTGGGAGTTGACAATAATTTGATAAAATACACCCCACTGAGCATTGCTATCCGCAACCAAAAAGAAATCAACTTGGATGAGTTGAGGTTGGCGGAGATATTGGCGCTTTGATTTGACATAGGGTCATTGGTCATTGGGGAGAAGCTTCGTTTTTAATGACCATTGACCAAAATTACCTTTGACAAAAATAACCAACGGAATGAAACCATGCGGCAACCGATACACCATTTGGTATGCCCATTCATGCAAACTTTGCAGGGGAAATTCAGGGTAAAAATTTCCCCAAAGCCTGGCAACCGAGGTAGCGAATCCCCAAAACGCAGCATACAGCAAGAACCATTTGGACCATTTTTGAGGTAAGAAAACACCAATTGCGATAGCAAAATCAAGCCACCCAGCTACTGTGAGAAAATTGACGGCGAACGTCTCCGAGCAGTGCAAAACCTGCATGGTCATACTTGTGAAAAGGCCGGGCCGGGGATAGTAATTGAGTGCATACAGGCCGTGGCAGGCAAATGTCAATGCCGTGGCGAGCTTCATGGTGAACAGCAAACGGGGCGTAATCTCCTTTTTCCTGAAATATATTATCAGAAACGCCGGTGCGCTGAATTGCAACGCATACTCAAAGAACTGCCCAAGGCTCAGAAAATACTCCTTCATGTAAAGCAACGCCAACACCACCTGACCAGCCGCACCCAACCATACCGGCCAGCGAGCCCACCTCGGCATTTTTTCATAAAAAATGCAAACTAGCGCCAATGCCACATAAAAAATGCCAATCCCAATCATCCATTTCGTGTAAACCTCATCCACGGCAAGGTTGGTCACGTACTCGTGCCAAGTCCAGGGCGTGAGCGTCTCGATGAATGGCGGCATGATTTGGTCGTCCCAAAGCAGCTCCCGGTATGGCGCTTCCCAAAAAAGGTGCTGGTAGCCCCGCCCTGCGAAGACGCTGGCGGCAGCTATTTTGAGCAGAAGTAATAATTGGCGATGAATGGGCTTTTCCATGTGGCAAATGTAACGGCTTGGGGATAATTGAACCGATATCTATCCGAAACACTTCCGCTAATTTCCCCTAAGTTTGCCACCCCGTAAAAACAACACTAACCAAGCGACTAAATTATCATGGACAAAAAGCAGTTGAACGAAGAAGCCCTTCATTACCACGCCAAGGGCCGCCCCGGAAAAATCGAGGTGGTGCCGACCAAGGAAACCGCCAACCAGCGAGACCTTTCGCTCGCTTACTCGCCAGGGGTGGCCGACCCTTGCCTCGCCATCGCCGAGGACGTCAACAATGTTTACAAGTACACCGCAAAAGGCAACCTCGTGGCCGTCATCAGCAATGGAACGGCGGTACTTGGCTTGGGGGACATTGGCCCAGAAGCGGGCAAGCCTGTGATGGAGGGCAAGGGCCTTTTGTTCAAGATTTACGCCGATATTGACTGCTTTGACCTGGAATTGAACACCAAAGACGTGGACGAATTCGTGCGCACGGTGAAGATTCTAGAGCCGACTTTTGGGGGCGTCAATTTGGAAGACATTTCCGCCCCGGAGTGCTTCGAGATAGAAGAAAGATTGAAAAAAGAATTGAACATCCCGGTCATGCACGACGACCAGCACGGCACGGCCATCATCAGTGCGGCGGCCTTGCTCAATGCACTGGAAATCGTGGGCAAGGACATTTCAAAAGTGAAAATCGTGGTGAATGGCGCAGGTGCCTCGGCCATTTCCTGCACACGTTTATATGTTTCGCTGGGTGCCGACAAGGCCAATATTTTCATGTTCGACAGCAAGGGTCTATTGCACCCAGAGCGCAATAACCTCGACGGCAAAAAAGCCGAGTTTATCAACGGCTCATTGCCCGCCACTACCAGCCTGGCCGATGCACTCAAAGGTGCGGATGTCTTTATTGGCCTTTCAAGGGGCAACGTGCTGAACCAAGCAATGGTGAAGGAAATGGCCCCCGACTGCATCATTTTCGCAATGGCAAACCCGACGCCTGAAATCAGCTACGAGGACGCTACCAGCGCCCGACCTGACTGCATCATGGCCACTGGCCGCTCGGACTACCCCAACCAAGTGAACAACGTGCTGGGCTTCCCCTTCATCTTCCGGGGCGCCCTCGATGTGCGGGCAACAGAAATCAACGAGGCCATGAAACTGGGTGCAGTAAAGGCACTGGCAGAATTGGCCAAAAAACCCGTGCCCGACATCGTCAATCTTGCCTACGGCAATATCAACCTCAAATTCGGAAGGGATTATATCATCCCGAAACCTGTTGACCCAAGGCTCATCACCACCGTTGCGCCAGCAGTGGCGAAGGCGGCTATGGAATCTGGTTTGGCGCAAATGCCAATAACGGATTGGACAAAATATGAAACCGAACTGGCCATGCGGCTGGGCAACGACAACCCAATCGCAAGGTTCATCGAAACCAAGGCCCGACAGCAACTGAAACGGGTAGTATTCGTGGATGCCGAACACCCCGACGTGATTAAGGCGTCACGGGTTGTTTTGGAGGAAAAAATTGCTTTCCCCATCTTGTTGGGCAACCACAAAAGGGTACAAACCATGATGGACGAGCTGGGCATTCATCTGCCCGGCGTCCGAATCATTGACCCGCAAAACCCCGTGGACGAAAAGGAGACCAAGACGATGGAAGCCTATGTGGAGCGTTTTTATGAAAAAAGAAAGCGCAAAGGCATTAACCTGCTCGAATCGGCAGACATGCTCCATAGCCGCAGCTACTACGGGGCCATGATGGTGGAAATGGGCGATGCAGATGCCATGATTGGTGGCCTGACCAAAAAATACAATTACACAATTCGGCCTGCGCTGCAAATCGTGGGGCCAAGGGAAGGAATCCGAAAAGTGGCCAGTATGCACATCGTGATGACGAAACAGGGGCCGTTGTTCCTTGCCGACACCACCATCAACCACCACTTGACAGCGGAAGACATTGCCGACATCACCGAACTCGTTCATGAAGAATTGGTTTCGTTGAATATTCCACCAAAGATTGCATTGGTTACTTATTCCAACTTCGGTTCGGTAGCCAATGGGGAGTCTGCCGTCCTCATGCGTACTGCAACCGCCATACTTCAAAAACGGCACCCAGACTGGGCAGTGGATGGGGAAATACAGGTACACATGGCATTGCAACCGGAGGTTCGGCAAAAGTTTTACCCCTTCTCCAGATTGGGCGAGCATCGGGCCAATGTGCTGATTTTCCCAGCATTATCAGCCGCAAACATTGCCTACAACCTGCTGCACCATACCTCCAACATGGATGTCATCGGCCCAATTCTCTTGGGGTTGCGCAAGCCAATCCACGTGCTTCAATTAGGTGCCACGGTGCGGCAAATCGTGAACATGGTAGGCATTGCTGCGGTACATGCCCAGAAGAATGGGAAGAAAGACCAGCGGAAATTGTAGGCCCGGCCCAGGGCTTGTTAAGCCCGGCCAATGGATGGCTGCCGCTCAGGGTTAGCAATCCCTCCTGCTGGTCGAGCTTACCAATCCTTCGCTCAGGCATTGAACTAATTTTGAGATGCCACTGTTAGCTGGCAAATCAAAACTATTTAGCCATGAATTTGGAGTATTTAAAACAGGAACTCACGTTCAAGACCGCCCGCAGCTCTGGCCCCGGGGGGCAGAACGTGAACAAGGTCGAAACGAAGGTCGAGCTTCGCTTCGACGTGCAGAATTCCCGTTTTTTGGACGATGTTTGACGTGATTTACATTCAGCACGTGCTGCACCACATCGGCGACGTGGCGCAGGCCCTGGCCGAAGTGCGCCGCTGCCTGA
>WBZM01000305.1_pt1 | contig 74475 bp, 58 predicted proteins | sample 5204271 | NCBI WGS metagenome assembly WBZM01 (sample SAMN12344346, study PRJNA552823) | activated sludge metagenome | biome: Activated sludge suspended growth; feature: Nitrification reactor; material: Wastewater; isolation source: activated sludge from nitrification reactor of wastewater... | reverse complement strand
CCGCTGGGTGTGCTGGTTGTGGTACTCCATCATGATGCCGAAGAGGTTCATGGTGGCGTTCAGCGTGAAGATGAGCAGGATTGCGCCCAGGTCCCACAGGCCGATCAGCATGCCAATGAGGACGATCATCAGCGATGAACTGAGGGCGTACTCATAGAAGCGGATGGGGTTCATGCCCAGCTTAAGGTTCTTCACGTAGCGGCTGTAGCCAACGGTCGCCAGGTAGAAGTGGGCCACGGCCGAGATGAGCAGGAAAAGCGCCACCGCCGGGCCAAACCGCAGGTCGTAGAAGAGCTGGGGATTGGGGCTTAACGAACGGCTGGCGACGTCGAAGTTGAGATAGTTCGTGAAGATGGGGTAGGTCGTGTCATTGCTGACGACGATCATGAAGATGCCCTGGATCAGATGCAGGAAACCCATGATCAGGTTGAACCGGCGCAGGCCAAGGAACTTCTTGTCCATCTCGGCCGCGGTGCCGGTAGGCCCCGCCTGGCTGCCGGCGAGAGCAGCTCCGCCGCTGCTGGTGCTCACGACTTTGCCGCTCGTCGGCGTGCGATTGCCGCTGGTTACTGGTGTTTTCTTTTTGGTCACGATGCTTTCTCTCTTAGGTAGGATGTCCTGGCGGCTTTTTCCGTCAGCATGGCTCGAATACTACACGGTTTGTCGCTGTTATGCAAATGTTTTGTCGATGATTTTGACTGTTGCTCAGCGTGACATCTATATCTTACTATTGTATCATGCCCTAACGGAGCTTGTCGTTATGTTGTGCATCATTCGCCATGAAACCGATCCCTATTTCAACCTGGCCGCCGAAGAGTACGTCATGGAACAATTCCCCCAGGACTGTTTCATGCTCTGGCGCAACGCGCCGGCCATCATCGTCGGCCGTCACCAGAACACGCTGGCCGAGATCGACATCGACTACGTGCGCGCCCATGACATTCCCGTCGTGCGCCGTCTGTCCGGCGGCGGCGCGGTCTTCCATGACCTGGGCAACCTCAATTTCACCTTCATCGCCGCCGACAGTGCGCGTCTGGACTTCCAGCGCTTCTCGCAGCCCATCCTGGCCGCTCTGCAGGCGATGGGCGTGCCGGCCGTTTTCGAGGGACGCAACGACCTGACCATTGCCGGCCGCAAGTTCTCCGGCAACGCGCAGTATGTCCACGGCGGCCGCGTGCTGCATCATGGCACGCTGCTCTTTACCGCCCGCATGGCCGACATCTCGGCTGCGTTGCGCCCCAACCCGGCCAAGTTCGACGACAAAGCGGTGAAGTCGGTGCGCAGCCGGGTGACAAACATCAGCGAGCATCTGCCGGAGCCGATGAACGTGCTGGCCTTTCGCGACCACCTGATGGCTCATGTGATGGCCACGACACCCGATGTCGCGCCGTATGCTTTCACGCCGGCCGACGTGGCCGCCATCCGGCGGCTGCGCGACGAGAAGTACGCCACGTGGGAATGGAACTACGGTCACTCGCCGGCCTACAACTATCACAAGACGGCGCGCACGCCCGGCGGCACGCTGGAAGTGGCCCTGGACGTGCGCGACGGGGTTATCGCCGCAGCACAATTCTACGGCGACTTCTTCAACCGGCGCGACCCGCAGGAAGTCGCCGCGGCGCTGGTGGGCGTGGCCCATCGGGAGCAGAGTCTACGCCGGCGGCTGGCCGAATTGCCGATGGAGGACTACTTCCACAACGTTTCGCCGGATGAGGTGCTGCGCGTCCTGCTGTAGCCGCGCCGGGAGTGGGAGAACGCCAAAGCGGGGCAATGAAGCCCCGCTTGCTCTCAGCGTCGCGCCTTAGCGCGGAAGTTGCCTTCTAGTGGTGGCCCGCGGCCGTATAGTCGCGGCACGAGACCTTGGGATTGAAGTCGGAGAACAGGCCCAGCGCGTTGCTCCTCCAGGCCCAGACGTGTAGCTCGTAGAAGGCGGGGATGCCGTAGCGGTTCGGGCTGCCGACGAAGTTGAACATCTGGCCTTCCAGAACCGGCGGCGCGTCGTGGGCGGCGTCCCACGCTTCGGCGATGACCAGGTATTCCACGCCGAGCAGGTTCATGCGACCATCCTTAGGCTCATAGAGCAGCGCCTCGGGCCGGGTCGCGTCCAGCATACCGTCGCCCACCAGGTCGCCGTTAACCATGTGGATGCCCATCGCGCCCTCTTGCGCCCCGCTGACACAACCATGAAACAGGCCATAGCCGGCGGCCTCAGCCGCGTCTATGTTGCGGTACTGCTGGGTTGAGGCCCGCACGATATCCACCAGCTTCTGAGACGCGGCCGCCTCGCGCATATTGCCGGCCATTGCCACGGCGGTCACCGCGAGGGCCAACAACAAGACCATTCCAACCACCATCATCCATTTGCGATTCATGTCATTTCTCCTGATATCTGACTGCTGTTCTCGGACTACTAATTGTAGAAATAGGGATCCAGGACGCGCACGGGGGTGACGCTGTCCACAGGCAAGTTGTTACGGCGGGCGGCGCTGTAGATATCTTCAGCGCTGGGCGCGTCGTAGATGCAGAAACTCTTGCGCTTGTCGTCGGTGACATAGGAATGGACCCACGTCACGCCGTCCAGGGCATTGTTGCCGACGACGGTCAGGCACACATTCGCGCCGGCGTTGTCGACGGGAATGATCAGCCCATCGGGAAAGGTACGCTCAACCAGATAACGGGTCATAGACTTTATCTCCTTCTAACTTGACTAGATTTTTGGCCGGGCGGCCGGCCTGTCGTTGATAGAGAGCATGATAGCCGCTCGGAATCACGTCCGTGTCCGGGAAAACCCGACAATTTGTCGCCCCCACCTCTACAAGACGGCCGACAAAAAAGCCGCGCGGGGTGGCGCGGCCGGTCGATGCTGGCGTGCTGTGGTCCGCCTACTTCCCGGGCGAGACGAGACCTTTCTCCACCACCCAGACGGCGATCTGCACCCGCGATTCAAGCCCCAGCTTATTGAGGATACGCGTGACGTAGGTCTCGACGGTCTTGACGCCCACCGTCATGGCCGCGGCGATCTCGCTGTTGGACTTGCCCAGGGCGATGAGGCGCGCCGTCTCGCGCTCGCGACGGGAAAGGCCGCCGAACTGCGCTTTGTCCGCCTCGCGCGGCGGCAGCGCGGCCGTTCCGCCCGGCCGAACCGGGGCCAGGGCCTGCTCGACCGCCTCCGGCAGCGACAGCCGGCTCCCCTCGGCCCAGGCCGCGTCGAACGCTTCGCTGCCCACCGTCTGCCGCAACTCCGCCAGCAGCGCGTCATACGCTGGTTGATCGACGGGGTCGATGGCGGCGTTGACCTTGACCCGCACGGCAGCGGCGGCCCCCAATATCCTGATCGCGTCTGGGAAGGCGTGCCGGCGACGGGACAGGGAGAGCCACCTGGCCAGGAGTACCCTGGCCTCGGCCAGCTTTTCCAGACACCAGGCCGCGCCGCCGCGATCGCCGATTTCCAGGCGGATGCGCAGGCTTTCTTCCAGCGCCTCGGCCATGGGGACGAACTCCCCCCGCCGCAGCGCCACCCAGCCCAGCGAGCCGAGCGAGACAGCGATGCCCCACGGATTGCCTAACGCCCGTCGGGCCATCAGGCTCTCCTGCAGCAAGTCATGAGCACGGTCGTATTCCCCCTGCCGCAGCGCCAGTTCGCCCAGCCCGGACAGGTTCATGCCCAGCAGATAGGGATCGTCCAAGGCTCGCACCAGAATCAGACTCTCCTGCAGATAGGCCTCGGCCTGAACGTAATTGCCCATGCGCATCAGCGCCCAGCCCAGTTGCATGAGCATGTCGGCCGTGCCGCGGTTGTCCTGCACCTCGCGATAGATGAGCAGCGCCTCTTCCAGAAAACCGGGGGCGTTCTCGTAATCGCCCACTTCGGTGGCGACTTCGCCCAGCCAATCCAATGCCAGGGCTACGCCCACCCGCCCCGCCGGCCCCAGGCCGCGATAGATCGTCAGAGCCTCATGGGCCAACGCCTCTGTCGCCGTGAAATCGCTCTGCAGATAGGCCAGGTGGGCGGCCCAGATCAAGGCCCAGGCGCGCTCCTTGGTGCGCATCTCTGGCCCGGCTGCCGCCAGCACCGCCGCCAGGCGCTCCCGCCCTTCGGCCAGGTGGCCGCGCAAATTCCAGAAGTCGCCACAAGCCGCCGCCAGACGCAGCCCCAGCTCCTCCTTACCCGGCCCCACGCCGCACCAGTCGAGGGCGGCACGCAAATTGTCGTGATCCAGTTCAAACTCGGCTACCCAGCGGGATTGTTCTGGCCCGACCAGAAAAGGGCCGCTCGACTCGGCCCAGCGCACGAAATAGACCAGGTGCCGGTCGCGGGTCGGGCCGGCCTGCCCGGCCGCGGCCAGCTTACGCCGGGCGTATTGGCGAATCGTCTCCAGGAAGTGGTAGCGCCGGCCGCCGCCGGCATGGTCTACCACCACCAGCGACTTGTCGATCAGGTTTGACAGCAACTGGATCACGTCGGCATCGGCGGCATCGAGGACACAGACAGCCTCGGCCGCGTCGAGCGTCCACCCTCCGGCAAACACCGACAACTGTTGCAGTACGTGCTGCTCAGCATCTGACAGGAGGGCGTAGCTCCAATCGAGCGCCGCTTCCAGCGTCTGGTGTCGCGGCAGCGCCGTTCGCGCGCGGGCCTTGAACAACTGGAGCCGGTCGTCCAGGTGTTCGGCAATGGTGCGCACGGGATAGGCCCGGACATGCGCCGCGGCCAATTCGAGCGCCAGCGGTAGCCCGTCCAGCCGCCGGCAGACCTCCGCCGTCCACGGGCCGTTCTCCGTCGTCAGTTCAAACGACGGCAGGGCCGCCCTGGCCCGCGCCTCGAAGAGTTGCACCGCTTCCGACTGGCGATAGCTGTCCAGCGTCGCCGGCCCGCTCTCCGGGCCACGCCACGGCTGGGCGGCCGGCAACGACAGCGGCGGCACCGGCCAGACCCCCTCTCCGGGCACGGCCAGCGGCTCGCGGCTCGTGGCCAGAATGTGAATGTCGGGGCACGATGACAAGAGAAGCTCAGCCAGGTGGGCGCAGGCCTCGACCAGGTGCTCGCAGTTGTCGAGGAGGAGCAACAGCCGGCGCGAGCGCAGGTTGGCGATCAGCGAGGCACCGATGGCCTCATTCGCCCGTTCGCTCACGCCCAGGGCTGTGGCCACCGTCTGCGCTACCAGCTCCCCCTCGCCCAACGCGGCCAACTCCACCAGCCACACGCCGTCCGGGTAGCCGGGTTGCACCGCGCGGCCGACCTCCATCGCTAGCCGCGTCTTGCCGCTGCCGCCCGGGCCGGTCAGGGTCAGCAGCCGGTACTCGGCCAGCCGCCGCTCAACCTCGGCCATCTCTCGCCGCCGGCCGATGAACGAACTCAGCTCGCCGGGCAGGTTGCCGGGCCTATGGGGTTGTCCGGGCCATGGAGCCAACGCGCTCTCCTGTGCGTTTTGCCTGGGGTGTCGCCCGGTGGCGCACCCATTGGATAGACAGACGATGCGGGCCGCGGAGAGAACGCCGCTATCTTGCCACGCCGGGGTGGGCTTTGTCAAACCGCGGCCGCTCAATTCCCCTACCTCCATTTCAGCGAGGCCCAGCCGGGTTGAATTTCCCGGTTCGCGGTAGCCGCCCGCCTGTTAGGTCAACTGTGCTATACTCGTCGGCTATGAAACTCGGCATCATCGGCCTGCCTTCCTCAGGCAAAACAACGATCTTCAACGCCCTGACCCAGGGCAACGCTCCCACCGGCCAGAGCATGGGCGGCCGCTTCGACGTGCTGACCGCCGTCGTCGATGTCCGCGACCCGCGCGTGGACGTGCTCAGCCGCATGTTCAACCCGGAGAAAACCACCTACGCCCGCATCACCTACAGCGATGTGGCCGGCCTGCAAAAGCGCGAGAGCGACGCGTCCGGCAGCGGCCTCAGCCCGCAACTGCTCAACCACCTCTCCGGACTGGAGGGCTTTGTCCACGTCGTCCGTGCCTTCGAGAATGCCAGCGTGCCTCACCCCGACGGCCGCGTCGATCCCGCCCGCGACCTGGCCGCGCTGGACACGGAGTTCCTGCTCAACGACCTCGGCGTGGTCGAGCGGCGCATCGAGAAGATTCAGGAGGGCCTGAAGAAGGGCGCGACCAAGGACAAGGGCGCGGCCACGGCCGAGCTGGCCCTGTTCGAGCAGATGAACGCGACGCTGAGCGCCGAGCAGCCGCTGCGGGTCCTGGGTCTCAGCGAGGAGCAGCTCAAGGGGCTGCGTGGCTATGGCCTGCTGACGCTGAAGCCCAAGGTCGTGCTGATCAACATCGGCGACGACCAGGACGAGATCACCCTCGATTACGACTATCCGCAGACCATCGTCGCCAACATCCGCGGCCGGCTGGAGATGGACCTGGGCCAACTCAACGCCGCCGGTGACGCCGAATCGCTGGCGCTGTTCATGGAGGAGTACGGCGTGGGCGAGCTGGGCCTCGACCGCCTCATCCACCTGAGCTATGACCTGATGGGGCTGCAATCGTTCTTCACCGTCGGCGAGGACGAGGTACGGGCCTGGGAGGTCAGTCGCGGGGCCACGGCCGTCGATGCCGCCGGCGTCATCCACACCGACCTGGCCAAAGGCTTCATCCGTGCCGAGGTGGTGCATTACGACGACCTGGTTGCCCTGGGTGGCCTGGCCCAGGCCCGCGGCACGGGTAAGCTGCGGCAGGAGGGCAAGACCTATATCGTCCAGGACGGCGACGTGATCAACATCAAGTTCAACCTGTAGAGCGGGCGGCCTGTCGGGCCAGCCACCGGCGGGAACATCTGCCCGGCGACGGACGTCTTTACCTTGGAACGCGCTCGTTTTCATCAATTTTTAGAGCGCGGCCCAATGCGAGGTGTCATGTCGAAGTCCGTCTTATTTTTCTTGTTGGCCGCCGCGCTGCTGGCGCTGCTGGCGGCCTGCGGCGGCAATGAGCCGCCGGAGCTGGTCATTCCGACCATCGCGGCCACGGCCATTGCCGGCCAACAACCCACCGCCACAGCGCCAGCCGCCCTGCCCACGAACACCCTGCCGCCACCGCCGACCGCCATCCTGGCCACGGCCACGCTTGTCAGCCCGACAGCCGCGCCGCCGACAGCCGTGCCGCCTACCGCCGCTCCGCCCACCGTCACGCCGCCCACTGTCGCGCCGCCCACGGCCACGCCAACGCCCGTACCCCCGGAGACAACCACGGGCGCGTATCGCGTCGCCTTTGTGGCGGCCAACGACACGCTCAACGTTCGTCGCCGGCCAGACAGCGGGGCGGCCGTCGTTGGCCAACTGCTGCCAAACGCCACGGATATCACTGTGGCGGGCGAGGGGCAATCGGTGCGCGGCGGCTTCTGGCTGCCGGTGGATACGCCCGTGGGCAGCGGCTACATCAATAGCCGCTTCCTGACGGAGAGCATCGATGGGGCGACCTTCTGTGCCGACGCGCACGTCGCTGACCTATTGACCCGCCTGCAGACGGCTATCGCCACCGAGGACGCCGGGTTGCTGAACGAACTGGTACATCCGACGCGGGGTCTGCGCCTGCGCCTTGACTGGTGGAACGAAGAAATCATCCTCCGCGAGGACGAAATAGCGGACATCTTCACGAATCGCCCACGCGCCGCGATAGACTGGGGCGTGAACGAGGGCAGTGGCAAGCCGATCCGTGGTACTTTCGGCGACGTGATGATGCCGTTGCTGACGAGGGACTTGTTGGGAGCCACGCAGTGGACTTGCGATGAGATAGTCCACGGCCCAACGGCCGGGATGGTGATCCTGCCAGAAGGGTATGAAGCGGTTCACTTCTACAGCGCCTACCGGCCCGCGCCGGTCGAGCAGGAGTTTGATTGGGGCACCTGGGTCGTCGGCGTCGAGCGCTGGCAGGGTCGCTACTACATCAGCTACCTGATCCATTATCGCTACGAGATCTAGAACACAGCGATACCGTCATAGCCGCAGAGAGACGCAAGGGTTCCGCCAGGCCCTTGCGTCAATTCGTTCTCAGGTCGAGGAATGGGAATATATCCCTGTTTATACCTCCTGCCTTTCCACGGGCACATGATTTTGCCATAGCCAAACCGTAAACTGGTAAGCGAATTAAGAGAGAAGGCCGGTCATTGCACCTTGGTTCGCCGAGCGTGACAGTGGCCTTATCCCGACCCGGAGGTAGATAATGAAGATTGAGACGATGGAAGAACTGTTTGTCCACGACCTGCAGGATCTGCGTAGCGCTGAGGTACAGCTAGTGGAAGCGCTGCCAAAGATGGCCGCGGCGGCCAGTGACTCCGAACTGAAGCGCGCCTTTAACCAGCATCTGAAGCAGACCCAGACCCATGTGGCCCGGCTGGATGCAGCCCTGAAGCAACTCGGCAAAGGCCCCGGCCGCGAGAAGTGCAAGGGTATGGAAGGCATTATCGCAGAGGGCCAGTCGGCCATCGAAGACGTGATCGACGCCGAGACGCGTGACGCGGCGCTCATCGGCGCGGCCCAGCGTGTGGAGCACTATGAGATAGCCGGTTACGGCACCGCCCGCGCCCACGCCAAGGTACTGGGTATGCAGGATATGGTCGATCTGCTCCAGACCACCCTGGATGAGGAAGGCGAGACCAACAGGCTGCTGACCCATTTGGCCGACGGCCGTATGGCTGAGGGCGTCAACGAGCGCGCGGTCGCCCAGTCTTCGCAGAAGTAAGCTCAGATGACCATGATCACTGCCGCTTGCGGCAACTGGCCGAGCGGCGGGGTGGTCACCCGCGGAATGACGCTAGCGAGGTCATCGTTGGCCATGAGGGAGAAGTAAGAAGTTAGACACCGGGCGGTAAACGCCCGTGTGTTAGGACGCGAGGATGCTCATCACAGAGCATCCTCGCGTTTTGTCTTGGTCCGTCCTATGCCACTGTCCGCGTCGCGCCCATCGCCGCGGTGTCATAGCCGGGCATGGCGGCGACGGCGGCGCGGAAGGCCTCGTCGGCCAGCAGATCGAGCAGCGGCCGCAGTCGATCGCTCTCGTAGACCGGTAACGGGATGGCCAACTCATATGGCTCGTGGGCCAGGGGCACAAAGTCGAGCCGCAACGCCCGCGCCGCGGCCTGGATGCCCAGCCCGGCGTCGGCCGCCCCGGAAGCGACGGCCGCGGCCACGGCCAGATGGGTGTATTCCTCGCGCTCATAGCCGCGCACGGCCGTTGGCGCGATGCCCAGCCGTCCCAGCTCGTAGTCCAGCAGCACCCGTGTGCCCGCGCCTCGCTGCCGGTTGACCAGCATGACGTCCGGCCGGGCGGCGTCGGCCCAGCCGCCCAGCCGCCTGGGATTGCCGCGCGACACTATCCAGCCCTGCTGGCGACCGGCCAGCGTCACCAGGACAATCGGTTGCCCCGGCAGATAGCGCCGGATGGCGGCGGTGTTGTACTCGCCGGTGGCCGGGTCCAGCAGGTGTGTCCCCGCCAGATGGGCCTCCCCGCGCCGCAGCGCCGTCAGCCCGCCCAGGCTGCCGACGTTGGCCGAGACGAGCCGCAACCCCTCGTAGCGCTCGGCCAGAAATTGGGCCAGCAGGTCGAGGGCCAGGTCGTGGCTGCCGATGGCCACCAGGCCGCGGGCGATCTCGCGCGGGTCGCGCAGGAGGTGAACGGTCACCGTCGCCCCGGCGTCTTCGCCCTCGCTAAAACGGGGGATGCGGACGATGCCGTCGGCGCGCACCAGCGACGTGATCACGCCCGCACCGCGGCTGATGGGCGTCACCGTCGTCCGTTCGCCCACCTGGCCGACAACGACGCGCACGTAGTCCGTGTCGCCGGTGTGGCTGGCCAGCTTGCGCGTCAGCGTGCCCTGGAGTGCCGGCGGTTGGTAGGCTGGTTGCCCGCGCCAACGGGCCAGCAGCGGCTCAACGAAGATGTCGGCTGTCAGCGCGGCGCTGACCGGGTAGCCGGGGACGCCGATGATGGGCACGGCCGGCGGCTGGCGCTCAGCCGCTTCAGCGCCGGCGGCCGGGCCGGCTTGCCGGCTGACCATACCCAGAATCACCGGATGGCCCGGCCGCACGGCGACGCCATGCACCAGCAGCCGGCCGAGCGTGGCGACGACATGGGCGGCGTAGTCCTCGCTGCCAGCCGAGGAGCCGGCGTTGAGCAAGATCAGGTCGTGGCCGGCCGCGGCGGCGCTGACCGCGGCGCAAATGGCGTCGAAGTCGTCGGCCACGATGGGCCAGCGCGTCGCCGCGCCGCCCCAGTCCGTCACCTGCGCCGCCAGCACCAGCGAGTTGTACTCGATGATCTGGCCCGGCGACGGTTCGCCCGCCTCCACGGCCACCAGCTCGGAACCGGTGGGGATGATGGCCACGCGCGGCCGGCGGTAGACGGCGACGGTGGCATGTCCCGCTCCGGCCAGCGCGCCCAGATCGACCGGCCGCAGCCGGTGGTTGGCGGGCAAGACCAGCTCGGTGGCCACCATGTCCTCGCCCATAGCCCGGACGTGCTGCCACGGGGGCAGGGCGGCGCGCAGGGCGATACCGGGCCGGCCCTCGGCCAACGTCACCGGCTGCACGTCTTCGATCATCACGACGGCATCGGCCCACGGCGGCAGCGGGTGGCCGGTATTGACCGGCTGGGCGGGCGGGGCGTCGTTGTCGGACGGGCCGGCCGGGGTCTCGCCGGCGGCGACGAGGGCGAAGCGGCGCGGCGTGGCGTCCAGCGCGCCGACAGTGTCGGCCGCGCGCAGGGCGTAGCCGTCCATGGCCGCGGCGTGGTAGTGGGGCGAGGAGAGGCGCGCCCAGATGCCGGCGGCCGTCACCCGGCCGTTGGCCGCGCTCAGGGGCACGGTCTCGGCCGGCAGCGGTTGCCACAGCCCGGCATTGGCCAGTGCGTCGCGGAAGGCGGCCCAGGCGTCTTCAAGGGGGATGTCTTCGAGGTAGAAGGTGCGTTCCATAGACGATGCGATGCGTGTCAGCCCACCTTCTCCAGCACAAGGAAGTGGGATAGGCCCAGCACGGCCAGGGGTGTTTCTTCGGCGGCGTAGAGCAGCCGGCGGATAACCCCGCCCGCGCGTGGGCTGCGCCGGACGATGTTGTCATAGCCGCCGAAGATGCGGCCGTGATGGAGCACGCGCACGGGGAGGCCGGCAAACAGCGTGCGCAGGCCGCGGCCGGTGTAGACGCGGACGTGGGGCGCGAGGCGGTTGCGCAGCGGGTTGGGCAGGTAGTTGACCAGCGGCTTGTTGCCGAAGTGGTATTCGCCGCGCCAGTAGATGCCGTGCTGCTCGACGGGGTACCAGCGGTTGGGCGCGAAGAGGACGATGCGCCCGCCGGGCCGGGCCACGCGGGCCATCTCGGCCGCGGCGGCGCGGTCGTCGGCCACGTGTTCCAGCACCTCGTTGCTCAGGATGAGGTCGAAGCTATCGTCGGCGAAGGGCAGGCGCTCGCCCACGCCCAGAACGATGCCGTCGGCCCGCGCCAGGGCCTCGCGCGCGCGGTCGAACTCGATTTCCAGCCCGATGCGTAGCCCATCGGGGTTGGCCCGGCCGCACGCCTCTAAGTAGGTCCCCAGGCCCGTGCCGTTGTCGAGGATGCGGCCGCCCAGGGCCGACCACTGCTGGATCATCGCCAGCCGCCGCTCCTGACCCGACCGCCAGACGTAGCCCGGTTCGCCGCGCGCGGCGGCCTTGTCCGAATGGGTCATGGTTGTGTCGCGCCGCCCACCAGCTCGTCGTACTTCCGCCGCACCTCGCGGATGTCCTCCCACATCAGCGCCTTGGGGCTGCCTGGCTCGCGGGAGGGGTTGCGCAGCAGGTAGGCGGGGTGGAAGATGGGCATGGCCCAGCGCCCCTGCCACGGGAACCACTGGCCGCGCAGCCGGGTGATGCCCGTCCGCTCCAGCAGCGACTCGGTGGCTACATTGCCGGTCAGTAGCATGATCAGCGGATCGACCAGGCGAATGATCTCCAGCAGGTAGGGCTTGTAGTAGGCGATCTCGTCCGACGTTGGCTTGCGCAGCGGCTTGCCATCGTCGCCGGGGGGCAGGCGGAAGACGGCGTTGGTGATGAAAACGTCCTGTTCCGGGTCGAAGTTGGCCGATTGCAGGATTTGCTCGAGCAATTGACCGGAGCGGCCGACGAAGGGCTTGCCCTGCCGATTCTCCTCCGTGCCTGGGGCCTCGCCGATGATCATCAGCTTGGCGTGGGGATTGCCGCGGTGGATGACCATATTCGTGCCCGCGTCGAAGAGCGGGTCGTCTTTCATGTTCATCATCGCGGCGACGAGGTCATCGAGGGTGGCAAATTGCCGCGGCCGTTCGTCAAATAGCCCGAATTGCATGGCGGTCTCCTTCTATATCTGCTCCCGGTCGGATCACAGGCGACATTGTACAAAGGAATCCCTGGGCAATCAAAGCGCGACTGGGGAGTGGCCGCTTCCCCCGCCCCCCGGGAGAGGGTTAGGGAGAGGGCCGTTTCCCTCGCCAACACAAAAGGCCCCTCGCGAGGAGGGGCCTTCGGAAATGTGAATCGATGGACGCGGCGGACTAGAAGTCCATGTCGCCCATGCCACCGCCGGGCGGCATGGAGGGGGACTTCTTGTCTTCGGGGATGTCGGTCACCAGCGCTTCGGTGGTCAGGATCATGGCGGCGATGCTGGCTGCATTCTCCAGCGCGCCGCGGGTGACCTTGGCCGGATCGATGATGCCGGCTTTGACCATGTTGGGGTACTCGCCGGTCATGACGTTGTAACCCAACTGCGGGTCGCCCTTCTCTTCCTGCAGGCGGCGGACGTTCTGGATGATGACGTCGCCATTCAGGCCGGCGTTCTCGGCGATCTTGCGCATGGGGGCCTCAAGGGCGATGCGTAGGATTTGGACGCCTGTGGTCGGGTCGCCGATTCCCACCTTAACATCGTCCAGCGCGGGCAGCGCATTCAGCAGGGCCACGCCGCCGCCGGGCACGATGCCCTCTTCGACGGCCGCGCGCGTCGCGCTCAGCGCGTCTTCAACGCGGTGCTTCTTTTCCTTCAACTCGACCTCGGTCGCCGCGCCGACGCGGATGATCGCCACGCCACCACTCAGCTTGGCCAGGCGCTCCTGCAGCTTCTCCTTGTCATAGTCGGAGGTGCTGCGGTCGATCTCGACCTTGATCTGCTCGACACGCCCGGCGATCTGCTTCTCGTCGCCCTTGCCATCGACGATGGTCGTGTCGTCCTTGCTGCTGACGACCTTGCCGGCGCGACCCAGGTCGCTGAGCTGGACGCTATCCAGCTTGCGGCCCATCTCCTCAGTGATGACCTCGCCGCCCGTCAGGACAGCGATGTCCTGGAGCATGGCCTTGCGGCGGTCGCCGAAGCCGGGGGCCTTGATGGCCAGAGCGTTGATCATGCCGCGCAGCTTGTTGAGCACCAGCGTGGCCAGGGCCTCGCCGTCAACATCTTCGGCGATGATGACCAGGTTCTTGCGGCCGACCTGCACCAGCTTCTCCAGCACGGGGATGATGTCCTGCGCGGAGCTTATCTTCTTGTCGTGAATGAGGATGTAGGCGTCTTCGATGACCGCTTCCATCGTCTCGGGATCGGTCACGAAATAGGCGCTGATGTAGCCGCGATCGAACTGCATACCCTCGACGTACTCGGTCTCAAACTCCAGAGCCTTCGACTCCTCGACCGTGATGACGCCGTCCTTGCCGACGCGATCCATAACCGTGGCGATCAGCTTGCCGATCTCCGGGTCCTGGGCCGAGATGGAGGCCACAGAGGCGATCTCATCAAAGCTATCGATGGAGATGGCCATGCTGCGGATCTTGTTGGCCAGCGCCTGCGTGCCGGCTTCGATGCCCTGCTTCAGGAGCATTGGGTTAGCCCCCGCGGCAACGTTCTTCAGGCCTTCGTGCACCATGTGCTGGGCCAGAACCGTGGCGGTGGTGGTGCCGTCGCCGGCGATGTCGTTGGTCTTGATGGCCGCTTCCTTGAACAGTTGGGCGCCCATATTCTCATACGGGTCTTCCAGCTCGATCTCCTTGGCCACGGTCACACCGTCGTGGGTAATGGTCGGCGCGCCGAACTTCTTGTCCAGGGCGACGTTGCGGCCCTTGGGGCCGAGGGTGGTGGAGACAGCCGTCGCCACAGTATCGATGCCGCGCTTGAGCTTGCGGCGAGCGTCTTCCGAAAAAACGAGTTGCTTCGCAGTCATTGCGTCAATTCTCCGTCTAAATGAATTACTTATCGAGGATAGCCAAAACGTCCGACTCTTTCAGAATCAGCAGCTTCTTCTCGTCAATCTTGACTTCTGTGCCGCCATACTTGGCGTACAGGACGATGTCGCCCACTTCGACATCCATCTGGATCCGCTTGCCGTCCTCATCGCGACGGCCGGGACCAACGGCGATCACTTCGCCTTCCTGCGGTTTTTCTTTTGCCGTCTCCGGCAGCACCAGGCCGGACGCGGTCATCGATTCGCGCTCGCGGGGTTCAACGACCAGTCGGTCGCCAAGCGGCTTGAGTTTCATAGCCATATTACACTATCTCCTTGCCAAACGGTTTTGCGGTTGTTAGGTTCCTCGATTGGGAGCTTACATGAATTAGCACTCTGGTGGCCAGAGTGCTAATCATCGACTGCATTTTAGCAGCCGTCTATGAGATTGTCAAGGGCATTTTAGCAGTCTTGATGGGGGAGTGCCAGCTACGGTTCACTGCCAAGGGTCGCCCGGCGGCATTCTAACAGGCCCTCGTTAGCGCTGGCGACGAGAAGCTCGTTGGTGGTCACGTCCAGTACCTGCTCGAAAAGCGGCACGGCCAGCGAGCACTCGTTAAGGTCGCGGCGGATGTAAGCGGAGGCCAGCATGTTGAAGAAACGCGCGTTCAGCTCAGTGGCGCGGCCGTAGAGCGTGACGGCCTTCTCCAACGCGGCGACAGCGTCGGGATAGTTGTTCTGCAGGAAGTAGGCCTCGCCCAGTCGGCCCTGGGCGCGAGCCATGTCAGGATTGAGGCGCGTCGCCTCTAGCGCGTTCGTCTCAGCCGTGGGCGCGTCGCCCAGTTGCAGGAACATGTAGGCCAGGCCGTCATATGCCTCGGCATTGTTGGGATCGATGGCCAGAGCATCCTCGAAGCTGAGGATGGCCTCGGACGTGCTGCCCGTGCCGTAGTAGTTGTAGGCCAGGCCGATGTGAAGCGCGGTGTTGGTTCGGTCGGCCTCGATGCCTAGCTGGTACTGTTCCGCGGCCTCCGTGTAGCGCCCTTGATAGGTGAATACGGTGGCCATGTAGTAGCGGGCAATGGGGTTGTTCGGCTCGATACGCACGGCGTCGTCGGCGAAGAGCTGGGCTTGCTCGTACTTTTCCGGGTCACCTTGCAAGACGGTGCCGCCGGCCGCATAAGCCAGCGCGGTGGCGTTGTTGGGGTTGATGTTGATCGCTTTGCGCGCGGCCTGGGCCGCGTTGGCGTATTGCAGGTTAGCGGCGTTGGTATCGCCGAGGTCGCTCAGCCGGTCGCCTTCCGCCAGGTAGGCCGCCGCCGCCGCCGTCCAGACGGCATCGTTCTCCGGGTCCAGCACTGTGGCTTGCTCAGCGCGGTCTACGGCCTCCTCAGAGCTATGCTCCTGCGCCAGCAGGCTGACGATACGGATGTAGAACTGCGGATTGGTTGGGTCTTGCTCGATGGCTTGATTGTAGAAGTTGATGGCCTCGGTGTAGCTGCCATCTTCGCGGCTTAGCTCGGCCAGGACGGCGAACTCGGTTGCCGAGCGGGTTGGTTCGGCCGTCGGCGTGGGGATGATGGCACTGCGGACATCCTCGGCATTCTGGATGACGTAGAGGCTGACGGCGATGCCGAAGATGACAAAGATGACCAGCAGGCACGACGGGCCGCGCCGGGGGTAACGAGGTGGTTTGCGTTGAATGATCATGGTTGGTGATCGCCCTGCTTCCAGTGGAGATCAACCACGCATCATAACAGCGGCCGGAGAGCGCGGCAATGCGCGCTCAGGGCGGGCTAAGCATCGCCGGCCTCAGCGCGGCGCGCCGTGGCGCAGTCGCCACCAGACGCCGGCCGGATAGCCGACCATCTTGGCCAAGTCGCCCACCAGCCGAATGATGGGGATGAGGGCGAAGGCGCGCGCGCGGGCCGGCGGCCGCCAGCCCCAGGTGTTGGCCCACAGCCGCTCGGCCGGCCGGCGCGAATAGGCCCCGACGCCCAGGAAGAGCAACAGCCAGCCATACGACCGTTCGCGCCAGATGGCCCGCAGCAGCAGCGGCAGGCCGAGCAAGTAGGTGGCGTAGCGGACGGCGTGGCGGCGGGGCCAGAGGTTGGCCTTGCCGTCACCGCGGGCGTAGGCGTAGTACTGGCGATAGTAGGCGCGCAGGCTGGAGCGCGGCCGGAAGTAGGCCACGGCCCCAGGCACAAACGGGAACGGCCCGAAGCGCTCGCGCAGCGCCTGGTCGAAGACGAGATCCTCGCTGTGTTCGAGCCACTCCGGGTAGCCGCCAACGGCCGCCCAGGAGCTTTTGCGAAAGGCGACCGACCGGCTGGAGGGCAGGAACGACTGCGGGTCGATATCGCTGCGCGCGGGCAGAACCGTCGCGCCCATGACGACCTCGAAGTCGGTAAAGGGATCGGCCTCGAACCAGCCGCTGACAACATGGACGCTCTCGTCAGCAAAAGGGGCCAGCAGCTCCTCCAGCCAGGTGGGCGAGAGGACGACGCCGGCATCGGTGGCGGCAATGATATCGCCGGTGGCGGCCTCGATGGCGCGGTTGCGACCCTGGCTGATGTTACTGCCGGGCGCGACGATGACGCGCAGCGGCAGGCGAACGCGGTACTCGTCCAGGATCGCCAGGGTGGCGTCGTCCGAGCCGCCGTCGGCGATGACAACCTCATCGGCCGGCCGGGTTTGGTCGAGGAGCGAGTCGAGCAATGGCCGTAGTGCCTCGCCCTCGTTCTTGACGGTAGCGACAATCGATGCCTTCATGTTACTATCTAGGGAAAGGAACACTACATGGCGCGATTCGTTGCACCCGCCGCCCCAAAATGGCGCATTGCGTCAGGGCCGCGCCATTGCCGTAGGAGAACTGCCGATGGATGTGAGCCGCGCCCTGGAGATGCTGTTGCACGGCAACCAATTGAAGCGCACGGCGCGCACCGGTTGGGCGCAACGGGGCGTGCCGCTGCCGGAGAACGTGGCCGCGCACAGTTTCGGCGTCGTTTACACGACGCTGCTGCTGGCCGGCCTGATCGAGCAGCCCGTTGACCTGGCTGCGGCCCTGGCCATGGCCGCGCTCCACGACCTGCCCGAGGCGCTGACGACCGACATTCCCGCTCCTGCCTGGCGCTTCCTGCCCGACGGTGTCAAGAGCGGCGCCGAGCGGCAGGCGATGACGCTGATCGCCGGCGAAGGTCCGGTGGGCGCGCGCTGGATGGCGTGGTGGGAGACGATGCGGCTGAACGAATCGACCGAGGCGCAACTGGTGCATGACGCCGACCGGCTCGACCTCTATTTGCAGGCCCACATCTATGAGCAGCACACCGGTAACCGCCAGTTGGAGGAGTTTTGGCGCGTCGCGCACCGCTTCTTCTTCCCTCAGGCCCAGGCCATCTACGACGAATTGCGTCGCCGGCGCGGCCCGGGGGCGCGGCCGGTTGGTGAGGTCGCGTTACCCTGAACGCTGAGCAGGCCTAGAAACTCTATTGGCAACTCAGCCGCGTTGGGGCAGAATAACCCCTGGTATATGCTTAAACGATCTCGTTTCCTGTCCGTTCTCCTGGCTCTGGCTGGAGCCGTCGCCCTGGCGCAGCCGCTGGCTCTGCTGGCGCAGGCGCAACCCACACCGACGCTGCCGGCGACACCGGCCGCCACGCCGACCCCGGACCCCGCTGCCCCGCCCGTTCCCCGCGTCCACGCCGTGCAGGATGGCGAAAACCTGACCAGCATCGCCGCCGACTATGGCGTGACGGTCGAGGACATCCTGGCCATCAACAACCTGGCCAACGGCGATTTGTTACAGGTTGGGCAGGAGCTGATCATTCCCGGCGGCACGGGCGAGGCCATCGCCACCGTCTACACCATTGCCGCGGGCGATACGCTGGTCGGCGTGGCCGATAACTTCAATACGACCCTGGCCGATCTGATGGCCACCAACCGCCTCATCGCTGGCGATTTACCGCTCATTGTTGGCCAGACCGTGCCGGTGATCAGCCGGACGGGGTCGGCCTCGCCACGGCCGCTAACCGGCTGGCCCTACCTGGTCGTCGCCGGCGATTCGCTGCTCAGCGTCGCCGCGGCCCACAACCTGACGCCGGCGGCCCTGCGCGCGGCCAACCACCTGACCAGCGACTACCTCTTTCCCGGCCAGCGCCTGCGCCTTCCCGACGACACGACCACCTATCGTCACTTGCCGCAAGGCTGGGTCGATGTGCGCGTCACGCCGGCCTCGGTGGGCCAAGGCTCCACGGTGTCGGTCTACGTGGCCAACGTGCTGCCGGGCACACCCGCCGGCCGCCTGGGCGACCAGCCGCTGCCTTTCGCGCCGTTCGGCGATGGCTACGCCGCCCTGGTGGGCATCGATGCCTTCGCCGAGCCAGGGTTGTATGACCTGGAGATCAGTGGCGGTGACGAGCATGGTCTTTGGCAGCCGCTGCGCATGCGCCTGTTGGTGACGGCGACGGCTTACGATACGCAATATATTACTCTCGGCGAGGCGCTGGACGGCCTGCTCGACCCGGTCGTGCGAGCCACGGAGGACGCGTTTCTGAGTGATTTCTATGCCGTCTTCGACGAGACGCAGCGCTGGGAGGGCGTCTTCCAGTATCCGGTGACAACGACGATCCTCTCGGCCGGCTATGGCGGCCGTCGCTCCTATAACAACGGCCCGATCGAGATCTACCACACTGGCCTCGACATCGCCGCGGCGCAGGGCGACACAGTCAGCGCCCCGGCCAATGGCATTGTCGTTTTCAGCGACCAACTGGAATTGCGCGGCGGCACGATCATCCTGAACCACGGCCGCGGCGTCATGACCGGCTACTATCACCTGTCCGAGCGGCTGGTCAATGTCGGCGATGAGGTCACCGTCGGGCAGCCCATCGCCCGCGTGGGTTCCACTGGCCTGTCCAGCGGCGCGCACCTCCATTGGGACTTGCGAATTATGAATGTCCCCGTCGATCCGTTGGCCTGGACGCAGCAGACATTTCCTTAAGGTTGTCTGAGACGGCGCGGACTGATACAATGGCTAAGCTTAGATCATTCCACCCAGGCTAGGCTTCTTCAACTACAGGAGTTCGCGGTGACTCAGACTCAGATTCAGTCTGCGGAGTACTGGGAATCGGGGTTCTCACTCTCCGATACTGACTTCGAGCAAATCTACAATCACTTTCTAGAAACAGAAAAGCCCCAGACGGCGGCCGAGTTGGCCGGTCTTGTCATTCGCACGCGCGTGCGCGAGCAGGCGGCCGCGGTGCGTCGACTGATCAGCGGCAGCACAGTCTACCAGCCCCAGCGCAGCTATGCCGTCGGCGAAGAGGTCATCTTCCCGGCGCTGAAGCTGACCAAGAGCCGGGTGACAAGCGTCCGGCCGGGCTATAACCCCGAATACGGTGACTTTAACGTCATCACTGTCACCATCAAGGGCAAAGCGCGTGAGTTCGTAGCTGACTATAGTCCCGCTCACGCGTTGAACCACATCAACGGCGAGGCGCTGACCGAGGAGACGGCCGGTGACGCGCAGGCGATCATCGACGCCCACGGGGCAACCGTGGCCGCGCGCATCAGCGCGGCCCTGGCCAAGCGCGAGGACTTCATCAACATCGGCAACGAGTGGTTCGTCAAGTCGCTGATGGCCGACGTCAATATTGGCCACCTGCATCTGACCGAAGCTGTGCTCGACGTGGCCGAGGGTGGGCCAATGGCGACGGCCGAGATTTTGCCCCAACTGGAGCTGGACAGTAGCGTTGACCCGCGCGTGCAGGAGTTCTCGCTGAACTACCACCTGCTGCGCGACGGCCGCTTCGATGATGTCGCCGCCGCGGGTGCGCCGCGCTGGTTCTTGCGCCGCATGGAGCCGGCGAGCGTGCAGACAACGCCGGAGCGCCTGGTCTATCAGCCAGTTGCCTATGACCGTGCCCTTCTTTCGCCGGAGCAGATCGCGCTGGAGGCGGAACTGGACGATGAGTGGTCCGATCTGCCGCCGGCTGAGCCGAGCGATCCCATCGTCTGGCCGCTGTCTTACCCCCACCGTTGGGCGGGCACGCTGCCGATTAACGCGCACACGCGGGCACTATTCGACGCCGGTCGCTCGCCACGCCGGCGCATTGACTTTATCGACGACGAGACCCAGAAGTCCATTGCCGGCTGGGTTGTGGCCGAGGGACGCTACGTCTTTGGGCTGGCTGACTGGTACCGCGACAACGCCATCCCCGTCGGCGGCTTCATCCACCTGCGCCCAGGAACGGAACCGGGCACGATCCTGCTCGGCTACGACCGGCGACGGCCGCAGCGGGAGTGGGTGCGGTTGGCGACGGTGAAAGATAACAAGCTCCAGTTCGAACTCATGCGCCGGTCGATTCCCTGTGGCTACGATGACTTGCTCATCGTCGGCACGGATGTCGTGGCCGCGGTCGATGCCCATGCGCGCCGTGCCGCGTCGATGGGCATGACGGTGGGCGCGCTGCTGAGAGAGGTCTTCCCGTCGCTGGCCGGGCTGACGCCGCAGAACAGTGTCCATGCCAAGACGCTCTATAGCGCCATCAACATGTTGCGGCGCGTGCCGCCGGGGCCGATCTTCGCCGAACTGACGCGCAATCCGACCTTCAAGGCTGTTGGCGACCATTACTGGCAGAACGAGTAGGCGCCTGGTCGCCGTTATTCATAGGAGATAGATAGCTTTGTCCAGCTATCCACGGCCAACAATCAAGACGGCGCAACTGCGGCGAGTGACGCCGGACACGCGCTTCTACATCGACTATAACTGGTGGGAAGAGGGCCATCTCGACCTGCGCACCTACTTGCTGGCCCGGCTGTCGCTGGGCATCGAGGGTGGGGCGGAGCTGCCCGCGGAACGCGTCGATCTGGTCGATGCCAAGACGGGCGAAGTGAGGCAGGTCGATGCCTTCCAATACCTTATCCAGAACTACTTCAGCCGCCACGGCGATGAGGTGGCGATGCAAGGCTCTATCGTCGATGCCGTTTTCAGCGTGCTGCTGGCTAATGGCAACCAGCCCATGGCTGCCAGTGAAATTGCCGAGCGCGTCCAGCGGCCGAGCGACCTTCTGATAAAAACGTTCGGCGGCCCGCAGATTTACAACGGCATCCGGCCGCTGTTTGATGATGAGTAGGCGCGTAACCGCGCTGGGGCGGGCCTTCGTCTCATGAACGTCGAGGTCCGCCTCTACGGCACACTGCGCCGCTATCGCCCGGCAACGGCCGCCGGCTTCCCCCATTCGCCCTTCGTCGCCGCTCTACCACCCGCGGCCACCGTCGAGACGCTGCTGGGCCTGCTAGGCATCCCCGACGGCCTGGCCAGCGCCGTGGCGGTCAACGACGCGGCCGTAGGAGCGGATCAGCCCCTGCGCGACGGCGATCGCGTCAGCCTCTTTCCGCCCGCGGCCGGCGGTTGACGCTTCTCCCTTCCCCCTTTAGAATTGCAGCGCAAGAGTGGACTTCAGGCCACCCTGTTAAAACCATTTGCGAACCGTAGGCAGGGCGCGCCTGCCCTGGGCAAGTTACGCAACGCCCCCGTAGCTCAACTGGACAGAGCGTCGGCCTTCTAAGCCGAATGTTGCAGGTTCGAGCCCTGCCGGGGGCACTGGCGCGAACCACACGCAGATCAGGATCACCATGACTGTCAAAATCTTCACTGTGGCCGAGATGGTCGCGGCCGAGAAGGCAGCCGACGCCGCCGGCCATGCCTATGCCCAAATGATGGAGACGGCCGGCCGCAGCGTGGCCGACGCTATTCAGCAGCGCCGCGACGTGGCCGATTGCCAGGTGCTGGTGCTGGTGGGGCCGGGCAACAATGGCGGTGATGGGCTGGTGGCCGGCCGCTATCTGGCCGAGGTGGGCGCCGTGGTGGCCTTCTATCTGGTCAAGCCGCGTGACGTGGCCGACGACGACAATCTGGCGCGCGTCGAGGAGATGGGCCTGGAGGTGTTGCTGGCCGACTATGACCAGCGCTATCGCGTCTTGCGCCATCGTCTGCGCATCACCGACATCGTCATCGATGCCTTGCTGGGCACGGGCGTCTCGCGGCCGATTGAAGGACAGCTGGCGGCGCTTCTGGAGCAGGCGGGTGCGGCCATTGCCGAGCGCCGCCACGCCGCGCCGGAGCATTCGCCGCTGATCAGCGTGGCCGCGCCGCCGACCGCTCCCGAAGACACGCCGGCGGGTGACGAGCGCTCGCAGCGGCCGTTCGTCGTCGCTGTGGACTGTCCCAGCGGCCTGAACTGCGATACGGGCGCGCTCGATCCGCTGGCCATCCCCGCCGATCTGACCGTCACCTTCGCCGGGCCAAAGCGCGGCCATTTCCGCTTCCCCGGCGCGTCCGCCTGCGGCGAACTGGTCGTCGCCGACATCGACATCGACCCGAAATTGCCGGCGGTGGCGGGCGTATCCCTGGAGCTGGCCACGGCCGAGGCGGCGCGCGCCCTCCTGCCAACCCGTCCATCCGACGGCCACAAGGGCACCTTCGGCACGGCCCTCATCGCCGCCGGCTCGATCCGTTACTGGGGCGCGCCGGCGCTGGCCGCTCGCGGCGCGTTTCGTGGCGGCGCGGGGCTAGTGACGTTGGCCGTGCCCCAGCGGCTGCGGCCGGCGCTGGCCGGGCAGTTTCCCGAGGCGACTTATCCGGCCGTCACCGACACGGACACGCTCGGCGTGGCCACGGCCAACCTGTTGCTCGGCGCGCTCGACCGCTACAACGCGTTATTGGTGGGGCCGGGGCTGGGCGAGGCGGCGTCGTTCCTGAACGCCTTGCTCGACGGCCTGCGCAGCCCGGCCGAGGGTGTGGCCCCACCGCCGCTGCTCGTCGACGCCGATGGGCTGAATCTGCTGGCGCAGATGCCCGATTGGCCCGGCCGCTTGCCGCCCAACACCATCCTGACGCCGCATCCGGGCGAGATGGCCCGCCTGGTCGGCCGGCCGCTGCCGGCCGTGCGCGACGAAGAACGCGTCGCGCTGGCCCGTGAGCACGCCGCCGCCTGGGGGCATATCGTCGTGCTGAAGGGGGCCTACACCGTCATCGCCGCGCCGGACGGCCAGGCGACGCTGCTGCCGTTCGCCAACCCGTTGCTGGCCGTGGCCGGCAGCGGTGACGTGCTGGGCGGGGTCATCGCCGGCCTGCTGGCCCAGGGGATGGCGCCATATGACGCCGCCGTGCTGGGGGGCTATCTCCACGGCGCGGCCGGGCAGCTGGCGGCCGACTACTGGGGTGACGCCGGGCTGCTGGCCAGCGAGTTGGCCGACTGGGTGTCGCATGTGCGGCGCGCGCTGGTCGGCCGGCCCTAGGGCAAGCGTATGGGGCAGAGAATGGAACTTTGCCCAAAAATACGTCGCAGGGATTGCCAAAGCCGGGCGGCCGTGCTATAGTTTCCATTCGGCCCGCCTCGCGGGTCTTAACTACGCAATCATCGTAACCCGGCTTACCGGGGGCAGGAGACGGTCCAGTCGGGCCGTTGTTTTTTCCGGCCATTGGAGAAGTGTTGAGATGTCTGACTTACTACTGAAAGCGTTTGATAACGAGAAGGCGGCCAACCTGCCCACGGTGCAGATCGGCGACAACGTGACCGTGTATGTGCGCATCAACGTGGGCGACAAGAACGAGCGCGTCCAGATGGTGCGCGGCACGATCATCCGCGTGCGCAAGGCCGGCAACAATGCCAACTTCACCGTGCGCCGCATCGCCTCCAATGGCATCGGCGTCGAGCGTACTTTCCTGGTCAACTCGCCGCGTCTGGAGAAGATCGAGGTTCACAACCACAGCCACGTCCGTCGCGCGCGCCTCTACTATCTGCGCCAGCGCACCGGCAAGGCAGCGCGTCTGCGCAGCAAGCGCGTCTACGAACAGAAGTAGGCCCGCGCTGCTTTCCTACGGCCTATGGATAGCAAGCAGTCCACATCGCGGCCGCTCATCGGCCTGACGACGTATCGCAAGACGGCGGCCCAGGCGAACCCGATTGCGCTCTATGCGCTCATGCCATCGTACGTCGAGGCGATCATCGCCGCTGGCGGCGTGCCGGTGCTGATCCCCCTGGGTCTGGACGAGACCGCCCTGCAAACGCTGCTGACTCGGCTGGATGGCCTCCTGTTCACCGGTGGCGGGGACATCGCCGGCGAGCACTATGGCAGCGCCAACCCCGGTCTGATCTTCGACATCGACACCGACCGCGACCGCGTCGAGCTGTTCCTGGCCCGCGCGGCCGTGGCCAGCGACAAGCCGCTGCTGGCCATCTGTCGCGGCCATCAGATCCTCAACGTGGCCCTGGGCGGCTCGCTCTATGAAGACGTGCTGCGGTTGATGCCCTCGGCTATCAAGCACGACTATTGGAGCGAACACCCGCGCTCCTTCCTTTCCCACGAAGTCACCATCGACGAGGACAGCACTCTGGCCCGCCGCCTCGGTCAGACGCGGCTGCGGGTCAATAGCCTGCACCACCAGGGCGTGCGCGAGTTGGCCCCCGACCTTGTTGCCGTCGCCCACGCGCCCGACGGGCTGGTCGAGGCCGTTGAAGTGCCGGGGCGACGCTATGCCGTCGGCGTCCAGTGGCATCCGGAGAACCTGCTCCAGGTCCAACCGCCCATGCTGTCGCTCTTCCAGGGGCTAGTTGAGGCCGCTGCCGGTGAGTGAGGCGCAGACGCCGGTCGGCCGCGCGCTGGCCGCGGCCGGCGTTCCCCTCCGCGAATTCCAACACCCAGGCCCCATCCTCTCGCTGCAACAGGCCGCCGACGAGCGCGGCCAACGCCCGGAGCAAGTCGTCCGCAGCATCCTCTTCCGCCTCGGCGCGGACGAGTATGCTATGGTGCTGGTCGCCGGGCCCCAGCAGGTGGATTGGAAAGCACTGCGGCACTATCTGGGCCGCTCGCGCCTGACGATGGCCTCGGCCGACGAGGTGCGCGACGTGACCGGCTACGAGATCGGCGCGGTATCGCCGTTTGGGCTGCCGCGGCCGGTGCGCGTCTTGCTGGACGAGAGTGTGGCCCAAGAGACCGAGGTGTCGATTGGCTCCGGCGTGCGCGGCACAACGGTCATTCTGGCCACGGCCGACCTGCTGCGCGCCCTGGGCGGCGACGCGGCCGGCGTTGAGCGCGTTACCGTCGCTCAGACGTAGCCGGCGACGGCCAGATCGGCCAGCAGACGCTGCAATTGCGCCACAACCTCGGCGCGCCCGCCCTCATTGCGAATGACGAAGTGGGCGTGGCCCGGCGGCTCGAAGAAGGCGGCGATCTGCCGGGCGTAATCGACCGTCACCGGGTTGTCGCCCACGGCCAACCGCGCCAGGCGCACCGCCTCGGCCGCCTCCACCAGCACGAAGACCACATCCGGGAAAGCCTCGGCCACCAACGCGCGGTGGCGCTCCTTGAATGTCGCCTGGCCAAAGGCCAGGTCGGCGCATTCGCGCCGCAAAGCGGCGATGCGCGTGACGAGCACGGCGTAGAAGCGGTCGCGCATGGTGTCAGTGAACGGCCGCTCCTCGCGCACGGCGTCGCGCAACTCCTCGGTCAGGTCGATGTCGCCGTCGTAGAAGGTGTAGCCGAACTCATCGGCCAGCACCTGGCCCACGTAGTTCTTGCCCGCCGCGGGAAGGCCAAAGAGGTAAAGTAGCATGGCGCTAGGGTAGGGACTCGCACACCAGACCGTCGCCGCCGCCATCGAGGTGGTGGACATCGCGCCCGGCGGTGTCGAGGCAGTACTCGAAGCAGGTCTGCGCCTCAGCCTGCGTGTCGAAGTCGCGGCAGTCGTAGAGGTTGCGGTCGCAGTCACACGGCCCGGTGGCCGCGTCGCCCCACATGCCCCGGCCCGCGTCGCGCGCGTCCGCCTGTAGGCCCTTGAGAAATTCCGTCTGGGCCACATCGGGCGGGAAGGTTACCAGCCGCCCCAGGCCGTTGCGGATGATCTCGGCGTTGATGAAGAGGCCATCCTCCAGATAGACATAGCGCAGCAGGCGGCCGTACTGATCCGTCTCGCTGACATCGCGCACGAGGATGACCGTCTGGTCGGCCACCAGGGCGTAGTTGAAGTCGAGCGCCGCCTGATAGTAGGGTTCGTCGCGCTCCGGCGTGTCGATGCCGATGTAGCGCAGGCGGTGGACGTGGCCGTCTATCTCCACTTCGATGGTGTCACCGTCAAAGACGTGGGTGACGGTAGCGCGGTCGCCTTCGGGGACGGGGGCATCGCTTTCCGGGGCGGGCGGCGCGCCGCCGGCGTTGCTGCAGGCAGCGACCACTGCCAGCAGGATCAGAAGGGCCACGAGGAGCGGACGTTTAGGGATCATGGACGATATGGGGCTGGGTTGGTGGCCATCGAGCGTGTTCGTTTGGTCTATCGTCGGGATGGTACTCGCTTTCGCGGCCGCCGTCGATAACGACAAATCGTTGCCGCTCACGGCTGGGGCGCTATACTCAAGCTGTGAATACTCAAATAATGAGTAATGATGTTAACAAACCCGCCTCGCTGGATATGGCTCTCATCGGCTTCGTACAGGATGCGCCCCGCCACGGTTATGAGATCTACCAACTGTTGAACGGTACGCCGGAACTGCGCCGCATCTGGCGGATCAAGCAGAGCCGGCTCTACGCCATGCTGGCCCGGTTGGAAGACGCGGGGCTGCTGCGCTCGGACGTGGTAATGCAGGAAGGCCGGCCGCCGCGCAAGCCCCTCCGGCCGACGGAAGCGGGCGCGATCGCGTTCCAGCGCTGGCGCACCCAGCCCGTCGCCCAACCGCGGGAGATGCGCCTGGAGTTCATGCTCAAGCTCTACTTTGCCCTGCGCGCCGGCCCGCAAACGGCGTGGCAGCTAGTGAATGCCCAGCAGGCCACCTGCGCCGAATGGCCCGACACGCGGCCCGACCCGGCCGACGGGCCGTTCCTCCAGGCCGTCGTGGCCTACCGCCACGGCCACGTCGCCGCCATTCGCAGTTGGCTGGCGTCGCTGGCCGCGGAGACGACCCTCTGGGCCGAAAGTTCCACGCCACACGAAGGAAGGAACCCATTATGAACCTTGGCCCCCGTTGCCGTTGGCAGTTAATCGTCCTGCTTGTGTTCTTCGGCCTGGCGCTGGTTGGCTGCGGCGGAACAACGGCCTCCGCTCCGCCACCGGCGGCTCCGCCGCCCGCCCCGGCCGAAACAACACTGACCGTCTTCGCCGCCGCCTCCCTGACCGACGCCTTTGGCGAGATCGCCACCGCGTTCGCCGCCGCCAACCCCGGCGTGACTGTGGCCTTCAACTTCGCCGGCTCCAACCAGCTGGCGACGCAGATCGGCGCGGGCGCGCCGGCCGACGTGTTTGCCAGCGCCAACCGCTCACAAATGGACGCCGCCGTCAAGGCGGGCCGCGTGGATGACGGCGCACCGCAGATCTTCGTCACGAACCGGCTGGTCATCGTCGTGCCGGCCGACAACCCGGCCGGCCTCGTCGAGTTGACCGACCTGGCCCGGCCCGGCATCGTCCTCGTGCTGGCCGCCAAGGAAGTGCCGGCCGGGCAGTACACGCTGGAGTTCCTCGCCAGGGCCAGCGCGGCCGTCGGCATCGGCGCGACCTTCGGCGAGGACGTATTGGACAACGTCGTTTCCTACGAAGAGAATGTGCGCTCGGTGCTCAACAAGGTTGCCCTGGGCGAGGCCGATGCGGGCGTCGTCTACGCCAGCGATGCCATGACCGAACCGGGCGTAGCCATCATCGACATCCCCGACGCGCTGAACGTGCCGGCCGAGTACCCCATCGCTGTGCTGAACGACAGCGCCCACGGCGACGCGGCGGCCGCGTTCGTCGCCTTTGTGCTCGGCCCAGAGGGTCAGGCCATCCTGACGCGCGCCGGCTTTGGCGCGCCGGCGGGCCAATGAGTTGGCTGGGCGCTATCGGCGCACGCGGCCGGCCGCGGTCCCGGCCGCGGACAAGGCACCGGCCGGAGGCGTGGTGGGCTTTGGCCCTGCCGCTGGTGTTCTTTCTGGCGCTGCCGCTTTTGGCGCTGTTGTCCTATAGTTCGCCGGCCGAACTGCGCGCCAATCTGGCCCGGCCGGAAGTGCGGCAGGCCATTTCCCTGAGTCTGCGCACCAGCACGTGGGCTACGCTGGCGGCCGTCGTGCTGGGCCTGCCCGTGGCCTATCTGCTGGCCCGGCGGGAGTTTCGCGGCCGGTTGCTGCTGGATAACCTCATCGACCTGCCCATCGTTCTGCCGCCGGCCGTGGCCGGGCTGGCGCTGCTGCTGGTGTTCGGCCGGCGCGGCTGGCTGGGCGCGCCGCTCAACGACATAGGGCTGCGCGTCACCTTCACGCAGACGGCCGTGGTCATTGCCCAGACGTTCATCGCCGTGTCTTTGTTCATTCGGGCGGCATCCATCGGCTTCGCGGCGGTGGAACCGGAGTTGGAAGACGCCGCGGCCATGGACGGGGCCGGGCCGGGGCAGGTCTTCTGGCGCATCTCGCTGCCGCTGGCGCGCCGGGCGGTGCTATCGGGCGTGGCTCTGGCCTGGGCGCGGGCGCTGGGCGAGTTCGGGGCGACGATCATCTTCGCCGGCAACTTCCCCGGCCGGACACAGACCATGCCTCTGGCCATCTATCTGGGCTTCGAGCTGGAGCTGGGCGTGGCCGTGGTGCTGTCGGTCATCCTGATCGGCTGCTCGTTTGCCATCCTGTTGCTGATCAAGCTGGTGTTGGGGTGGGGGGATAGCGGTGACTAGGCGGGTGGCCAGGGGTTAATGGCTCGTCACACTGCGATGGTCTGTCATGGGGGGCAGGTGATCAATGACACTTGTGAACCCCAACCGACGCGTGCTACAGTATGGGCGCTGGATCGGTCTGCCCTTCGGTGCGCTTAGACCCAGTTGCCTTCGACGGGCGGTCGCGATGGTCGACAGGAGGTGTTGATGTTCTGCGAACACGGCGGCAGCCAGGTGTGTGACCATAGCCGCCGCGGCCGAGCGTCTGTGGTGGGCATACTCCTGGCCGTCCTTGATGGATGACCGTGCGCGGCGGGAAGTAAAACCATGAGTTCTGCACGCACCTGCTCTGTCTGTGGCCAGTCGACACCCAACGATTCGCTGTTTTGCATCCATTGCGGAGCGATGAAGGCAGCCCGACGAGGTGTCGGGCTGCCCCTCTTCCTTGTGGGCATTCTCATGGGCGTTGGTCTTTTCCTCCTGGCCGTACTGACGGATCACCCCATCATCACGAGCATAGACGTATGGCTTGGCGGGGCGAGGAAGACCGGGGCGGAAAATGTTGTCAGCGAGCCGGGAACGCCGGCACCCCTGCCCACCGCTGTCGCCACGGCCACGGCCACCATGCCTTTGCTCACCAGGACGACACGCCCCACGCCCACGCCCATGCCCACGCGCGTGCCCACGCCGACCGCTGTCGCCGCTGACATCGACGCTATTGTCTTTGCCCGCGTGCCAGGCGATTCTGATGGTGACGGCACATTCGATTGGGACGGCAATCGGGTCATCTGCCGCGTGGATGCCGACGGACGTAATGAGCGCTGCCTAACCGACGACAGCTACTCTTCTAGCGCGCCCAGCTGGTCGCCCGACGGCAGCCGCATCGCCTTCTCCGCCGACATTGACGGCGACGCAGAAATCTATCTCATGAACGCCGACGGCAGCGGCTGGCAACAGCTGACCGACAACACCACGGCCGACCACGCCCCCAACTGGTCGCCCGATGGCGCGTGGATTGTCTTCCACCGCTATATGGCCGGAGGCGCGGTCGAGCTGTTCCGAATGCGCCCTGACGGTCGTGAGCAGACCCAGATCACCAGCAACGGCCGCGAGAACCGCTACCCCGTTTGGTCAGTGAACGGTCTCATCGCTTTTGAATCGGGCACCCTCAACCCCATCGACGAGGACCTCTATCTGACCGATGCCGACGGTAGCTTCGAGGAGCGCCTGACCAATAACGCCTATAGCGTTGGGGCGAGCTGGTCGCCGGACGGCCGTTACCTGGCCTATAGCACCGGTGAATCGATCGGCGCTCATCTGGCCATCCTGGACACCGTTACCGGCGAGACAACCCATTTGACGAACGACAATGACGCCGAGCCCTATTGGGCGCCGGACGGCCGTCGTCTGGTCTACTCGCGATGGGAGCCACGATTGCCGCAGTTGTGGGTCTACGAGTTCAACACCGGCTCCTCGTGGCAACTCACATCAAGCGATGGTTTCATGGATACCCAACCGGTATGGTCGCCCTAGGACATTCACACAGATGTTGAACCAGCGCCCCGTCGCCCTGGCCAGCCGGGCCACGCTCATCCTGCTGCTGGGCTGGCTGTTGTCGGCTTGTGGTGGGCGTATCCCCGCGTCCGCCACTCCGCCGCCGCCTGCTGAACGCCTACCCACAGTGCCGCGGCCGACAGCCACAGCTGAGGCCGTGGCCGCCGCGCCCCTTCGGCCGACGCCAACCCTGGCTGGGAACGCGACGCCCACGTTCCCACCATCACCCACGTCCACACTATTGCCTGCGCCCACTGTGCGGCCGTCGCCCCTGCCAGGGCAAGGCCCGCGCCCGACGCTGCCCGCGCAGGTCGCTAACCCCGCTGGGCCGGTGATCCACGGCAATCGAGAGGCGCCCTTCATCGCCCTGACGTTCGATGCCTGCCAGAATCCCAACTTTCCGGCCGGTTTCGACGATGCGCTCATTCAGGTGCTCATCGACACGGGCACTCCGGCGACGCTCTTTCTGGGCGGCGACTGGATGCGCACCCATCCCGACGCGACGCGTCTTCTGGCCGCGCATCCCCAGTTCGAGCTGGGCAGCCACGGTTATGTCCATATCGATTTCGCCACGGCCACGGTTGATGAGATGGTGCCAGAGCTGGAGCAGACACAGCAGATCATGTGGGAGTTGATCGGCCGGCAGCCGCGTTTCTTCCGCTTTCCCGGCGGCACGTACACCCCGGAGGCGCTGAATGTCGTCGCCGGCATGGGCTTGCAACCGATCGAGTGGGAGGTCGTCAGTGGCGATCCCGACCCCGACATCACCGCCGAACGGATGATCCCCTGGGTAGTCAACCAGGTACAGAACGGTTCGATCATCATTATGCACATGAACGGCCGCGGCTGGCACACGGCGGAAGCGTTGCCGGCGATCATCGATCAGTTGCGCGCTGAGGGCTTCCAGTTCGTGACCGTCTCGCAGCTTCTGGGCGAAGCGCCCTTGCCGCCGACGCCGCCACCCGTCCCCTAGTGCCCAAAAGAAAACGACCGGGCGCAATGGCCCGGTCGCAAGGATTGATCGATCGGCGGCTCGTAGGGCAGCCGGCCGCAGGTGTCTACACGTCCAGGTTCCTCACCTCGCTCGCGTGCGTCGTAATAAACCGCCGCCGCGGGGCCACTTCATCGCCCATGAGCATGTCGAATGTCCGGTCGGCGACGACGGCGTCCTCGATGGTCACCTGTAGCAGCGTGCGCACGCTGGGGTCCATCGTCGTTTCCCACAGCTGTTCGGCGTTCATCTCGCCCAGACCCTTGTAGCGCTGGATGCCGTACTTCTCGCCGCTCAGCCGCTTCAGCAGCGTTTCGCGCTCACCCTCGCTATAGGCGTAGTGCAATTCCTTGCCGTGCTTGACGGCATAGAGCGGTGGTTGGGCGATGTAGAGATGGCCGTTCTCGATGAGCGTCGGCATATAGCGAAAGAAGAAGGTCAGCAGCAGTGTGCGAATGTGGCTGCCGTCTACGTCGGCGTCGGTCATGATGATCGTCCGGCCGTAGCGCAGATTGCCCAGGTCGAACGATTCGCCGATGCCCGTGCCCAACGCGGAGATGAGCGCCTTGACCTCGTTGTTGCCCAGAATTTTGTCCAGCCGGGCGCGCTCGGTGTTGAGGATCTTGCCGCGCAGGGGCAGGATCGCCTGAAAATGGCGGTCGCGGCCCTGCTTGGCCGTGCCGCCGGCCGACTCGCCCTCGACGATGTAGAGTTCGCAACGCGCCGGATCGCGTTCGGAGCAGTCGGCCAGCTTGCCCGGTAGGGTCATGCTGTCGAGGGCGCTCTTGCGCATCACCAGGTCGCGGGCGGCCTTGGCGGCGTCGCGGGCGCGCGAGGAGGTCAGGCAGCGGTCGATGATGCGCTTGGCTTCGCGCGGGTTTTCGTCCAGGAAGTTGGCCAGCGCCTCGCCCAGCACGGCCGACACCAGGCCAGCCACCTCGGCGTTCATCAGCTTCACCTTCGTCTGGCTCTCGAATTGCGGGTCGGGGTGCTTTATGCTGACGACCAGCGTCACGCCCTCGCGCGTGTCGTCGGAGGAGAAGTTCTTGTCCTTTTCCTTCAGGAAGTTGTTCTTGCGGGCGTAGTTATTGATGACGCGGGTCAGGGCCGTGCGTGCGCCGGTCAGGTGTGTGCCGCCGTCGGGTGTGTTGATGGTGTTGGCGAAAGCATACTCGGAGATGGCCACGCCGTCGGTATACTGCACGGCCACCTCGACATCGACGTTTTCCAACTCCTTGCGCACGTGAACGGGTTCGTGGAGGGTCTTGCGGTTGCGGTTCAGATAGCGCACGAATGAGCGCACGCCGCCCTCGAAGTAGAAGCTCATCTCGCGCGCGGGCGAGACGCGCTCGTCGCTCAGACGAATGAAGACGCCGCTGGTGACGAAGGCCATCTCGCGGAAGCGATTGGCGAACATGTCGAAGCGGTACTCATGGTCTTCGACGAAGATCGTCTCATCGGCCTTAAAGGTCGTCGTTGTGCCCGTGTCCTCGCCTTTTTTGAGGTCGCGCAGGCGCTGGACGGGTGTCATGGGTATACCGCGCTCATAGCGCTGCTTCCAGACCGCGCCGTCGCGCTTGACCTCGACCTCCATCCACTCCGACAGGGCGTTGACGGCCGCCGCGCCGACGCCATGCAGACCGCCGGAGACCTTGTAGGCGTCGTTATCGAACTTGCCGCCGGAGTGCAGGCTGGTATGCACCAGTTGCAGGGCCGACACCTTTTCCGTGGGGTGCTCCGCCACGGGGATGCCATAGCCGTTGTCGGCAACGCTGACGCTGCCATCGCTGTGGATGGTGACCTCAATGCGGTCGCAGCGCCCGGCCAGGGCTTCGTCGATGGAGTTATCGACAATTTCGTTGGTCAGGTGGTGGAACGCTTTCACGTCCGTGCCACCGACGTACATGCCCGGCCGGCGGCGCACCGCTTCCAGACCTTTTAGTACCTGAATGTTGCTGGCGTCGTAGTGAGTGGCTGCCAGAGCCTCGTTGTTCTTGATCTTACTGGTCATAGGCTACTGTTTCACAGGTTCCTCGCCCGCCGGCGAGCTTGAACGCAGAGTGGCGACGAAGCGGTCGCGATAGAAAATGAACATGGCCACAGTCAGGGCTGTAGCGATATAGGCGTGGGCCAGGATGTTGATTGCCGTCACCCACGTGCCCGAATCGGCGCGCAACAGAATGGCGCTGAGTAGCTGTCGCACGACGAAGATGACAATCAACAGCCCCAGAGCGGCCGGCAAGTTGCGCTGGAAGAGGCGCACGCTGTCGGCCACGACGGCGAAGAAGGAGTGCGGATTCAGCAGCATGCCCTGGGGTGTGTAGCTCAGAAACATGAGTAGCCACAGGACAAGTACAATCGCGCCGAATATGGCCACTACGCCGAATGTCTGGCTCAGGAGGGTCAGGAAGCCGGCCACCAGCGCCATGGGGAAGATGATTATGACGGTGAGGATGAGCACCAGCACCGACAGGGCTATCAGCCGCAGCCAGGTGTGGAGGGTGCGCGTGGCGAAGCGTGCTGGACTGAAGGGTGGCGCGGGCGTCACCAGCGAGCGCCGCAGAGCGTAGGCGATCAGGTTATAGAAGATTGCCGTCAGCAATAGCCCCACCAGCGTAAACAACACCAGCAGCCCCAGCCACGCCCCCAGGCCGCCGCCGTCGATGACTACCGGCGTAATCGGCGTCTTGGCGGGGATCGGGCCGTTCATCAGCGTCGGCACACCCAGCAGCGCCACGCTGAGGTAGGTGAAGTGGTTGATGCGCCCGGCGACTTCCATGAGCGGAGCGACATCGATGGTCAGCACATTGGCCGGCAGCTGCGTCAGGCTTGTCGTAACGATGTCCTGAAGCAGGGCGCGAAAGCTCAGCCGCGGTCCGAGCCAGAGAAAGAGGTCAAGCGCGGCCGGCAGCAGCATCAGCCACAGGTAGCGAGTGGTCAACTCGAACCCGGCCGACAGGGTCGAAAAAACGCCCGGAAGCGCTGTGATTTGGCCTTGCTTTTGCACCATGATAACAGGCCAATTATATCTCATTTGTTCTATATGGGCACGTGGCGAATTGGAACGCGGCTGGCGCGAAGTGAACGGATCGACGCCGAGTAGAGCATCGCCGGAATCCGCGTCAATCCGCGTTCCGCCTCCTCCTCAGGGCTGCGGGTCGGCGCGGACGCGCAAGACCTGGCCGTCAACCGTGCCCAAGAACAGGTACGGCTCGGCGGCAAAGTTGGGCGGCAGGGCGATGGCCGTCGGGCGATAGCGGCCGGCCTCAGTGGCCGAGGTCGAGGCCCAGACGGTGGCCATATCGTCGTAGGAGGCCATGATCTCGCGGTAGTGGAGCAGGAAGACGGGGCGCGTTGCCGGTGGCGCGGCCGTGGCGATGGCCAGCTGGGCCGCCGTTGCGGCCATCTCGGACACGGTTAGCCACGACAACCCGCCATCCAGCGACCGGGCGAAGCGGCCCCCGGCCGTGAAAGCATAGAGCACCGGTTGCGGCGTCTCCGTCGGCGCAGCGGCGAGCAGAAGTAGCGTCTCGCCGTCGGGCGTCGGCCCGATTTCCGTCCATGTCTCACCGTCGGCCGAGTGCAGCAGCGTGCCGCCGCGCGAGCCGAAGAGGGCCAGCGGCGCGCCGGGCGCATCGAGCGCCGTCACCTGATCGAGCGCTTGCGCCATCGCCCGCCAGGTCTGCCCGCCGTCGCGCGAGCGGTAGAGCGCGCCGTCGTCCATATGGGCGAAGAGAGTCTGATCGGTGGCGTAGGCGGGCGAGATGACCAGCCGGTCGATGACGCCGGCCGGGAAGGGCGTCTCGGCCGCCTTCCAGGAACGCCCGCCATCGACCGAGCGCAGGACGGTGGTCGGCTCGGCCGTGGCGGCGAAGAGTAGCGCGTCGTGGCCATAGGCGGGCGAGAAGGCTGCGGCGGTCATGAACTGGCATTCGCCCGGCGCGCCCAGCACGGCCGGTTGCCAGCCCACGGCCGGGTCTGACAGAATGAACAGCGCTCCGCCCGTCCCCGGACAGGCGTCGTCCTCCACCAGCGCCAGCATCGCGTTGTCGCTGGCCCAGTCTGGCGACAGGGCCAGCCAGAGGACCGAGCCGATGGGCAACGCCGAGGGCGCTGGAAGGGCCAGTGACTGCTCGCCAAATAGATTGCCCGCCGACCAGAGCTTCAGCCGGCCGGAGGGGCTGACGAAGTAGAGCGTGTCGGGGCCGCTGCCGTGGGCCTCCAGCCGGCTGCCGGCCAGCAAGGGCACGGCCGCCTCGCCGGTGGTCTCGGCTCGGTCCGGATCAATGATGCGCAAAGTCTCGCCCAGGGCCGAGTAGACCAGTCCCCGCTCCTCATCCACGGCGATGCCCGCCGGCTCGCCGATGTAGTCCGTGCTCGTTTCGTCCCACTGCGCCGCGCCGTCCCAGACCCAGTGCAGCGTCGGGCCGAGACGCAACACGGATGCGCCAAAGACGCGGCCGCCGTAGGGCGCGAATTGCGAGCGGATGTCGATGTCGTGGCGGCCCGTCTCGGTCATGTCGCCGGCATCGAAGGCCACCAGAGTTGACGTCACCCAGGGCACGCAGTTGTAGGTGATGAACGCCAAGTAGAGGCGCGACGCTTTGGCGTCATAGGCGCTGCGGTAGATGGGGGCGTCGCCGGCCGGCGTGTCACAGACCGTGTGGACGACACTGAGCGCGGTCGTGCGGGTGATGTCGGGAATGGCCGGGTCGATGGTGTAGACGGTGTTCTCGCGGAAGGCGTAGAGCGTGCCCGTGGCGGCGTCGATTTGCGGCGACGGCGGCGCGTCCTGGGCGGGCAAGGCCACCTCGGCCATGATCTCGCCTGTGGTCGCGTCGAGCACGGCCAACCCCTGACGGCCGCGATCGACGACCAGCCGGTTGCGGGTTGCGTCCAGCGCCGCCTGGCCGATGGTGTCCCAGGCGGCCAGCAGGTGGCCGTCGCCCGCGTCGAGGACGAGCAACTTGGGCAGACCGTTGAGCTGGCCGGCAGCGTAGAGGCGGCCGTGGGCATCATCGACCAGCAGCGGCGAGAGGATGGCGACCTGTGGCCGGCCCAGCGCGACGGGCCGCGTGGCCGTGGGCTGGGGCGCGGCGGGAAACGTTGCGCCGGTCAATGGGATGGGGTCGCCGGCCCGCCGGTCCGGAAGAAATGTGCAGCCGGCTAGGAGGACGAGGAGGCTGATAAGGAAGCGATGGGCGGGCTTCATGGCCACAGTATAACGGAAAATGGGGCCAGTCGATCGTCACCGGGCCACCGTTTGCCTGCCGGCCGGCCCACGCCCAGGTAGGCAAATAGAAAGGGAGGCTGCCCTCGTGGGCACAGCTTTTCAGTTGTCACCAATTGACAGTAGTACAGCCTGTCAGGCTGTCGTCGCCGGACATAGCCACAGCCTAACAGGCTGTATTACAGGCTGTGCGTTGAATTGCGCACGAAGCCACAGCCTAACAGGCTGTATTATTTGACAGTAGCACAGCCTGTCAGGCTGTCGTCGCTGGACATGGCCACAGCCTAACAGGCTGTACTATTCGACAGTAGTACAGCCTGTCAGGCTGTCGTCGCCGGACATAGCCACAGCCTAACAGGCTGTATTACAGGCTGTGCGTTGAATTGCGCACGAAGCCACAGCCTAACAGGCTGTATTACGGGCTGTGCGTTGAATTGCGCGCGAAGACCGGCTACTGAAAACCCTAGCCTTGTGGGGCAGCCTCCTGACAAGCCGGACGCGGCCATGCTTACGGTAGGAAGCGCCAGGTCTGGACGACCATGTTGAATAGCTCTTCCATTTGCGCGTAGACCTCCGTCTGCGTCGGGTCGGCGGGCACAAATGTCAGCCGGTAGAGCTTGTCGTTGTGGGCGACCAGCAGCACACGGCCCAGGTCTTGCCCCGGCACGCCGTCGAGCATCTCGGCCGGCTCGTAGCCTAGTGTGTAGCCGAAGGCGCGCTGGATGTCCATGTCGGGCATGGCGGCCACCAGGGCGTCGGCCGCCGCGGTCGCCGTCTGGCCGCCCGCCGCGGTCACCTCGACCATGAGCTTCGGGTGCGCCACGTCCATCATCGAGCCGATGAACAGGTTGGCGTTGGTGGCGCTGGGTTCCTCATAGGTGAAGTCGGCCGGCACGAGGACGCAGAAGCCGAAGCGCTCGCTGCGGATGGCCGTCTGCTCCGATTTGGCCACCAGACATTCGTCCTCCGGCAGCAGCGTTTCGCTGGCGGACATGGGCGTGAAGCTATCGAGGATCACGGCCATGAAGTCGTCGATCGGCGCGGGGTTGGCCGGGTCAACGGGCGAAAAGTAGAGGTGGTAGAGCCGGCCGTCGAGCGTGAAGATGACCTGCCGGTTGATGTCCTGGCCGGGCACATTGTCGAGCACCACGGCCGGCTGGCCGGCCACGGTCATCGCCGAGCGGGCAATGTCGAAGCCCTCGGAGTTGGCCACCAGGTCATCGGCAAAGGACTCGGCCGCCAGGCCCTCGCCGGTCATGACGCGGATGTTGGCCCGCGGGTCGCCAGCGTTGAGCAGGCTGCCAACGACCAGATCGACCTCGTCGGCGTTGGGCCGCTCGACCTTGTGCGTGGCGGGGTAGAGCAGACAGTAGCCGTGCTGCGGGTTGCGCAGCAGGTAGGTGTCGTCGGTCGCCGTGGGGCACTCGGCGGCCGTCATCGGTATCGCGGCCGCGGCCGGTGTTTCGGTTGTCGCCGGGGCGGCCGTAGGCTCGGATGCGTTGGTCGCGGCCGGGGCGCTGGTGGCCGCCGGTTCCTGCAGGCCGCCGGTGGGGCTACAGGCGACGAGGAGCACCAGTAAGACGAGAATCAAGGGCGTTACGCCTGTTTGCTTCATGAGAGACTACACTCCTTTGGCAATCAACTTGGGCCAGAGCATTGGAAAACAAGTTCTCCCCGCTGTCGCCCTGCGCCACGTTGCCAGGGGCAACTCTAACGGATCCGGTCGCGCCTGGGTGTGGCTTAATTAACTCCCAGTGAGCTTTGTTTTTGACTGCGGTGCGATCGCGTTATGCTAGGATAGCATTGCGCGGACTGAGAAGTCTGTCTAATTGACCCCGAAATGCCACCAGATTATACCTTTTCTGGCGCAGACTGCTATACTACTCAACCACATGGCCGGGCGCGGCCCGCCGAGATTTGGCTACAAGCGGGGTAGACACATAGGTCTACCCCCTTTACACCAGGAGACAACTAGATGGCCGATATTCAGGCAACTGCCAATCGTATCGTTGAGAACGTCGAGCGGGTCATAGTCGGCAAGCGGCAGCCGGTTCAACTGACCGTCCTGGGGCTGCTTTGCCAGGGCCACATCCTGATCGAGGACGTGCCCGGCGTGGGCAAGACCGTGCTGGCCAAGTCGCTGGCCAAGTCGGTCGGCTGCAAGTTCCAGCGCATTCAGTTTACGCCCGACATGCTGCCCAGCGACGTGACCGGTGTGTCCGTTTTCAACCAGGGCACACGCGAGTTCGAGTTTCGCCCCGGCCCCATCCATGCCCAAATCGTCCTTGTGGACGAAATTAACCGGGCCACGCCCAAGACGCAATCGGCCCTGCTGGAGGCCATGGAGGAGCGCCAGGTGACAGTCGACGGCCACACCTACCCGCTTGAGACGCCTTTCATGGTCTTGGCCACGCAGAACCCCATCGAGTACGAAGGCACCTTCCCCCTGCCGGAGGCCCAGCTCGACCGCTTCATGCTGCGCATCCGCCTGGGTTACCCCGGCAAGGAAGAGGAAATTGAAGTGCTCGACCGGCAACAGCACTCCCACCCCATCAATGCGTTGCAACAGGTCGTCGATGTGGATGAACTGTTGGCGGCACAGGAAGCGGTGCGGGACATCTATATCGATCCGCAGGTGAAGGAATACATCGTCAACCTGGTGCGCCAGACGCGCGACCACCCCGATGTCTACCTGGGTTCCAGCTCGCGCGGGGCACTGGCCATTTACCGGCTTGGGCAGGCGCGCGCGGCGCTCATGGGCCGCGACTACGTGTTGCCCGATGACGTGAAGGCTCTGGCCGGCCCGGCGTTGGGCCACCGCATCATCGTCGGCCCGGCGGCGCGCATCAAGGACATCGAGCCGGAGCAGATCGTGCAGGACTTGCTGGATAACCTACCTGTCCCCGGCGCACACGTCGGCCGGCAACGGATGCGCGTCTAATGTCCGGCTTCCTGGGGCAGCGGCGCACGGTGGTCTTTGCTCTGGCCGTCGTGACCTTCATCGCCGGCTTGATTACCGGCCGCGACCTGCTGTTCATGCTGGCCTATCTACTGGGACTGTTGCTGATCCTGTCCTTCGTCTGGGCCTGGGTCAATCTCAACGGCGTTCACCTTTCGCGGGTGACGCGCGTGCGGCGCACGCAGGTGGGCCGGCCGCTGGAAGAGCGCTTCAGCGTGCGCAATACCACCGTCTTGCCCAAGCTGTGGCTGGAAGTGCGCGACTATTCCACATTGCCCTTCCATTACTCCAGCCACGTCGTCAACGGTCTGGGCAGGCGACAGAGCTATAGCTGGCGCGTGACGACCATCTGCCAGCAGCGCGGCCGCTACCAGCTCGGCCCCATCCGTCTGCGCACCAGCGACCCCTTCGGCCTTTTTCCGCTGGAGCGCGAATTGACGCTGACCAGCAACGTCGTCGTCTTCCCGTTGACCTTTCCCATCCACCAGTTTGCTCTGCCGTTGGGCGTTTTGCCCGGCGGTGACGCATTGCGCCGGCGTACCCACTACATCACCACCAACGCCGCTGGCGTGCGTGACTATGAGCCGGGCGACAGCTTCAACCGCATCCACTGGCGCAGCACGGCGCGGCGCGACCGGCTGGTGGTTAAAGAGTTCGAGCTTGACCCGCTGGCCGACATCTGGATTGTGCCCGACATGTCTGCGTATGGCCATGTGACGCCGCGCCCGGGGGCTGTGCCGGCCCCGCCGCCACCGGGCGACATCCCCGGCTGGCTGAAGATGAAGGATTTTCAGTTGCCCGAATCGACTGAGGAGTACACCGTAGCCATCGCCGCGTCGGTGGCGCAGTACTTTCTGCGACGCGACCGGGCGGTGGGTATGCTGGCCTATGGCCAGTCGAACGAGATCCTCCAGCCCGACCGGGGCGAGCGTCAGTTCAACCGCATCCTGGAGACATTGGCCGTGCTACGGGCCGAAGGGACCGTGCCTCTGCAAGACGTGCTCCACACCGAGGGGCATCTCTTCCCACGCGGCACGACGATCATCGTTGTCACGCCCATCACCCGCGAGGAGTGGTCGCTGGCCGCGCGGCAGTTGGCCCGCCGGGGGCTGCGCGTGGTTACTATCCTGGTTAACCCGGCATCTTTCCACGGCTCGCGCTCGGCCGCGCCGCTCTATCAGCTGTTGCGTGGTGGCGGGCAGGTGGCTTACCTGGTCAACAACGGCGACGACTTGACCATGGCGCTCAGTAGCGGCTCCACCCAGGCCGGGTACGTCACCGTCTAGCCGTTAGCCCTAAAGGGTCAGCGTCAGGGGAATCGACTCGGCCGCCATCGGGCGGCTGTCGGCGGCGCGACCGGACATGCTCCACGGCCCGGCATGGGTCACGTGGACGGGCACAAGTTGCCCACGCAGGTCGCGCGCGTCGTCGAAGAAGACGAGCTTATTGTGGGGCGTGCGGCCGCGCCAGCGACCCTTGTCGCGCTCCTCGACCAATACCTCGACCGTCTGCCCCAGATGGACGCGCATCTTCTCGGTTGAGACGGCCTTTTGCAGCCCCTCGATCATGTGGAAACGGCGGCGCTTCTCCTCGTCAGCCACATCATCGTCCATACGCCGGGCGCTGACCGTGCCCGGCCGCGGGCTATAGCGCGCCAGATGGATCTTGTCCAGCCGCAGCTCATCCAGGATGTCGTAGGTGGCCATGAATTGGGCCTCGGTCTCGCCGGGGAAGCCGACGATCACGTCGCAGTGGATGGCCGCGCCGGGAACGACCTCGCGGACGTGCTGCACCAGTGTCCGGTACTGCTCGCGGGTGTAGCCGCGCTTCATGGCCTCCAGCACGTCGTTGTCGCCCGCCTGGATGGGCACTTCGATCTGCGGCATGACCTTGGGCAGGCCGGCCACGGCGCGCAGGATGCGGTCGGTCATGTAGTTGGGGTGGCTGGTCAGGAAGCGAATGCGCTCCAGTCCGTCCACATCATTGACCACGCGCAGCAGATCAGCCAGGTCAGGGCCGCCGTCGACGTCCGTGCCGTAGCGATCGACGATCTGCCCCAGCAAGACCACCTCTTTCACGCCCCGCGCCACCAGTCCGCGCACCTCGGCGACGATCTCGCCCACCGGCCGGCTGCGCTCGCGGCCGCGCTTCTGGGGGATGATGCAGAAGGTGCAGGCGTGGGAGCAGCCGTAGACGACGGCCACGGGGGCGGAGACGGGCAGCTGGCCTTGTGGTTGGCCCTCCCCTAACCCCTCCCGGAGGGAGGGGGATCGAACGCCCTCGCCCTTGGGGAGAGGGGACAGAACTCCCTCGCCCTTGGGGAGAGGGTTGGGGAGAGGGTCTTCATCCATTAAGGCATGCCGCGCTGCCGTCTCGGCCAACTCCAGGGCGTAGTCGCTGTCTTGCGTCAGGTGGCTGACCAGCGGCAGGCCATCGGTCGATGGCTCCATGAAGACATCGACGAACGGGAAGCGCTGCGTCAGGGCCTCGTTGCCACGCACGCCGACGACACAGCCCATGACGGCCACGGTCATATCCGGCCGGCACGCCTTCAGCGGGCGCAGGCTTTGCAGCTTGTGATAGGCCTTGTCCTCCGACTGCTGCCGGACGGTGCACGTCTCCAGCACGACCACGTCGGCATCCTCGGCGCGAGGCGTGGGCTGATAGCCGAGCTTTTCCAGTTCGACGGCCACACGCCGCGCGTCGGCATAGTTCATCTGACAGCCGGTGATCCAGAAGTGATATGTCTTGGTCATGAGTTACCCCGTCGAGCACTGCGATTCTAGTGATGGGCGGGAATCACGTCAAGGGCCTACTCATCTAGCCAGGCCACCGACGTACACGCCCCGGCATTATGCCGCAGCAGCCGCACCTGACCGGTGTCGGGGACGATCAGACCCAGCAGGTTGTCGTCGAGGGCGACGAGTAACCGGCCGTCCGGCGTCCAATCATAGACGACCGACGGCAGGAAGTAGGGCAGACGGGATAGCAGCGGAACGGTCCGATTGGCGTCGATGTCGTGCAGCAGCATGGGGCCGAGGTCATCGCCGAAGGCCCGGCTCGCATGGGGGACGCCCGTCAACACCAGGTAGCGGCCGTCGGGCGAGAAGCCCAGCGAATGGTTGAAGTCGGCCCCCAGTGTCAGGCGCAACGTGCTTTGCCCGGTGGCGCGGTCGAAGAGGAAAACGTAAGCGTCTTGCGCCACTTCGTCTCGCGCCACGATGAACAGACTGTCCGGCCGGCGCGGGTTGGGGGCGACATAGGCCAGGTTCATCCGCCGTGTCCGCTGGTCGTGGGGCAAGAATTGGAACAGCTCGGCGCTTGATAGCAGCGTCCGCGGTGTGGGGTCATCAACCGTGGCCACGACGATCTCTTCGACGGCCAAGTCGGCGGGCACGCCGGCCGGTTGACGGATGAAGCCGAAGGTGCGTTCATCGATCCAGAAGGGCGCACGTCCCTGGCCCAGCTCGGTGATGGCCGCGGCCGGGTCGTCCTCGTTCACCAGGGTGATGGGCTGCTGGCTGAAAGGCTCGTTTCTGTCCAGGAGGATATAGCGGCCGTCGACCACCAACTGTGGCCCAGGGTAGTTATCGCTATCGTCGGCATAGAGCACCCAATCGCCGTTGGGCGACCAGGTGGGCAAACCCGGCAGCGTTTTGGTGGCGCAGGTCTCCCCACAGTCGGTCAGATCGGCGGCGAGGATGCGCGTCTGGCTGTTGCCGGGACTGTACTCGTAGACGAGTAACTGCGTTCCCGCCGGATCGATCTCGCCCAGCGCGACGGCCGAGCCGGCGGCGTCATTTTGGTAGACCGTAGTGATCTCGCCCGCGCGCCAATAGCGCGTCTGCCACGCCTCCTGGCCCAGGACGAACTCTTGCAGCAGCATCGCCTGCCAGCCCGGTAGCGGCGTCATCCAGATGAAGCCCTGCAGGCTGTATACTTGCTCCCAGCGGTCGCCTTCGGGCAGATAGCGCAGGAGCTGGGATGTCCCCGGCGTTTCCGACTCGCCCGGCGCGGTGCAAACCAGATAGAGCGTCTCGTCGGGCAAGGGCGCTTCCGTCTCGGCCTCGGCGGCGCGCTGGATGGCGTAGAGCCACAGCGCCTGCGTCAGGTCGGTGGGCGCGGGCCGGCCGTCCGCGCCGTCTTGCAGGGCGCGCTGGGCGAACTGGCTGAAGCTGCGCACGTTGGTCAAGCGCCGCTGCAGGCCGGCGGCCGACAGGTTGCCGGTGTGCAACAGGAAGTCGACGGCCAAGCGCGCCGACCACAGCTGGTCCGGATCGGTCTTCGCTGGCAGCGGCTCATTGGTCAGCAGCGTGAGCCGCTGCAGCGAGATACGTTCATCTAGCACCCGGCGGTAGTCGGCCGGGCCGACGGGCGGCGCGGACACAAGACCGAGATCGCTCAACTGGGATTGCAATAGCAGCGAGAACAGCAGCGCCCCGTCGCAGCAGCGCCACGCCACCGCCTGGGCGATGGCCGCGCCGAGGACGTGGCGGGCGTAGCCGTCGCGCAGGGCCGCGTAGCCGGCCTCGCGCTCAGTGTCATCACCCGTAGGCAGGCCAACCAGCGACGGCGCTGGCAGCTCCAGGATGTCGGCCGTCTGTCGCGCCCGTTGCAACGCGCCAATGGGCCGTGACAGGTCGGCCAACGCTTGCGGCGCTGTGTCCAGCCGGACGGTCAGGAAGAGATCGGCCGAACAATTGATGTCCACCAGCGTGGCGCACATGCCGGCGATGGCGGCGTCCAGGTCGCTCGCCAGGCGCTCGGCAATGGCGGCATCGCGCCGGGGATAGATAAGGTTCAGGTAGTCGCCTTCGCTCGATTGCCACTCGCCCCAGAAATCGCCCACCGGCGGGGCCAGCAGCCAGCGCCGGTCACCGCGCCGGAAGATGGTCGTTTGTTGCAATAGGACGTCGCCGCCGTCGTCGCGGCGGTAGGGCTGGTCAACGGTGACGATAGCCTCATTGAGGTCGGCCGATAGCTCGATGGTCGCCGGGCGCTGGCCGGCAGCCGTCTCCTCGTCGGGCGCGGGCAAGACGACCGGCAGCGAACCCTCGACGGGCGACAGCCCGAACGGGGCGCGGTCGGCGAACAGCCCACCCTCAAAGACCGCCAGCGTGCCCTCGGTCCAGGCCGGATCGCGGCCGGACAGGAAAGTGCGAAAGACCTCAGTGTCGCCGCCGGCCACGGCGCGCTGGACAAGGTTGTGGCTGGCGATGACATCGGTGCGCATCGTCTGGGTCGTCGCCTGGATGCGTTGGTCGATGCGCCACCAGATGAGCGCGCCGACGGCCAGCAACAGCCCGCCGATGAGGCCCAGCAAGCGCCACGGCGGCCGGCGGCGTGGCGTGGCGGGCGGCGGCGCGGCCGGTTCGTCCCAACCGCTATGTTCGCGCCGGTCGTCGTCCTCGGTTTGCCAATCGAAGTTAGACCGCATGGCTTGGGTGCGTCCTTTGCCCGTGCCCACAGCGTGGCGGCGACGCCACGTCGGACAGGGTTAGTGCCGGCGCGTTGTCAATGGAGCGCGCTCTCGGCCCCGCGTTCGGCGGCATAGCGCAACAAGTCGCTCTCGAAGTCCGCTTGTGAGCCATAGGCGCCATCGGTCACGCGAGCAACCCAGCCCCAATAGCTCTGTTCCGGACGGTCGAGCAGGAAGCGCTGCATCTCGACAATGGAGACATCACTGCGGTCCATCAGAAAGTCAATCACCGTCGCCACCGCCAGGCGCTCCTCGGCCGTGGCCTGGCTGTGTCGCCATATCCCCTCGGCCAGGCGCAGCCCGTCCGGACGGCGGTTCAGCAGGCCATACTCGGCTGCCCCGACCGGACGTGGCCGCAGCCTCAGCCGGCTCAGCAGCGCATCGCGCAACGCGCCATAGAACACGAGATCATCACAGCACGCCCAGCCGGCCACATTGGCCGCCGCGGCGCTGACGACGCGGCTGGTGTAGGCCCGGCTGAGGGCGCGGCGGCCGGCGTCGTCGGTCGGCCGGCCGAACAGCGTCGGCGTCGGCAGGACGATGGCGCTGCCGCCGGCCCAGGTGTCCTGCGGCGTGCGATAGTCGGCCAGCGAGGCCGGATCGATCGAGAAAGTCAGGTCGATGAAGACGTTGCCGGCGCACAGGCCGCCCATCAGGCGGCAAAGCTCAGCCAGGGTCCCGTCCATGTCGCGCGCCAGCGGCTCGACGATGTCGGCGTCATGGGCGTGGTAGTGGATGCGCACATAGCGGTTGCCCATGGCCTGGGCCTGACCCCAGAAGTCAGCGTCGGGCGGCGAATAGAGCCAGCGGTCCGGCCCCTGGCGATAGAAGGCCGTCTGCTGGAGCAGGACGGTTTCGGTCAGGCCGTTGCCGATCTCGGCGACGTAGGCCTGCGGCACAGTCAGCTCGGCGGCGCGTAGGTCGGGGGCCAGGGTCACGGTCGGGGAGACGGGCGCGGCCGGCGTCCAATGCAGGTCAAACGCCGACCGATCGATGAAGCCACCGCGGCGCACCAGTCGCTCCTGCGCGCGCGCCCAATCGGGGTCGCGGCCGGACAGGAAGCTGACAAACAGCTCGCCGTCGCTCCGTTGGGCCGCGTCGAGGATGGTCGCATGGCTGGCGGTCACATCGGTCGTCAGGCGAGCCTGCGCGGCCGTGCTGCGCCGGTCGAGCTGCCAGTAGAGGACGGCCAGCAAGGCCACGACCAGTCCGCCGACCGCGACGAGAAAAAGCCAGCGACGGCGCGGTCGGGTGGGGAGCGGCGCGTCGGCCGGTTCCGGCGCGGTGAAGGTGTCGCCGGCCGCGGGCAGATCGATTGTCCAGCGGTCAGCTCGTCGCCGCGGCGGTTCTTGTTCCTCCCAATGGCGGTCTTCGGTCTGCCAGTCGAATGACATCGGTGTGGCTCAGGCGGGCGGCACGAGCGGGCTAGTTCGAACCGCCATAGAGCGCGCGATAGGCGTTGAAGCCCTCGTAGATGCGCTGGATGTAGAGGCGCGTCTCGCTGAAATCGACCGTGTCCACGAAGCGATCGTGGTCGGCCCCGGCAATGTCGTACCAGCGGGCGGCGTTGCCCGGCCCGCCGTTGTAGGCCGCCAACGCGGCAAAGACGTGGCCGTCGAAGTTACGTAGCTGCTCGCTGAGGTAGTACGCGCCGAAGTTCAGGCCGACGTAGGGCTTGAACAGGTCGTCGTTGTCGTAATTGGGCCAGGCCAGCCGCTGGGCAATCCATGCGCCCGTGTCGGGGATGACCTGACTGAGGCCCTGGGCGGCCGCGCCGCTGCGGGCGATGCTCTCGAACAGACTCTCCTGGCGCACCAGGGCGAACTGAAGGCGCGGGTCGAAGCGATAACGCTCAGCCAGCGGCAGGATGAGGTCGGCGTAATGGATGGGGAAGGACAGGCGACCCAGGAAGGGCGGCGCGTCGTAGACGGTCGCGCCGATCTGGTTGAGCAGCGACACCGCGGCGATGATCGACGAGCGGTAGAGGCCCAACTCGTCGAAGTAGAGGGCCATCTGGTAGTTGGCTACGGCGTCGCCGGCGTAGGCCTCGCGCACCGTCTCCAACTCCGCCTTGGCCGCGTCATGTAGACCCAGTTGCCACAACTTCTCGCCGATGCGCCGGCCCGACTCGTCGGCCAGCCCGGACACAAATGTCCCCAGCGCTTCCGGCGGGGTGATGCCGGCGGCCACCAACCGCTGGCGCAGCCACGTCTCGGCCTCGGCCCGCCCGGCGGCGGGGTCGCCGGGCAGCGTCAGCGGCGCTTCGGCCGTGAACGGCTCGCGTCCCGCGGCGTAGTCGCGGGCGCGCAGGGCGTAGTAGTTGCTGGGCGTCAGCGTAGCGACCTGCTCGCGCAGCGCGGCCGCGTCCAACTCCTTGACCTGGCCCGCATCGGCCAGCTGCAGCAGCCGGAACAGCGCCTGAGCGCCGAATTCGTTGGCGGGGTACTGCTCCGCCAGCCGCGACCACAGGCTCACCATCGTCGCCGGGTCGTCCCCAGCGGTCAGTTCGCCAGCGCGGTAGAGAGCGGCCGGGGTCTCGCCGTCAAAGGGAAAGGCATCGGCCAGGGCCAGGTAGCGCGCGGCAACGTCGCCCGCCCCGGCGGCGTCGGCCAATTGCGCCGCTGTCCAGTGGACGGACGGGGCCTCTGGCGCGTCGGGGTAGCCGGCCAGGAAGGCGTCGTAGGCGGCCAGCGCGTCGGCCGTCTGGCCGGCGCGGGCCAGCATCTCGCCGCGCTCGAACAGCGCCCGCGCCGCGTCATGGGCGGCAAAAGCCTCCAGTTCGGCCAGGGCGCTGGTCAGATCGCCCAGCCCCTCATAGCTCCAGGCCAGGAAAAGGTGGGCGTCCCTGGGATAGCCGGCATCGGCGGTCATGGCGCGACGTAGCGCCTCAATGGCGACGTCATAGGCCCCGACATAGTAGTCAACGACGCCGCGCTGGTACTCGTCCACTGGCACGCCGGCATTGACCAGGGCGACGAGGGCGGAGTAGCTGTCGGCGGCGCGCGGGTAGTTGGTTACGGCGTCGAGATAGCGCGCCTGAGCGGCGGCGCTGTTGCCGGCCCGCTCCTCGGCCACCCCGGCCAGGTAGGTCATCTGCCCCTTGGTGGCCTCGGTGCGGGCGATGTCGCGGATAGCGTCATATTGGGCCACAGCCGCGGCCGTATCGCCACCGTCGAGGTAAAGCTGAGCCAACCGGCCGCGGTTCTCCACGGCCACAAAACGCTGGGCCGCGCCCTGCGTCGCTGTCTCCAGCGCGGCGATGGCCGCCGCCGTGTCGCCCAACGCCAGATGCGCGTCGGCGATGCGCGGCTGGACGTAGGCGGCCATGTCGGCGTTGTTCTGGGCATAAGCGCGGTAGGCTTCGATCGCGCCGGCGTGGTCGCCCAGCGCGGCCCGCGCCCGACCCAGGGTGAAGGCGGCCACGTCGGGGATGTCCACCGGCGCGACCAGGGACCCAGCCGGGGACGGCGCGGGAGCGGCGGCGCTCGGGTCTTGCAACAGCGCGGCCAGCGCTTCAGCGGCGGCCGCGTACTGGCCGTCGTCGAACAAAGCCACGGCATGGCCCAGCCGGGCTTCGGCCGCCTCGCGGGCGCTCAGTTCGCCGGCCTCGGCCGCGGCGCGAAAGGCGGCGGCGGCGGTGGCGTTATCCCCTTCGGCGGCTGACTGCCGGCCTAGCGCCAGCAGCTCCGGCGCGGTGGCGTTCGGCGGCAGGGCGACCGTTGGCAAAGGCGGCGGGCTTTCGACGCCGGCGACCGCGGCGGTGTCGGCCAGGTTCGCTTCCGGCGTGCCGGCGGCCAGCAGGGCCTCATCGGGCAGGGCCTCTGGCGCGCCCAATGGCGTGGCTGAGGGCAGAACGATGGGCGTTGGCGGACGGAGGGGATCGGCTGTGGCGGCCAGGGAGCCACCGGCCGGCGCGCCGGCGGCCAGCGTGGGCGTGGGCAGCAGCGCGGAGGTTGTCTCGGTCACGGGTTGTGAGCGCTCGGCCGTCGTCTCCACCGGCTCCGTGCCCCGGCAGGCGGCCGCCCCGACGACAACGGCCATGAGAAACAGGGCGCGGCCGAGGCCGCGTCGTCTAGACAATGTCATCGTCCTCCGGCGGGGCCACCGGCGGCCACTCCGCCGCTGGCGGCGGAAGCGGCTCTGACCTCATGGGCAGGGTAGCCGTGATGGGGGCCGTGTCCAGCGGCAACGGCGGGACAATGACGGTATCCCGGATGACTTCAACACGACGGGCCGGGTCGCGCCGCCCGGCCAGCAACTCCCAGCCGAGAACCAGCGGGGCCAGTTGTGACAGGGCCAGCAGGCCCAGCACGCCGATGGCTCCCAGGCGCAGCGTGGCCAGCTGCCGGTCGATGTCGGCATCGACGCGGGTGATGGCGGCGCTCAACTGGTCGGTCAGGGCCAGATATTGGTCCAGCAGCGGCAGCACCTCGCCGACGCGGCCGTTGATGTTCGCCAGGTTGTCCGAGGCGGCCTGCAAGTCCGTTGCCAGCGCGCCCAGGTTATCGCTGGTCAGTTGGAGGTCATCCTCCAGTCCGCGCATACTCTCCGGCAGGCCATCGAGGCTGGCCTGGAAGCCACGCAGGCTGACATCGAAGGGCGTTGCCGGGGCATAGTCGATGCCCAGGTCGAATTTGAGGGGGATGGAACCGCCAAAAGGCAGGCTGATGGTGCGGTCGATGCCGATGGTACTCAGCGTCCGCAGGGTCGAGTCGATGACGCCGGCGACTTCGATCATGTTGGGTAGCGCGTTCTGGATACCCTCGACGGCTTCGGGCACTTCCTGGGTCGTCACGACGGCAACGTTGTCGATGAGCGGCCGGCTGTCGGCGATGGTATGCGCGGCGTTGGTCGTGGCCTGCACGGCCGTGCCCAGCCCGCCGTTGACATCATCGAACGTATCGCGCGATAGAATCAACGTGTCGCGGGCCGTGTCCAGACTCTGGCTGGCCAGGGCGAGGTTGTCGCGGAGGCCAGCGCCCCATGTGGCTAGGGCATCGCCGACGACGACGGCCGCGTAGATGCTGCCGATCGCGATGACCAGGGTGGTCAGGAGGATGATTAGGCCTAGAATTCGTCTGATGACCATGCGGCTCGCTCCGTGGGGCGGATCAGGGCTGGTAGACTGTCCCTGTCACGCCCCGGTATTCTAATCCACGCAGCGCCTGTTGGACAGAGGCGCGAGACAGTTCACCCCCACTTTCCTCAGCCTGCGCTAAGGCGGCCCAGAGGAGACCGAAGGCATCGTAGGTCGGCCCGGCGTAGGGGCCGGGCCTCTCGTCGAAGGGCGTCACCTGCTCATAGGCGGCCACGAAGTCAGGCGGCAGCGCGGCCGGGCCGGTGGCGGCCAGGGGGGGCGCGCCGGCCATGAGCAGGGGTAGACCCGCCTTCGCATAGATGTCCGCGGCGGCCGCGGTCGTCGCCGGCAGATAGTGGCCGACGACGGCGACGACGACGGGATCGACGACCAGGGTCGCGGCCGACTGCGTTGCCAGCGTCGGGTCGCCGCGATCGTCCAGGGCCACCAGCGCGACGCGATAGCCGCCGATGCCGCCGCGGGCGTTGACCTGGCGCACGGCCAGCCGCGCGGCGTAGATGGCGTCGTAGCCCACGGCGCGGTCGCGTCCCTCAAACGGGGCCACCAGGCCGATCTTGACCACCGGCTTCACTGACGCACAGCCGGCCAGCAGCGCCGCGGCCAGGGCCAGGGCCAGTAGCCTAGCGGCAGCGCGCCACATTGGCCAGATGCTCGTCATAGGTAACGCTGAAGGCGTGGGTGCCCGGCGTGGTCGCGGCGCAATCGACGACGAAGAACAGGTAATCGACATCGGCCGGGTTGGCCACGGCGGCCAGCGAGGCCAGGCCGGGATTGCTGATGGGGCCGGGCGGCAGGCCGGGGACCAGATAGGTGTTGTAGGGCGAAGCAACGGCCAGGTCTTCGGCCGACAGCGGCACTTTCCACCAACTGCCCGTCGCCGCCTGATAGCCGAGGGCATATTGTACCGTCGGGTCGGCCTGCAGGGGCATGCCGGCGGCCAGCCGGTTGAGGAAGACGGCGGCCATGAGCGGCTTCTCTTCGGCCAGAACGGCTTCCTTCTCGATGATCGATGCCAAAACCACGGCGTCGCGCAACGACAGGCCCAACGTGCCGTAGGCCTGGCGCATGTCCGGCGTGACCGCGGCGTCGAAGCGGGCCAACATGCTATCCACCAGGATGGCGGCCGTCGTATCGGGGGCGATGGTATAGGCGTCGGGGAAGAGGTAGCCCTCCAGCGACGCGCCCTCCGGCAGACTGGCCAGGAAGCTGTAGCGGCCGCTCAGCCCGCGCCGCGAACGGACCACCTCGCGGAAGGCGTCGTCGTCGATCTGCGCCGGGTTAACGACGCTCAGGTAGTTGGCTATCTCCTCGCTGCGCCAGCCGGGCAGAAAGCGTAGCGCCAGCGTTTGCGAGCGGCCGGAGCCGAGCGCCTGGGCCAGTTCGGGAATGGTGGCCTGCGGGTTGAGTTGGTACTCGCCCGTCACCAGCCCGCTGTCGAGACCATAGTAGGTCAGGTAGTTGAGGAACAACTGCGGATCATTCAACAGGCCGGCGGCGCGCAGGTTCTCGGCAATGGCCGTCGCGCCTTCGCCCGGGGCGATGGCGATGGTGACCGGCGCGGCGCCGCTGCCGGCCGGGGCCTCCAGTTCGGCGGCGTGTTGCGATAGGTAGAGCTGCAAATAGGACCGGCGGATGGGATCGAGGGCGGGGTTGACGCCGGGATCGGCGCTCAGCGGGCCGCGCAGCAGCACGGCCGCCGCCGCGACCATCGCCACCACGACGACCACTGCCACGGCCAGCCGCAACAGACAACCGCCGGCCGAGCGCCCTTTCGGCTGCGCCTCAGCAGTCATTGGGCGTCGCTCCGCGCTGGTCGTCCAGATAGGACTGCAAGATGACGGCCGCGGCCACGGCGTCGATGCGCGCGCGCAGCTTGCGCCCGCGCCGCCCCTGCGCGCGCAGGGCGGCCTCGGCCTCCACGGTGCTCAGGCTCTCGTCCCAAAAGACAATGGGTACGGGCAGCCGCGCGGCCAGCTCGGCGGCGTAGTCGCGCACCCAGCCAGCGCGCTCCCCTTCGCGGCCGCCGAGGGTCATGGGCAGGCCAACCACCAGGAGGGTGACGCCATTCTCAGCGACGAGGCGGCTGTAGTGGGCCGTATCCTCCAGGCGCGAGCGACGGGCCAGGACGCTGTGGGCCGAGGCGATGGTGCGCGTCGGGTCGCTGAGAGCGATGCCGATGCGCTTCTCGCCCAGGTCGAGGGCCATGACGCGGCCGGGGTGGGTGTCGTTGGGCATATCGTTGGTTGTCTGTCCGGGGCGCGGCCACTCGCGGCCGCGCCTCCACTATTATCTCTCTAGACGACGGTCGCGGCCCAACAGTTGCACTACGGTTGGCAGACGGGAGCGGCCCGCGCGGTGGCTAGGGCGACACTTCGACCTGAATCTGTGCCGCGCGGAAGGGCAGGCGGGGCAGCCACTGCGCCCACGGCCCCAGCGACAGGTCGAGCTGCGCCGGTTCGGCCAGCGGCAGAGCGGCCAGCAACGGCCCGACCGCAATGGTGCGCTGCCCGGCCAGTTGCGCCGCCAGCGCGCCGGCATCGATGACCGCCACGCCGGTTGCCGTCGCCGTGACCACGACCCGGCCGTCGGCGCTGCCCGGCTCCAAGTGGGTGACCAGCGTCGTCGGGTCAATCGCGTAGCCGTCGGGCAAGGTGCGGGCCAGCGCGGGCAGAACGCGCCGGTTGACCTCGGTCGTGGTGGTGGCGACGCCTTCCAGATCGGCCGTCAGCATCAGGCGTGTCCGGCCGCGGGCGGCCGTGGCTTGCTCTGTGGCGATGGTGACTCGCGTCGCGCCGGGCACGAGCACTTCGCCGGGAGCCAGGCGCGCCGCCAGCGCGTCGGACGCGGCGGCGTTCAGCGCCTGCAGGGCCAGGGCACGGGCGCTCTGCCGGGCGGCCGTGCCAGCGCCGTCGGCCGTCGTCTGCCAGGGCCGGCTCAGCGTGACCGGCCGCGTGGGCAAGTCGTCCAGCTCGACGATGACCTGTGCCGGCTGCGTCGCCGGCCGCAGCGTCACCGTGGCCCCCGGCAGCGCGTAGAGGGCCGCGGCGACGGCCAGGGTCAGCGCCAGGACGACGACCAGGATGGCGAGGGGCACGGCCGCCGTGCGCGTCGCCGCGGGCGGCGGCACGCCGCCGGGGCGCAGCCCCAACCACTCGGCGCGCCGCCGGCCGCGCCACCAGCCCGGCCGGTAATGCTGGGCCAGCGCCAGCGACGAGAACGCCGGCAGCCCGGCGCGCCGGGCCTGTTGGGCCAGCGCGCCATCGGCCGTCACCAGGCCAATCTCCAGTCGCTCGCGGTCAGCCAGCCGCCGTAACAGCGGCAGCCCCACGCCAGCCATGACCGCGGCCCGCGGGGGCGCGACCAGGACGATGCGCTCCCGCGGGCCGCGCAGAATGCGGTCGCGCAGGGAGTAGTACGTCTCGGCCGTGTCCAGTTCGATGACGCGCATCAGTCCGTCAGCGCCGCCTCAACATGGCTGCGCACCGCATCCAGGGCCGCCGGCAGCAGTTCCGGGTTGCGGCCGCCGGCCGTGGCCAGGTCGGCCCGGCCGCCGCCCCCGCCGCCAACGATCTTGGCCACTTCGCGCACCAGGTCGCCCGCCTTCAGGCCGCGAGCGATCAGGTCGTCGGTTACGGCGGCGACGATGACGGGCTTGCCCTCTTTCACCGTCCCCAGGACAACCACGCCGGACTTGAAGCGGTCGCGGAACCAGTCGGCCAGCTCGCGCAGTTGGTCCGTATCGCTCACCTTGACTTGCACCGCCAGCAGGTGAGTACCTTTCGTTTCCAGCACGCCGCCAAGCAGCACTTCGAAGTCGCTGCGCAGCAGCCGCCGGTTGGCCATCTCCAGTTCGCGCTCGGCGGCGCGGTTGTGCTCCAGCAGCGCCTCCATACGGCTCTCCAGCTCGGTCACGGGTGTGTTGAGCTTGGCCGCCAGCCGGTCGAGCGTCGTCAGGCGCTTGCTGACGAAGTCATACGCGCCCCGGCCGGTGACCGCCTCGACGCGGCGCGTGTTGGCCCCGACGGCCGACTCGCTGACGAAGCGAAATAGACCGATCTCACCCGTCTCGCTGACGTGCAGACCGCCGCACAACTCAAAGCTATAGGGTGACGAGGCGTCGCCATCGCCGTTGCCGCCGACGGTGATGGTGCGCACGATGTCGCCGTACTTCTCGCCGAAGAGGGCCATGGCCCCCGCGCCGATGGCTTCTTTCTGGCCCATATAGGCGATCTTGACCGGTTGGTTGGCCAGGACAGCCTCGTTGATGGCCCGTTCGATGCGGCCCAGTGTCTCCCGATCGATGGGACGGTCGTGGGTGAAGTCGAAGCGCAGCCGGTCGGGCGCGACCAGCGAACCGGCCTGAGCGACGTGGTTGCCCAGGTGCGCGCGCAACTCGCGGTGCAGCAGGTGGGTGGCCGTGTGGTTGCGGCGGATGTCGGCGCGGCGCTCTGTGTCCACCTCCAGGCGCGCGACCTGGCCGACCTTGATCTCGCCGCTGAGCACCTGGCCACTGTGGACGACCAGACCGGGCACAGGCCGGCGCACATCATCGACGCGCACCTCGCCGCCGAAGGCGTTAACGATGCGGCCGGTGTCGCTGACCTCGCCGCCCGCCTCGACGTAGAAGGGCGTCGCCGCCGTGACGACCTCGACCGACTGGCCCGTATGGGCGACCTCGACCAGCTGGCCGTCACTGATGAGTCCCAGCACGATGGAATCTAGCGTCGCGCCGCCGTAGGGGTCATAGTCCACGCCCTCTTCGTCGAGCCGGCCGGTGGACAGCAGCGACAGCAGCAAGTCGCCATAGACGCTCTGGCCAACCTGGTAGCTGCCGAACGCGCCGCTGCCGCTGGCCCGGGCGTGTTCCTCGCGCGCGACTTCATAGCCGTCCTCGTCCACGGTCATGCCGTGCTGCTCCAGCGCTTCGTCGCGGGTCAGTTCCAGGGGCAGGCCGTGGGTGGCATAGAGGGCGAAGGCCACATCGCCGGGCACGACCGTCTTGCCGCGACTATGCAGATCGTCGAGGATACGGTCGAGTTGCAGCAGGCCGCTGTCGAGGGTGCGGTTGAAGCGTGTCTCCTCGCGCTCCAGAGTATAGAGGATGAGGTCGCGCCGCAGCCGCAGCTCAGGGTAAGCCTCGCCCATCTGGTCGATGTAGACCTGGGCGATGTGGCCCAGGAATGGCTCGTGGAAGCCGCTCTTGCGGCCGAAGCGCGCCGCCCTGCGGATGATCATCCGCAGGACATAGCCCGCGCCGGTGTTGCCCGGCTGCACCCCGTCGGCGATGAGGAACGTCGCCGCGCGGCCGTGGTCGGCGATGACGCGGTAGGCGACGTACTTCTCCGCCCGCTGCGCGTCGCTGTCGCCCAGAAGCTCCTGAATGCGGGCCAGCGCAGGGGTGAAGAGGTCCGTCTCGTAGTTACTGGGCACGCCCTGGATGACGCGCACCAGCCGTTCCATGCCCATGCCGGTATCGACCGACGGATGGGGCAGGGGGACGAGTGAGCCGTCGGGCTGTAAGTCATACTGCATGAAGACCAGGTTCCAGACCTCGACATACTCCGGGTAGTCGTTGTTGTTAACGCCGTCGGGATTGATGGTGGCCATGTCGCCGGAGTAGTAATGGATCTCTGAGCAGGGGCCGCAGGGACCGATCTCGCCCATCTGCCAGAAGTTGTCGTCCTTGCCAAAGCGCAGGATGCGGCCGGCCGGCAGGTAGCGCCGCCATAGCTCGGCCGCTTCGTCGTCGTCGGTGTAGACCGTGGCGAAGAGACGTTCCGGCTCCAGCTCCATGACACCGGTCAGGAACATCCAGGCGTAGTCGATGGCCTCGCGCTTGAAGTAGTCGCCGAAGGAGAAGTTGCCCAGCATCTCGAAGAACGTGTGGTGGCGGGCCGAGGGGCCGACGTTCTCCAGGTCGTTCTGCTTGCCCTGCACGCGCATGACTTTCTGGGCGGTGGTGGCGCGCCTATAGGGGCGCTTTTCCTTACCCAGGAAGACGTCGACGAACTGGTTCATGCCGGCGTTGGTGAACAGCAGCGTCGGGTTGTCCTTCTGCGGCAGCGGCGCGCTGGGCACGGCCTCGTGATGGAGTTCCTGAAAGAACTCCAGAAATGCCTTGCGAATGTCGTTACTGGTTGTCGGTCTCATGATTGCTCCTGGAGAATTCTAGCAGAATGGGTACTGCTCGACGACGGCACACCGCCGCCCGTTGTTGCCTGTCTATCTGCTGGCCTGTGTCTCGCCATTGTGTCCTCACCTTAGAAACAAAAAACCGCCCGACTGATGGCTCAGTCTGGCGGTTGCCGGTTCGCTGATTGTGTTAGCGCGTCAAGCAACGTCTCCGACCAGACTGAGTGTCTGGCCGGCAGCGGCGAAGCGAACGGGCTTGAATGGGAAGCCGAACATGCCGGTACTATAGCAGGAGAGGGGTACGAATGTCAATTGCCTCTCAGCAGTGTTCGCAGAACCTCGTCGAGCGCCGGCAACTCGTCGCGCCCCTTGAAGCCGGCCAACCGTTGATAGACATCAGCCGCGGCGCGGTGGAAGCCCTCCGGCAGCCCGGCCCCGCCCAACGTGTCGGCGATCTCGTCCATCTCCCCCGCAAAGCGCCACGCCTTGCGGGTGACGCGCCGGGCACGGGGGCCGGCCGTCGTGGCCAGCTCCCCGCCGTCGCGCGCCCACTGCGCTTCGAGGTCGGCGCGCACGTCCAACGCCTCGGCCGCGGCCAGCACGGCGGCGAGAAGGGCGGTTGTGCCCTTGCTCCAGGCGGCGTAGACCATTTTCAGCGCCGAAGCCTGACCCGCCGGCCCATCTAGCACGGCCGTCGCCAGCGGCCCGGCGGCGAATAGAACCGCTGCCTCGGCCGCGGCCGGGCCGGACAGGTAGAGCCAGGTGGTGTCCGGCTGCCAGGCTGGGCCGCCGATGATGCCGCCGTCGACGAAGGTCGCCCCGGCACCGGCGAAGGCCTGGGCCAGCCGTTGCGCCCGTTGCGGCGAAATGGCATTGGCGTCCAGATAGAGGCCGCGGAAGCCACTGGCCAGAACGCCGGCGGCAACGGTCTCGGCGGCGTCGGGTGGGCAAATGCTGACGATGACGGGACAGGCCGCGCACAGGGCGGCCAGCGTGCCAGCGTCGCGCAGGGCATACTGTCCGGCGCGGGCGCGCGTCTGGTCGCTGCGGCCGGCGGAGACCCAGTAGACGGTGTGGCCGGCATTCTGGAGCGAGGCGGCGACGGAGATGCCCATCTCGCCGGGGTGGAGAAGGCCAATGTGTTGTTGATCCATCTTGCTATCTTCCTGTGGGGTCTGAGTGCGCCCGGCATAACAGCCCGGCCTCGGCTGGTCATTGTCCTATGGCGCAGCGCCAAATTTATCGTACTATTCTGCGCGCACCGTTGGATTCAGGCCAATATCCAGTATAAGATCATGATCATTCTCGAAACGCCACGCCTCTTCCTCCGTCACCTCGTCCCCGACGATCTCGATGCCCTCTACGCCCTCTACCGCGACCCGGAGATGCGGCGCTACTTCCCCGTCGAGGGCGCGTCACCCGACCGCACGCTGACCCGCGAGGAGACGCGGGAGGAACTGGAGTGGTTCCTGAACGGCCACCCGCGCCGGCCGGAGTTGGGTCTGTGGGCGACGGTGCTGAAGGAGAACGGCGCGTTCATCGGCCGCTGCGGTCTGTTGCCGTGGTCGCTGGAAGGCCAGGACGAAGTCGAGGTCGCCTATATGATCGACAAGGCATATTGGGGCCGCGGCCTGGGCAGCGAGGCGGCCCGCGCCATCCGCGACTACGCTTTCGAGCAGCTGGGCCTGAGCCGTCTGGTCAGCTTCATCGACCCAGCCAACGCGGCCTCAGCTGGCGTGGCCAGGGCCATGGGCATGACGCTGGAAAGGGAGGCGGCCGACGAGCATGGGCCGTTCCTGGTGTATGCCATGAGCCGGCCCGGCCAAAACAGCGGTTGACGCCGGCCGCTACACCAGGGTAGTTGCAGACGCCGCTGCCGCCGGTGGATGATGCATTCTGACAACTGGATGAGGAGCGGGCACATAGCCAACGCCTCACGTTTGCGTTTGCCCGGCCGCCCCATCCGGGCAGTGGCCAGAACGCGCCGACGGGAGTATCCTTTGTACGCCGGGGACGAGCATCGCCCCGCGACGGCGCGGGAGCGCAGGCTTGCCGGGCGTAGCTACCATCCCCCAAGAGGCGAGATGAGGCGCGTGTACGTGATCATGGGTGTGTCTGGCAGCGGCAAGACCACTGTCGGCCGGGCGTTGGCGCGGCGGTTGGGCGTGCCCTTCTACGACGGCGACGACTTTCACCCACCTGAGAACGTGGCCAAGATGGCCGCCGGTATCCCGCTGACGGACGAGGACCGCTATCCCTGGCTACAGGCCCTGCATGACCTGATCGCCGGCCATCTGGCGCGCGACCAGGTGGCGGTAATCGCCTGCTCGGCGCTGAAGAAGAAGTACCGCGACCAACTGCGCGCGGGGAACGATGGCGTCTACATCATTTATCTGAAGGGGCGGCAGAGCCTCATCGCCCGACGCCTGGAAGACCGGCAGGGCCACTACATGAAGGCCGCTCTGCTGACGAGCCAGTTAGAGGCGCTGGAACCGCCCTCGCCCCACAACAGCCTCATCATCGACATCGGTTACAATGTCGATGAGATTGTCCGTTTCATCCTAGCGAACATTGCTGCCGAAGACGCCGAAAGGCAACAAGGAATTGTCACAATGACCAATCCGCTTCAGAAACTGTATGAGTATGGCCAGAGCTTCTGGTACGACAACATCCGCCGGCACTACCTGGAAGACGGCACGCTGGCCGGCCTGATCGCCAATGACGGCCTGCGTGGTCTGACATCGAACCCGACCATCTTCGAGAAGGCGATCACTGGCGACGACGACTACGACGCCGCCATCGGCGCGCTGGTGGGGCGGCCGGCCACCGAAGTCTACGACGCGCTGTCGATAGCCGACCTCCGCGCCGCCTGCGACCTGTTCCTGCCGCTCTATCGCCAGTCCGACCGCGGCGACGGCTACGCCAGCCTGGAGGTATCGCCCTATCTGGCGCAGGACACCAAGAGCACGCAGTCCGAGGCCCGACGGCTGCACGCGGCGGTCGATCGGCCGAACCTGATGATCAAGGTGCCGGCCACCGACGAGGGCATCCCCGCCATTCGCGCCCTTACGGCCCAGGGCATCAACGTCAACGTGACGCTGATGTTCAACATGCGCCACTACGAGGCCGTGTCCGCGGCCTACATCGCCGGACTGAACGACTTTGTCGCCGCCGGTGGCGACCCCTCGGGCGTGGCCTCGATAGCCTCCTACTTCGTTAGCCGGGTGGACACGGCCGTGGACGCGCTGCTGGAACGCAGCGGCGGCCCACGGAGCTTGATGGGCAAGGCCGCTGTAGCCAACTCCAAAGTCGTCTACCAGCGCTACAAGGAGATCTTCCACGGCGAACCCTTCGCCGCCTTGCGGGCCAAGGGCGCGCGGCCGCAGCGCTTGCTCTGGGCCTCGACGAGCACGAAGAATCCCGCCTACCCCGACACCCTCTACGTCGATGAACTCATCGGCCCGGAGACGGTCACGACCCTGACACCGCAGACGATCATCGCCTTCCGCGACCACGGCACGTTGGCCTACACGCTGGAAACAGACGTGGAGGGCGCCAGGGCCGTGTTGGCCGAACTGGCCGCGCACGGCATCGACATGGACGCCGTGACGGAAAAGCTGCAAGTGGACGGCGTCGCCGCCTTCAGCCGCTCGTTCGACACGCTGCTGGCCGCCATCGACCAGAAGAGCCGCGAACTGTCCCACGCCTGACCCGCTGTCGCCGGGCAACTACGTTGCCAGCAGCGCCCACGCCCGGCGATACTTTTCCAGCCGCTCCAGGTCGCGCAATGTCAGCTCCGGCAGGCGGCGCACATCCATGTTGTGGGCCAGGTCGGCGCGCTTGACCTGTCGCGCCAGCCGGTGGGCGGGCGAGTCGCCGGCGGCGATGGCGGCGATGGTGTCCTCGTAGGTGACGGCGGCCGTGTCGTGCGTCAGTAGCGCCAGCGCGGCCAGCACGTCGGCTGAGAACCCGGCCGCGGCCAGGTCGGCCGGCGTCACGTCGCTGTCCTCGACCACGTCGTGGAGCACGGCGACGATCATCGCCTCGGCCGTGTCCATCTGCAGCATCAGCGTCAGCGGGTGCAGGATGTAGGCGCGGCCGGCCTTATCCGTCTCGCCGGCATGGGCGTCCAGGGCAATGCGAATGGCGGTTTCCAGGGGGGTCATAGTCTCTCCAGGTGTGGCGGGCCGCGCCGGCCGATTCTGAGCGCGTGATGATGACATAGGTCATGTCAAATAGGTGCCGATTGTCCTGCGTCCCGCCGTTAGGGTATGATATGGTTGCTTTGTCGGATCGGCACATCCTGCCAACATCCGTCGCGGCCCGCTCGTCCCGCCGCAACGTTTGCACCCTACCCTTCTTAAAATATCACTGATAGGAGATTCCACATGAAGGCTCATTCTGTTGAAGAATTGATCCACTCTCTTGACGGCATCGTCACCATCGATGGCGATCTGGTGACCGTTCGCAGCGAGGCCGGGCTGCGCGACAAGATCGACGACCTGATCCAGACCGCTGTCTTTGGCGAGGGCATCACCCGCGACATGGCCCGCTGGATCATTTGGGAAGCGGCTCAGGGGATGGGCATCTATCCGGCGTCCATCCATCAACTGTACATGGCCATCGGCGGCGGCGACGTCCCAGCGACGTTCACTGTGCCGGCGATGAACATTCGGGCCATGAACTACAATTCGTCGCGGGCCGTCTTCCGCGCCGCCAATAAGCACGACGTCGCCGCAATGCTGTTCGAGATCGCCCGCTCGGAGATCGGCTACACCGGCCAGCGCCCGATGGAATACACCGTCAGCGTCCTGGCCGCGGCCATCAAGGAAGGCTATTTCGGCCCCGTCTTCATCCAGGGCGACCACTTCCAGATGTCGCCTGCCCGCTACAAGAGTAACCCCGACGCCGAATTGCAGGCCGTCAAGGACTTGATGGTTGAGGCCATCGCGGCCGGTTTCTTCAACATCGATATCGACGCCTCGACGCTGGTTGACCTCAGCTTCCCCACGCTTGAAGAGCAGCAGCGCACCAATTACAGCCTGACGGCCGAGCTGACCCGCTATGTTCGCTCCATCGAGCCGAGGGGCATCACCGTTTCCCTGGGGGGCGAGATCGGCGAAGTGGGCCACAAGAACTCGACCGTCGAGGAACTCCGCGCCTTCATGGATGGCTACCTGGGTGTGCTGCCCGACAGCGCCGCCGGCGGCATTCCCGGCATCTCCAAGATCTCCGTCCAGACGGGCACCAGCCACGGCGGCGTCGTCCTGCCCGATGGCACGCTGGCCCAGGTAAAGGTCGATTTCGACACCCTGCGCGACCTGAGCCGCGTGGCCCGCGAAGAGTATGGTCTGGGCGGCGCGGTGCAGCACGGCGCTTCCACGCTGCCGCCGTCGGCCTTCAACAAGTTTCCGGCCATTGGCACCGTCGAGATCCATCTGGCGACGAACTTCCAGAACATCGTCTTCGACTATCTGCCCACGGAACTGGTTGAAGAAGCCTATGCCTACCTGCGCGAGAACCACAAGGACGAGTGGAAACCGGGCAAGACCGACGAGCAAAGCCTCTACTCGGCGCGCAAGCGGGCCATCGGCCCCTTCAAGGCCCAGTGGTGGAACCTGGACCCGGCCAAGCTCGATGAGATCGGCGGTGTTTTGCAGGAGCAATTTGAGTTCCTGTTCGACCAGCTAAACGTCAAGGGCACGCGCGACGTGGTGGAGCATGTGACGACCCGTCTCGTCATCCACCAGCCGAAGCCGGTGGCCGCGGCCGCCGCCGTTGCCGCCGAGGACGTGAAGGACCTGGCCGACTAACTGGCCGGCGACAGGCCGCAAACCAGCGGCGGCCGGCGATGGACACCCGTCCGTTGCCGGCCGCCGGCGTCGTTGACCTAGTACCCTTCCTGCCAGTCCACCGCGTTGATGAGCGGCTCCCCGGCCAGATAGCGGCGCAGGTTGGCCGTGAAAAGATCGGCCGCCCGTTCCTCGTAATGTGGGGTCATGCCGCTGACGTGTGGCGTCAGGATGACATTGCGCATATCCCACAGCGGACTACTGTCCGGCAGCGGCTCCGTCTCGAATACGTCCAGGCCCGCCCCGGCGATCCAGCCCCGTTGTAGTGCCCGGATGAGGGCGCGCTCGTCAATCACCCCGCCGCGACCGACATTGATCACATAGGCCGATGGCTTCATCGTCTGGAAGACGCTCTCGTCAAATAGATGGTGTGTGTGCGTCGTCAGCGGCAGCGTCACGGCGACATAGTCGCACTGCGCCACGACGGAGCGCAGCGCCCCGGCGGGGTAGATGCGTGTTGGCATGATGCCGTCCGGGTCGCCAAAACCGGGCAGCGTGTAGCCTGTGTCCTGCACGTGGCGGGCGTCGCGCTTGGTCACGAGGATGGTCATGTTGAAGACCCGCGCCAGTCGGGCGATCTCGCGGCCGATGCTGCCGTAGCCGATGATGCCCAGGGTCTGCCCGGCCAGCTCTTCGGACATGAAGGTATCGCGCCGGCCCTGTGGCCACGTGCCTTCGCGCTGGGCGCGCAACCAGCGCGGCACGCGGTTGGCCCAGGCCAGCATCTGGGCCAGGACGTATTGGCCGATATTGGGCGCGTGAATGCCGCTGGTCGTCGTCAGAACCACTTGGCCACCCGTGCTGGCTCCGATGTCCTCGTTGTCCTCGTTGTCCTCGGCGGGCCGGTCTTCATCCTCGGCCTCGTCGCCCGCTTCGCCGCCGGCCGCCCAGAGGGGCGAATCGATCAACCCCTCGACGCCCGCCCAATGGCTGTGCACCCAGCGCAATTGCGGCGCTTGCTCCGGCCGCAGCAGCTGGCCGGCCGTATAGTGGACCTCCGCGGCGGTGACATACCCGGCCGGCCAGCCCTCCTTGGGAATTGCCAGGCGCTCGATGAGCAGGTCGGGCGAGACGGCGGCGATACGCTCGACCGATGCATCGGGGATGGGCGCGGTAATCAGGACTTGTCGTTTCACTGGAGTTCACTCCCGGCGGCCCTTCGCGGCCGCACCCTGTCCAGTGTAGCACAAAGCCGCCGGGCAGCAGACCAGACCTCTGCGGTTGGCCTTTCGGCCCGCGCTTTTGTCTGCAACCCCTGGCTGCAACCGGCCCCGAAACCATGCGTATAGGCTGACAAGTACAAAACAATTGCTTCTGGAGGTACAAGAAAATGTCTGACAAGCGACTCGTTCGTTCCCGCGATGACCGCATGCTCTTCGGCGTCTGCGCCGGGTTGGCCCACTACTTGAACGTTGACCCGATTATCGTGCGTCTGTTCGTCGTCCTGTTGACCCTCTGGAACGGCGTCGGCCTGCTGGCGTATGTGGTGCTGGCCATCATCATGCCCCAGGAATCGGCCGTAGCCCCCAAGGCCAACGCCTTCGATGAGGATGAGATCGTCATCAAGGGTTCCTAAACCATACCGGCTGCATTTACCTGTGGCTTACCGGCACTGCCGGCGCGGCGCGGCTGTCGCAATCCTCTTCCAGTACTGGTAGGACGGCCGCGCTGCCCCGGCGCACCTTCTTTCGGCTTTCTTCTGGCGTAATACTGCGTTTCCAATCTCCTGCCGCCAGAGAAACGCAAAACGGCCGATCTCGCAAGAGACCGGCCGTTTTCTTTTGCGCTGCGCCCCACGGCTTTTCAGTTGTCACCGATTGACTTGAGACAGTAGTACAGCCTGTCGGGCTGTCGTCGCCGGCCACAGCCTAACAGGCTGTGCTACGGGCTGCGCGCCCGTTGCCTGGGCGGACGGCCTGGCTATACTCATGTGTCGCGCCGCCGCCCACGAGTGGCGGCACGAAAGCATCGACGAGGACGTAACCAATGGCATTGGTCATGAAATTCGGTGGCACATCGGTCGGCAGCGCGAAGGCCATACGCGAGACGGCCGATTTGATCCTGCAAGCCCGCGATACCTGGGGCGACGTGGCCGTCGTCGCTTCGGCTATGGGGTCGAAGCCGGTTAAGGTAACCGACCTCCTGCTGCAAGGGGCGCACACGGCCTACATGGGCGACAACGACACCTACCGCCGGCTGGCCCGCCAACTGCGCGACATTCACTATGAGGCCATCGACGGCTTACTCTCGCCCGAAGGGGAGCGGCAGGTCATCCTGGCCGAGATCGAGCGCTTCATCGGCCGCTACGCCAGCCTGTGCGGCGCGGTCAATGTGCTGGGCGAACTGACCCCGCGCGCCCTCGATGCCATCAGCGGCATGGGCGAACAGATGAGCGTGCGCATCCTGGCCGCCTATCTGCGCGAGCTGGGCTACGAGGCCGAGGCCATTGATGCCACGGCGCTGATCGTCACCGACCAGAACTTTCAGAATGCCAACCCCCTGTCGGCCGAGACGCGCGCCCGGTCAACGGCGCGCCTGCTGCCATTGTTGGAGCACGGCGCGATTCCGATCGTTACCGGCTTCATCGGCGCGACGGCCGACGGCGTGACGACGACGCTCGGCCGGGGCGGCTCTGACTTCAGCGCCGCCATTGTCGGCCAGGCCGTGGACGCCGACGAGGTCTGGATTTGGACCGATGTCGATGGCGTCATGTCGGCCGACCCGCGGTTGGTTCCCGGCGCAGTCTCCATCCCCACGCTGACCTTCCGCGAGGTGTCGGAGTTGGCCTACTACGGGGCCAAGGTGCTGCACCCCAAGACGATGCGGCCGTGCGTGGAGAACGGCATCCCCCTGCGCATCAAGAACACGTTCAACCCGACCCATCCCGGCACGGTCATCGTCGAGGAGTCGCCCGCGACCAACGGCGCGCTGAAGGCGGTCACGGCCATCAAAGGCGTGGCCATGATCAACGTCGAGGGCAAGGGGATGATCGGCGTGCCCGGCATCGCCGCGCGGACGTTCGGGGCCGTGGCCCGGTTAGATGTTAGCGTACTCCTGATTACCCAGGCGTCGTCGGAGCAGTCGATCAGCTTCATCTTGCCGGAGCTGTCGGCCGCGGCCGTGGTCGCCGAGCTGGAGGCGGAGTTCGCCACCGAGTTGCGTCGCCGCGACATCGAGCGCGTCTGGCTGCGCGACGACGTGGCCATCATCACCATTGTCGGCGCGGGCATCCAGACGACGCCGGGCATCGCCGGCCGCGTTTTCAGCGCCCTGGGCGATCACCAGGTGAACGTCATTGCTATTGCCCAGGGGTCATCGGAGTGCGGCATTAGCGTGGTCGTGGCCGCGGAGGACGTCGGCCGGGCGGTGGTGCACATTCATGAGCTGATTGTGGCGTGGTGAAGTGGCGCAGGGATGATTCGGGAGGGACGAAGCATTCGCACGGAAGAAATGAATCCAGTAAGGTTGGCATGATGTCAAAAAAGAACCTCTATCGGGGACTATTCGTCGGCGCACTGTCGGCCGGCGGGGCGGTGGTCGCCGGGCGGCTGGCCCGGCGGGCCAGCACCGCCGGGGCCATTGCCCTGCCGCGTGGCCGGGCGGTCATCACCGGCGCGTCGGCCGGCATCGGCGCGGAGTTCGCGCGCCAGTTGGCCGCCGCGGGCTTCGATCTGACGCTGGTCGCCCGGCGCGCCGACCGGCTGCAAGCGTTGGCCGACGCGTTGTGCGTCGCCCACGGCATCCGCGCCGACGTCTGGCCGGCCGACCTGACCAGCGAAGCCGAGGTCGCCGCGCTGGCCGATCGCCTGGCGGCCGCGGATGACCTTGTGCTCCTGGTCAACAATGCCGGCTTCGGCAGCCGCGGCCAGTTTGCCGACGTGCCGCTGGAGCGCACGCTGGACATGATCCGCGTCCATGTGCTGGCCACGGTAGCCCTGTCACGGGCGGCCGTGCCGGGGATGATCGCCCGCGGCCGGGGAGCGATCATCAACGTTTCCTCCATCGCCGCCTTCTTTCCCACCGCCGGCGGCGCGACCTATAGCGCGACCAAGGTCTACCTCAACAACTTCAGCCAGGCCCTGACGGCCGAGCTGGAGGGCACGGGCGTCGCCGTCCAGGCGCTCTGCCCCGGCTTCACGCTGACTGAGTTCCACGACGTGGGCGATTACGAGGACTTCGACCGCGGGCTGCTCCCCGGCGTGGTGTGGATGACGCCCGCGGCGGTGGTGGGCGAGTCGTTGGCGGCGCTGGGCAGCGGCGACGTGATCGTCGTGCCGGGGGCCAAGTATAAGGTGCTGGTGGCCACGGCCAGCGGCCCGTTCAGCGGCACCGTGCGCCGGGTGGCCCGGACGGTGCGCCGGCACTGGAGCAAGGTTTAGCGGCGATCTTATTGGCATCCAATAGACGGCCGCGGCCGGTTGTGCTATACTATCAGCGTTCGGGGATGACAGGCTTCGACGGGGAAGGCTGGCCCTGGACCGCAAGCCGAGCACGCTTTACAACTCGTAAAACTGGAAGCAACCGCATAAGTGCCAATCGCACCAATGCATACAGCGCTCTCCCGATGGCTGCCTAAAGTAGCCTAGGAAGAGACAAGATGTTCCCCTAAACAAGGAACCCGTCCACCTGGGTCTTTTCGTCGGTCAGACCAGCGTGGGCGACATCTCGACCGACGTGCTCCGCGCAGACGCCGATGTGCGCGGCTAGAGACGCCCTTTCGGGGGCCATCGGATAGCACCGGCTGACCCAGCCCATCGGGGCGCCCGGCTGCGAAACACTAAATAGATAGGCTAAGCTTGTAGACGTCTGGAGGTCGAATTTTTCGGACGCGGGTTCGATTCCCGCCATCTCCACCAATAGCCAGGGCTGCCTTCGGGCGGCCCTGGCTTTTTTCTTGCCCGGCGCGCTTCGCATAGGGCTGCCCCATTACGCCTGTTCGCCGACTGTCGGCCACTGTTGCTGGCCTGTGCGACCCTGTTCGAGGCATAATCAGACCTCATAGGGTTCCGGAGCAAGCTACCATGTCGAAACACCTCCTGGCGCTCATTGTTCTATTCACCGTCGCGGCGCTGGCCGGTTGCACGAGAGGAGGGGAGTCCCCGCCCGGCGAAGTGACGCGCGTCGTGACGACAGTCGTCGCAGTGACCGCGCCGCCCGCGGCCGCGCCTGCCCGCCCCAAGGAACTGGTCATCTGTATGGCCCAGGAGCCGGCCAGCCTCTACGTCTACGGTGAAGCGACGCTGACCGCCCGCGCCGTCCGCCACGCGCTCTACACCAACTACATCACCAACCTATCTTATGATTACCAGGCCGATGGGCTGGAGAAAATCCCCAGCCTGGCCAGCGGCGACGCGGTTGTTGAGACGGTCCAGGCCGGCGCGGGTGATATCGTGCGGCGGGCGGATGACACCGTCGGCCCGCTGGCCGTGGGCGATGCCGTTGTCGATGCCACCGGCGCGACGGTCACCTTCGGTGGCGCGCCCCTTACGCTGGGGCAGATGATCGTTGACTTTACCATGAAGCCCACGATCTGGTCTGACGGCACGCCGGTCAGCGCCGCCGATTCGGTCTACAGCTTCCATGTCGCCGCCCAGCCGGAGACGAACGCGCCCAAGTACACCATCGAGCGCACGGCCGCCTACGAGGCCACCGGCGATCTGAGCGTCCGCTGGACGGGCCTGCCCGGCTTCACCGACAGCACCTACTTCCTCAACTTCTGGCAGCCGTTGCCGGAGCACCTCTGGGGCGACCTCAGCGCGGCCGAGTTGATGCAGGCCGATGAAGCCAACCGCCTGCCTGTCGGCGACGGGCCGTTCCGTATCACCCAGTGGACGCCAGGCGAGAGTATGCGCCTGACGCGCAACGACCACTACTACCGCGCTGACGAAGGGCTGCCCTACCTGGACCGCGTGACCATCCGCTTCATTCCCGACGCCAACCAGCTGCTGGCCCAACTGCTCAACGGCCAGTGCGATATCGGCACGCAGGACGGCCTGAGCGCCGATGTGGTGCCCCTGCTGCTGGAGGCGGAGGCGTCGGGCCTGCTAACGCCCCACTTCGCCACGGGCACGATCTACGAGCAGATCGCCTTCAACATCAATCCTTATGGCGACACCGCCGCGACGCGCCCCAACTGGTTCCAGGACGCGCGCGTGCGCCAGGCGATGCTGCTGTGCACCGACCGCCAGCGCATGATCGATGATGTCCTCTACGGCCGCTCCGAGGTGATCGACAGCTACGTGCCCGCGGCCCATCCTCTCTACGCGGCTGAGGAGCTGACGCAATGGCCCTATGATCCCGCCGCCGGCAACGCCCTTCTGGACGAGGCGGGCTACGGCCGGCGTGGCGCTGATGGCATTCGTCTCGACCTCGCTGGGGCACGCTTTGCGCCGGCGCTGAGCACGACGGCCGGCAACGCCCTGCGGCTGCAAGTATCGCAGATCTTCCGCGAGAACATGGCCGCCTGCGGCATCGATGTGGCGCTGACCTACCTGCCGCCGAGCGTCTTCTTGGCCGCCGGGCCGGAGGGGGTGCTGTTCGGCCGTCGCTATGACCTGGGCCTGTTCGCCTGGCTGACGGGCGTGCGGCCGGCATGCGACCTGTATATGGGTTGGCGCGTGCCCGGGCCGGCAGGGGAGGTCTTCAAGGCGACCGGCGTGCCCTACACTGGTTGGGGCGGCGACAACTTCAACCAGACCGGCTGGGCCAACCCCGCCTACGACGCCGCCTGCCAGACAGCTCTGGGCAGCTTGCCCGGCACGCCGGCGTATGTCGCGGCGCACACGGAGGCCCAGCGCATCTTTGCGCAGGAGTTGCCCGTGCTGCCGCTTTTCCTGGGCCTGAAAGTCAGCGCCACCCAGCCCGACGTGCTCAATTTCAGCCTTGACCCGACGCAGAACTCTGAGCTATACAATCTCTATGAGATCGATGTAGACCCACGCTTGGCCCCATAATTGGCCTTATGAGTGATTTATGAGCGAGCGGTCACCGATTTGTCACCGATGGGCCACCTTCCCTGTCCTGTTTGCCCCCTAATTTGACATGCTCATAGCGTGCATCTATAATGTATTTTACAGTTTTAAGCGTCCTTTCATGTTGAAACGCCTGATCACTGTGAACGACAAAGCAGGGGCTACTTGGTAAATCAGCAACCTCAGCCGGAACACGCACGCGCGGGCATCCGGCTGTGTTTTTTCCCAGTGGCCGACCGTCTTGGAAGAGGGGGTGATGTATTTATCTGAAACGTCCATCGTTTAGACCTGAAGAATCAGGTGGTTACCGTAGAGAGAGAAGAGATCGGAAGGGCCAGACCCCAGGATGTGCTGCTAGATATCCGTGGGGCACGACCCAACATTGTTACCTTGCTCGAGGAGGACAAACCTAACATGTCGAAGAAAGCATGGGCGCTTGTCGCCCTGTTGGTACTGATTGGTAGCGTGGCGCTTGCGGCCTGCACCGGGGGCACAGAGACTGTCGTCGAAGTGACCCGCATTGTTTCCGAGACGGTCGAGCCGGAGCCGGCAACCGTCGAGGTCGAAGTCACCCGCGTTATTGAAAGCACGCCGGAGACGGTCGAAGTCACCCGCGTCGTCGAAGTCGAAGCCGAGAACCCCGAGGAAGCGACCCGCAAGGGCGGCTGGCTTGACACGATCGTGATCGTTCAAGAGGCCGATTCCAACTCCGCCGTCGCTCGCTTGGAAGCCGGCGACATGGACATGTACGCCGACGACATCGCCGGCGAGGCAGCCATCCAGGCGATCAATTCGGATAATCTCCAGACTCGCACCCAGTACGGTCTCTTTGATGAACTCCAGTTCAACATTGGCACCTGCCAGGACGAGACCCAGCTCAACCCGTTCACGGACGCGAAGATCCGCGAGGCGATGAACTACGCCATCGACCGGGACTACGTCGCCCAGGAACTCTACAATGGTCTGGCGGTTCCGAAGTACGTCACGTTGGCCGAAGCCAGCGCCGACCGCGCCCGCTTTGCGCCCGAAATCCGGGCCCTCGAAGCGAAGTACGCCTATAACATGGATACGGCCCGGGAGCTTATCTCGGCCGAGATGGAGTCCATGGGGGCGACGCTTGAAGGCGACAAGTGGACCTTTAATGGTGAGCCCATCACGCTCATCTTCTTGATCCGCAACGAAGACACCCGCCTGCTGATCGGCGAGTACATTAGCACCCAGCTGGAAGAGTTGGGCTTCAACGTCGAGCGCGTCGAGCGCACCTCGTCTGAGCTTAGCCCCATCTGGAACGCCGGCGACCCCACCCTCTGCGAGTGGCACCTCTACACTGGCGCCTGGAGCCAGACGGCCGTCGATCGTGGCTCGGAGTTCGCCTTCGAGCAGTATTACACCAATCGCGTTCTGCCGTGGCCGTTGTGGGCCTTGTACTCCCCGCCGGCCGAACTGGATGACGCTTCGCTGCGCATCTACAACAATGACTACTCCTCCATCGAGGAGCGGGCCGAGCTGATCCGCACGGCGCTGCCGCTGTCTATGGAATACGCGACCCGCGACTGGATCACCAGCCGTACCACGGTTGTGCCGTTCCGCAATGAAGTTTCGGTGACGACCGACCTGGCCGGTGGCGTCAGCGGTTCGCCGCTGTGGTCCAAGACGGTCCGCTTCGCTGACAAGGTCGGCGGCTCCATGAACATCGGCCTGCCCAGTGTCTTCACTGAGCCTTACAACCCGATGGGCGGCTCCAACTGGGTCTTCGACCAGATGATCCTGCGCGGCGTTGGCGATCAGGGCATCTACACCGACCCGAACACTGGCCTGGGCGTTCTGGGCCGCATCGACCATGCCGAAGTGGTTGTTCAGGAAGGCTACCCCATGAGCTCCCAGTCCGACTGGGTGACTCTTTCCTTCGAGCCTGAAGTCGTCGTGCCCGATGACGCTTGGGCCGGCTGGGACGCTGAGAATCAGGTCTTCCTGACGGCGGCCGACGTTTACACCGAGACGCAGACCGCGCTTCTGAAGTCGACCGCTTACTATCCGGATGACTTCTTCAGCACCGTTACCTGGCACGATGGCAGCGCCTACAGTGTGGCTGACTTCGTCATGGCCATCATCACCCAGTTTGACCTGGCCGATCCGGCCAGCCCGTACTACGACGAAGCCCTGGTACCCACCCGGGATCAGTTCCTGTCCTCCTTCAAGGGTGTCCGCATCGCCTCGACCGATCCGCTCGTGATCGAGACCTGGAGCGATGGCGGCAACCTGGATGCCGAGAATGCGATCTCCACGTGGTGGCCGGCGGCTACGTATGACTACTCCGATGCCGCCTGGCACAACATGGCGCTCATGCTGCGCGGCGAGGCCGATGGCAGCTTCGCCTTCACGGCTGACAAGGCCACGGCCAACGAGATCGAGCAGACCAACCTAATCTCCGGCCCGTCGCTGGCGGCGCTGGCGACCGAGCTGACCGCGGCCAGTGAAGAGGGCTTCATCCCCTACGCGCCGACGCTGGGTCAGTACGTGACCGCCGAGGACGCGGCGACTCGTTACGCCAATCTGGCCGAGTTCGCCCGCCGTTACGGCCACTACTACATCAGCACCGGCCCATACTTCCTGTCCGGTGTGTTCCCGGTTGAGGGTCAGGCGGTTCTGAGCCAGTATGCCGCCCACCCCGACCTCGCCAGCCGCTTCTCCAACTTTGCGGCCCCCGCGACGCCGGTCATCGAAATCGACGGCCCGGCGCGCGTCACCATCGGTGAGGAAGCCGCCTTCGACATCTACGTAGATGTGAATGACGGCCCCTACCCGATCGACGACATCGACGCCATCACCTACCTGGTGTTTGACGCCGATGGCGCGATGGTGGCCCAGGGCACGGCCGAAGCTGTGGAAGACGGTGCCTGGCAGGCAGTGCTCGGCCCCGATGTGACCAGCGCTTTGGTTGAAGGCTCGAACAGACTGGATGTGGTGGTTGTCTCCAAGCTGGTGGCCATCCCTGGCCTGGCCAGCTACGAGTTCGTCACTGCTCCGTAGTTCGCAGCTCCTTACCGGTAGCACAGTCAACCATCTGTGCTAAAATCTGTTTTGAAGCATAGAGCAGAGGAGGTGGCTTTCGAGTCACCTCCTCCTGCTTGCCATCGTTCCGCTGTTACTCGTAAGTAAAGTGAGGTGAGACTGTGGCTACAGACGTTATCACGGGCGACTTCAACAATGCTGAAGTAGACGTCGAATCCATTGAGGCTACGGCTCGCAAAGCGCGCGCGCAGGGCATCAAGCGATTACTGCGCTACACGCTCTTGAAATTGGTGGCATTGGTCATCACGGTCGCTATTGGTGTATACATCACGGTGATCGTGGCCAACATGGGGGGCGCGGTTGACAAGATCCGCATGGCCACCATTCGCGAAACTGTCGCTCTGGCTTCCACCGCCGACCCGGCGTTTAAGCAGTTGACGAGCACCGAACGTATTGCCTTGATCAATGCGCGTGTGGAGCTGGAGGCCAAGCGTTACGGCCTGGATCGTCCCTTCATTATCCGCAGCTTTGAGTACCTGAGAGACGCCATGACGCTGAATCTGGGCTTTGCCCAGCAATTGGTCAGCGATAGCGGCTCGCGCCTTGTCAGAAACATTATCTTGGAGCGATTGCCGTCCACTCTGGTTCTATTTGGAACGGCAAACCTGATCTTGTTTTTCGTCGCCCTATACGCCGGGCTGAGCCTGTCGCGGCGCTATGGTAGCTGGGGCGACAAGATCGTGCTGGCTCTAGCGCCGACTTCGGCCGCGCCGCCCTGGTTCTACGGCATCTTTCTCATCCTGATCTTTGCCGCGCTGCTCAAGATGTTGCCTTTCGGTGGCATGGTCGGCGCACCGCCGCCGGACAACCCCTTCGACTATGCCATGAGCCTCTTGCAACACATGATTCTGCCGGTTGCGGCCTGGCTCCTGTCGGCCATCTTCCTGACGATCTACAACTGGCGCACGTTCTTCCTGATCTACGCCAGCGAGGACTACGTTGAGATGGCCAAGGCCAAGGGCCTGCCGGACAGCATGATCGAGCGTCGCTACATCCTGCGGCCGACTCTGCCGAACATCATCACCAGCTTCGCCCTGCTGCTCATCACGCTGTGGACCGGGGCCATCATCACCGAGACGGTATTCAACTGGCCGGGCATCGGCCAACTCTATGCCCAGGCTATCGGTGCCTTCGACACACCAGTCATCGTGGCCAACGTAGTCATCTATGCCTATCTGCTGGCCCTGACCGTCTTCCTGCTTGACTTTATCTACGCTCTGGTTGATCCGCGGGTGCGTGTTGGTGAAGGAGGCCACAAGGCATGAAAAATCTCCTCGAACGCCTGCGCCTGTTGACTCGCTATCCGACAGCGGTCATTGGGCTGGTCATCATTGGCCTGTTGCTTCTCGTCTCCGTTATTACGCCCATCGTCATGCCTTATAACGAAGCGATTCGTCTCTGGCGTGGCGGTGAAGATGTCTGGGGACGTTACCCGCGCAATGCCGCGCCGGCCTGGCAGAACTGGTTTACGCGGACCGATCTGTCTAACACGATCATCCTCGATAGCGCCGATGGCGATATCGACGTAACCACGGAACAGCTATCGGCCGACACGCGCGAGAGCACCTTTTCCTTTGAGTTCGATTTCCCCTACGACACGTTTCCGCCCGAAGTAACGCTTTTCACCAATGCCCGCTACAAGTCCAAACAACCGTTCGTAGAGATGACCTGGATCACGCCCGATGGGCGCGAGATCCGGGCGGGCGAATTCTCGGCCACGCCCAAAGGCTCCTTCCGCTTCAACCAGGACGAGCGCTTGCAGCGCCGTGTGGAACGGGAAACGGGCATCAAGGGCATTTCGGTCGTCAAGGGTCTATTTGACGACCCGGCCCAGGAAGGGCTGCAAGTCCTCCAGGGAACGTACCGGCTGGAGGCCACTGCCCTGCTGTTCGAACCGGAGGCCGAAGTTGACCTAGCTTTCGTCAGCTATGGCGAAGTCCATGGCATTGCCGGAACCGACCATCGGCGACGCGACCTGGGTGTGGCTTTGCTTTGGGGCACACCGATTGCCATGGCTTTTGGCTTACTGGCCGCCCTGACAACGACTGTCATCACCATGGCTATCGCGGCCATCGGCGTCTGGTACGGTGGCTGGACCGATGCGGCCATCCAACGCATCACGGAGGTGAATTCCATCATTCCCCTCTTGCCTATCCTGATCATGGTCGGCACGCTCTATTCCCGCAGCATCTGGCTCATGCTTGGCCTGGTCATTGTGCTCAGCATCTTCGGCATCCAGATCAAGCAGTACCGGGCTATCTTCCTGCAAGTGAAGGAGTCGCCCTACATCGATGCCGCCCGCGCCTATGGGGCCGGTAACATGCGCATAG
>WBZM01000304.1_pt1 | contig 74476 bp, 66 predicted proteins | sample 5204271 | NCBI WGS metagenome assembly WBZM01 (sample SAMN12344346, study PRJNA552823) | activated sludge metagenome | biome: Activated sludge suspended growth; feature: Nitrification reactor; material: Wastewater; isolation source: activated sludge from nitrification reactor of wastewater... | reverse complement strand
GACCTACGCCACGCCTTTCACCATCGGCAATACCTATACGCTGACCGTGGCAAACGTGGTGGATTCCGAGAACCGGGCAATGCTCAGCCCTTACAATTTTACCTTTAATTATGTAACCAAAATCAAGTTCAACAACCGCTTTGTTTCGGTTGGGGAAAATGCAGGCACTGCTACCGTAAACCTGACTGTGGAGAACCCATCGCCTGGCGCAACAGTGGACTTGGTGTTTAAAACAGGCGTTTTCAGCACGGCCTCCAGCGCTGACGTGACGCTGGCCACTGCCACTAATCTCGACCTTAGCGGCACAACTTCGATTTCATTTACAATTCCGGTGAGCGACGATGCGGAAGGCGAGCAGGACGAATACCTCGTGCTGGCGCTCGAAAACGCCAATGGGGTTACGGTGGACGGCAATCCGTTTTACACCGTTTATATCCGTGACAACGACCACCAAGCGCCAGTTGCCTCGAAGAGCATCGAACTGGAATTCACCAGCCGCTACTCGGTGCCGAACCCGGCGGGTGAACTTGGCGTAGCGGAAATCGTTGCTTACGACCCCGGCTCCAAGCGCCTGTTCACCATCAGCACGGCCTTGAGATTGTTCGACATCATTGATTTTTCAAACCCCGCAGCACCAGCGCTCATCCAGCAGGTGGACATTTCTGCCTACGGCGGTGGAATCACCAGCGTGACGGTGAAAAACGGCATCGTCGCCGTCTGCGTAACTGCCACCACGACGGAGCAGGACAACGGCTCTGTCGTGTTTTTTGACGTGAACGGCGTTTACCAAAACAGCGTGACCGTGGGCGCACTGCCCGACATGATTACGTTCACGCCCGACGGCAACTACGTCCTCACCGCCAACGAGGGCCAGCCCAATGATGCCTATACCATTGACCCGGAAGGCTCGGTGAGCGTCATCAACGTGAGTGGCGGCATCGCAGGCCTCACACAAGCCAACGTGAACACGGTAGGGTTTACCCAATTCAACGCCCAAGCAGCAACCTTGCAGGCAGCGGGCGTCCGTCTCCTGAAATCAACGAGCACAATGGCGCAGGATTTTGAGCCGGAGTACATCACCATTTCATCCGACAGTAAAACTGCTTGGGTGACCTTGCAAGAAAATAACGCCATTGCGGAGTTAGATTTGACCACGCAAAGCTTCACCGACATTTGGGCGATGGGCACAAAAAACCATGCTGCCTTCGGCAATGGGCTTGACCTCTCCGACCAGAGCGGCATCGTCCATATCGCCAATTTCCCGCTGAAAGGTTTTTACCTGCCCGACGGCACGGCGAACTACTCCGTGGGCGGCACGACCTACCTCATCACTGCCAACGAGGGCGATGAAAAAGAATACGCCGGACTGACCGAGCGCACCACGGTGGGCGCTGTCACCCTCGACCCAACGGCCTTCCCGAACGCACAGGTTTTGAAGGAAAACCACAACATGGGCCGCTTCCGCATCACCAACCTGCATGGTGACACGGACGGCGATGGCGACTTCGACGAACTCTACTGCGTCGGTGCCCGCTCGTTTAGCATCTGGAATGCGGAAACAGGCGCGTTGGTCTTCGACAGCGGCGATGATTTTGAAAAAATCACACAAGCTGACCCGCATACCGCCCCGATTTTCAATGCCGACAATGAAGGCAACGGCTTCAAGGGCCGCAGCCGTGCGAAAGGCCCAGAGGCAGAGGGTGTGACGGTGGCGACCATCCGTGGCCGCACATACGCCTTCATCACGCTGGAGCGCATCGGCGGAGTAATGGTCTATGATGTGACCGACCCGAATGCCCCGACGTTCGTGGACTACAAAAACAGCCGTGACAACACGACCTTTGCTGGTGACAACGGCCCGGAAGGCGTGATTTTCATCTCCGGCAGCGACAGCCCCGACGGCAATATGTACACTATTTCCGCCAATGAAATCAGCGGCACTTTGGCCATCTTCAAAGTGAAATCGGTGCCGACGGTCAGCTTCCTTGACGACCTCGTTTCCCTGAAGGAAGGCGACGGCGACGTGAGTGTGGACGTAGTGATTGAAAATACAGGCGTGGCAGGTTCCGTGACCCTGAGCGTGGCCACTGCCTCCACTGCTGTGGCTGGCGACGACTACGTACTGGCCACCACGACGATTGACATCCCGGCCAACTCCACCGATACTTTTTCCTTCACCCTGAACCTGCCGGACAACGGCAATCTGACGGGCGGCAAGTACCTGGTTTTGCAAATTGACAGCTCCTCAAATGCCGTTCTTGGCAGCGAAACGGAGCAAATCATCCTCATCGCCGACAACGACATCGAAGCGCCTGCGGCGCAATCGGCACCATTTATCTCCTTGCGCCACCTTACCAGCGTACCGGGCAGCCCAAGCGGCGGCTCTGCCGAGATTTCGGCCTACGATCCAGTATCCAAGCGGCTTTTCATCACCAATATTGCGAACAACACGCTCGACGTGTTGAACTTCGCCAACCCTGTCGCCCCGGTTTTCCTTGAAAGCGTGGACGTTTCCAGCTTCGGCGGCGGCATCAACTCGGTGGCGGTGAAAAACGGCGTGGTAGCCGTTGCTGTTCAAGGCAACACGACTGCCGATGACGGCAGGGTGGTTTTCTTCGACGCCGATGGCACGTTCATCAGCGCCGTGACAGTGGGCAACCTACCAGACATGGTGATTTTCAGCAACGACGGCACGAAGGCACTGACCGCCAACGAGGGCGAACCCAGCAGCGATTACTCGATAGACCCGCTCGGGTCGGTCAGCGTGATTAACCTGACAGGCGGCGTGGCCAACCTGACCAACGCCAACGTGACGACCCTTGATTTTGAAAGTTTCAATGGCCAAATTGACGCACTCCGTGCGGCTGGCGTGCGTATTTTCGGGCCAAACGCCACGGTTGGCAAAGACCTCGAACCAGAGTACATCTGCGTAAGTGCGGACGACCTGACTGCGCTCGTGACCTTGCAGGAAAACAACGCACTGGCTGTGATTGACCTGCAAAACTTGACCGTGAGCAGCATCGAACCGCTCGGCTACAAAGACCATTCACAAGTGGCCAATATCCTCGATGCCAGCGACCGAGGCGGCAAAATATTATCCGCTGCTTGGCCTATCAAAGGCGCTTACATGCCCGATGCCATCGAGTGCTTTGAAATCGGCGGCGTTACCTACGCCATCACCGCCAATGAAGGCGACGCCCGTGAGTGGGGAACTTTCGTGGAATCGCAGCGCCTCGGAAGCCTTGACCTCGACCCGGCGGCTTTCCCGAATGCGGATTATTTGCAGAAAAACGAACTGCTCGGCAGGCTGAACGTGCTGAGCTACGACGGCGACACGGACGGCGACGGCGATTTGGATGAAATTTACAGCTTCGGCGGGCGCTCATTCACGATTTGGAACCTGGCAACTGGCGCAGCAGTCTGGGACAGTGGCGACGACCTCGAAGCCATCACCGCTGCCGACCCGACTTGGGGTTCCATCTTCAATGCCAGCAACACCAACCCAGCCTCCTTCAAGAACCGCAGCGACGACAAAGGTCCAGAGCCGGAAGCGGTGACCATTGCCGAAATCGAGGGCAAGACCTTTGCTTTCATCGGCTTGGAGCGCATCGGTGGCGTGGCCGTTTACGAAGTGACCAATCCCGCAGCGCCGGAGTTTGTCCAATACATCAACACCCGCAGCTTCGGTACTGGCGACCTCGGCCCTGAAGGCTTGATTTTTATTCCTAAAAATGAAAGCCCTAACGGGCGCAACCTGCTCGTGTTGAGCAATGAAATCAGCGGCACAGTGAGCGTTTTCCAAATCGAACTCGACCGCACCAACGGCGACGATTTCACGCTGGAAACTTATGACTACACGCCTACCACGACCATTGTTGATTACAACGGCGGGACGATTTTTGACGGCGGTATCAGCGGCTTGCACTACATACCCGGCACCGACTTGGAGTTCTACGCCGTGAGCGACCGTGGCCCGAATGCCGTAGCAAGCAGCCACCCGAACGCTACTGGCAACACCCTGCTATTCCCTAAGCCTGATTATGCTCCGGTCATCACCCGCTTCAAGGCGGAAAATGGTGCTTGGACAGTACAGGGCATCGAAGAAATCAAGCGGCCTGGTGGCACGCCCATCAGCGGCCTCCCGCTCCCGACTGGCGCTGGCAACACGGGCGAAATTGCTTGGTCGGACACCACGCCTACCGTGATTGCCCCCGATGTTTGGGGCATGGACACCGAGGGCATTGTTGAAGATAATTTCGGCAACCTCTGGCTCTGTGACGAGTACGGCGCTTCCGTTTGGAAAATCAACAAGGCGACCAAACAGGTCATCAAGCGTTACACACCGTTCCCGACACAACCGCAAGACGCACCGCTCCCCGCAGTCATTGGCAAGCGCCGTGCAAACCGTGGCTTCGAGGGCGTAGCCATCACACCAAACGGCAAGGTCTATTCCATGATTCAGAGCGTGGCTGACAACCCGAATACAGCGGCTGGCAACAGTGGCCGGCTGCTCCGTTTAGTGGAAATTGACCCGGAAACGGATGCTGTGCGCCAGTTTGCTTATGAGATACAGCCGGTGACCGGGCAAATCCGCACCCGTGACTGGAAGGTGGGCGACCTCGTTTCTGTCAACAACAACGAGTTTTTGCTGGTGGAACATGCTGAACTCAACGGCTGGAACGTGAAGAATATTTACAAAATCAACATTGCCAACGCCACGCCGCTCACGACAGATGACTTCAACGGGCAAACGTTGGAGCAGGTCGGAACCGCTGCTGGCATTGCCGTCTTCGGCGTAAACGTGGTGGAAAAAACCTTGGTGCTCGACCTGCTCGAAGCAGGCTGGGACCGTACGCACGACAAACCGGAGGGCCTCACCATCATTGACGACAACACGATTGCCGTGGTGAACGACAACGATTTTGGCATCAACAGCCCAGTGGGCGACGGCTCGATTGTTTTCACTGGAAAAACGACCCGGCTTTACGTTTATGGCTTGTCCGAACCGCTCGGCTACGTGTCGCCGTATTGTACTTATGACTATCCGGTGGCCAATGCAAGTGGCTGCGAGGGCGACAATATCAGCCTTGACGCAGGCACGGGCTATGCTGCCTATGCTTGGAGCAACGGTGCTACCGGGCAGTCACAGTCAGTCACAGCCGAAGGCATGTACAGCGTGACCGTGACGAACGCCGTGGGCTGCAAGGCCATTGACAGCGTAACCGTGGTGGTGAACGCCAATCCGGTGGTTGACCTCGGTGCAGATGCCACGTTTTGCTCCAACGAAGACGTAACCTTGAACGCTGGCGCTGGCTTTGTAGGCTACCTTTGGAGCGACAGCTCGCAGGGACAGACTTTCACCGCCACGACCGCAGGCACCTACGGTGTCATCGTGGAGGATGCCAACGGCTGCCTTGGCTTGGATGAAATAACGCTGACGACCTTACCCGCTCCGGTGCCAAACCTTGGCAACGCCACCCAAACCATCTGTGATGGCCAGTTCATCAACCTCAATGCTGGCACAGGTTTCACTACTTACGAATGGAGCACGGGCGCTTCGACGCAGGGTATCCAAGTGACGACCGCCGGAGCTTATGGCGTACTTGTTAGCAATGCAAACGGCTGCTTTGGCAGCGACGTAGTAGAAGTTGTGGTGAACCCAACACCTACTGTTAGCCTCGGCGACAACCAGACCATTTGCGAAGGCGAAACTGCCACGCTAACGGCAGGTGCTGGCTTCAACAGCTATGCTTGGAGCACGGGCGCTACGGGCCAGAGCATCCAAGTGACGCAAACTGGCACCTACTCGGTGGTGGTCAGCAACAGCTTCGGCTGCACGGACCTGGACGCTGCAACGGTTTTCGTGAACCCTGCCCCAGTGCTTGATCTCGGCCCCGACACGGTAGTTTATGAACCGAACAACTATATCCTCGATGCTGGCGACGGCTTCAACCAAACTTATCTTTGGAGCGATGGTTCGACCGGACAAACCCTGACCGTGACCGCCGATGGCACGTACAGCGTGACGGTGACCAGTGGAAATGGCTGCGAAAGCATCGACGAGGTGACCGTGAGCATCCAACCGAACGCCGTGAACGAACCGACGCTTGCTGGCAAGCTGAACTTGTTCCCAAACCCGACTTCGGGCTGGGTGAACCTGACCTTCAGCGAGTTCGAGGCAGGGGCTTACACGGTGGGCGTTTATGACGTGACGGGCAGGCTTTTGCTTGCGCAAGACATGGAGATTCAAGCGGCTGCGCAAACTTCGAAGCTCGACATGAACGCCTTCGCAAAAGGAGCCTATCTGGTTCGGATTGCTGGTGAGAAGGGCGTACTGGCGAAGCGGGTCGTGGTGCAGTAAATTGTGCTTTTATATTTTTTTGGGAAATCCCCGCTCCGGCTTTTGCTTGGGCGGGGATTTTTGCTTCAAAAGAAATTGTCTTGGCAAAGAACTGTCCTTTAAAAACGCCCGTTTTCCATGCACGGAAACGGGCATTTTTATTTTAAATTATTTTAGCCTAAAATTGTGCATTAAAAATCTATACAAACCTTTTTTTGATGCAATCGAAGATTTATGCCTATATCCGCATTTCCAAGGACAGTTCCGATGCCGAAAACCAGCGCCACGAAATCCGTTCTCACCTCTTACCTTCTCACCTTCTCGCTTCTGATATAGAATGGGTGGAAGAGGTGGTCACTGGCAACTCCAACGCCGACGACCGCAAGCTCGGCGAACTCATCGAGCGATTGCAAGCGGGCGACACGCTCGTGGTGGCAGACGTGAGTCGCCTCGGTCGCCGCTCCCTCGACGTGATGGAGACGGGTGCCCGCATCGTGAAAAAGAAGGCGAGGCTCATTGCCTGCAAGTCCAACCTCGAACTGAAGGACGACATCGGTAGTGAAGTGATGTTCTTTGCCCTCAGCCTCGCCGCCCGCATCGAGCGGGAAATGATTTCGGAGCGCACCAAGGCGGCGCTAAACCGCAAGCGGGCAGAAGGCAAAATACTCGGCAGGCCAAAGGGCAGCACCAGCCTGAACAAGACCCTCCTCGAAAACGAGTCGGACGTGCGTCGGCTCGTAGCGGCGGGGGTAAGCATGAGCGCAATCGGGCGGGCGTACAAACTGAACCGAAGGACGGTGACTGTTTTTTTGAAGGCGAAGGGGTTGGGGTGATATGTGTAAGAACCAAGGCTTGAGATAAAATCTCAACCCACATACGCATTGACTGATTCCACACATACATACAGTGCTATAACAGGGTGGTGCTCCCATGAAAGCTACACTCTCTTGAAAGCGCTAACAGCCGTTTGCGTACGGGTTTTCAGAACTCAACCCATATACGCATTGACTGATTCCACACATACATACAGGGCTATAACTGGGTGGTGCTCCCATGAAAGCTACGCTCTCTTGAAAGCGCTGATACCTTTTGCGAATCTATACACTGCACCCAGTCCCAGAATAGCGACAATACTTTTTATTATGAGTATCAGAGAAATAATATTCTCTCAAATAATAACCCTTTAATGACATGAACCTGAGACTACCCTTTGGTTTGAAAAACGGTGTTCCCTTACCGTTAAAGCGATTGATATGTGGGTGTACTTATCATTTTGCGCTACAAAGATTTCAAATCATCCGCTATAAAAGATATGTTTTCAAGTGAAGGGCATAACCGATGCCAACCCTACCCTATCTCCACAAGAAACATGCCCTGCCTCATGTTTAGTGGATGGTAAGACCACCCGAATAGAACTTATCTTCGTGCTGTTCTATCCACCAAATCGGTTCAGGTAGATACCCTTCCCCAGAATGACGACGACTTCGGAAAACCGAAGAATTCCCAAAAACACCCTATCGAGCAAGTACAATAGTGTACTGTATCTTAGCTGTGAATACCGCTCGGAAAAAACATCGTCAAAATCCAATCGGCCAAGTGTGAGGAAAATGGGGGCCGGCGCCTGGTGTAAGAAAAAACAAAAAAAATTGGTTTTAAACAACCTAACGGTTCAACTATAAATAGGCTATAATTTTTTAATTCTAATTATATAAATAGCCAGATAACCTCCATAATAAACTAATAATCAATGCATTAGCAATGTGATTAGACGACGGATTAGGGGTTTTAAGACGACGGATTAGGGTGAATTGCATGTCCATTAGACGACGGATTAGGGGTTTTAAGACGACGGATTAGGGGTTGAAATGCCATTTAAAACGACAATTTAGGGATTAACACCGAAAAGACGACAAATCAGGGGCTTAGATTGGCCAGATTGTGAAAGGATCCGCACTAAACACTGAAACTGTTCGCAAATGGAGCCGAAAAGACGACAAATCAGGGGCTTGCCGGGCGTTGGTGTTCTGGTTTGCTGCGGAAATGCCGTCAAAAGACGACAAATCAGGGGCTTAGATTGGCCAGATTGTGAAAGAACCCGCACTAAACACTAAAACTGTTCGCAAATGGAGCCGAAAAGACGACAAATCAGGGGCTTGCCGGGCGTTGGTGTTCCGGTTTGCTGAGGAAATGCAGATAAAAGACGACAAATCAGGGGTTTGGTTAGTCTTGGTTCTGAAAGTATCCGCCATAGCGGCTGGAAAGTATCCCGAAAAGTGGCCGAAAAGACGACAAATCAGGGGTTTGGTTAGTCTTGGTTCCGAAAGTATCCGCCATAGCGGCTGGAAAGTATCCCGAAAAGTGGCCGAAAAGACGACAAATCAGGGGCTTGGTTAGTCTTGGTTCCGAAAGTATCCGCAATAGCGGCTGGAAAGGATCCCAAAGGGGGCAAAAAGACGACAAATCAGGGGCTTGCTGGACGTCGTTGTTTCCTATGTGCATGATTTTGATTGTTTTTAATTTGACAGCATTTCAAAACTGTTGAAAGATAAAACGACATTGATTTGCACATGATGTCGTTCACTGTTAAGTTTGCCCCAAAATCAAACAAAACAGTAAGCGGCATGAACAACACTTCAACTCAAATTATCCAACAAAACAAGATATTGCTCGGTGGCCAGACCATCAACCTGCGGGCGCGGCAAATGGTGTATGCACTGGCGGCCATGATGGACAAGGAAAACCCCACGAATGAGATTTTGATAAGTGCACGTGACTTTCTCGATTTCATCAACAACACATCGGGCGAGAAATGGACGGATATATACAACTTGGCCAGCGATATTTTTGACCATCTCAACAAGAACCCCATCCTTATCAAAGAGCCTCGCAAGAAGGATTTCATCAAGATAAACTGGCTCAGCAGCCTCGGTGTTGTTCAGGGCAATATCCGGGCAAGGTTCTCCACGGAAATAGCGGAATACTTTCTTTACAAGCAAGGGCTGCCCTATACCAAGTTGCTCTGGGACCTTCGGCCCTACAAATCCAACTTCACTGCCCGCCTGCTCGATTTGTTCCAAAAGAGCCATATAAAGGACTCTGGCGTCACTGAGTTTGAGTTTGATTACGACCTGGAGGAATTGAAGCTGTTCTTCGGCGTACATGAAAAATATGAGCGGTTCTTCGATTTTGAAAAGCGGGTGCTGGAAGTAACCAGAAACGAATTGGAAGAAAACGACTTGGTTCCCTACTGGTTCAGTTACGACAAGCTCAAGCAGGGGCGCAATATTTCCGCCATCCGTTTCACCGTGTACGTTCGACCACAGGTACTTTTGGATTTGATGCCAGAACTAAAGGCATTGGGCAATAGTAGGCAGTCAACGATTTTTGATGCTCAGCGCGAAGTGACCTTCACCGATAACCAGAAAAAACTGTTTGCCAAACTGGTGGATGACTTGGGCTTGAACCGCGCCTACTCGCAGCGTGTGCTGTCGCTGCTCACAGAGTCGCAGTCATTTGGCTATTACTACCTCATCCAATATGGGGTGAACCGGACGCTCGCATATACCATCTTGCGCGAGCACTGTTCCTTTGGGGAGTTGGAAGGGAACGAGCACCATTATATAAGGTTCGCCTTGGAGCAATTGGAGACTGCCCGCAAGCAGCGGATTGCGGAGGCATCAAAAGGTGGTTCTTCCAAACGCATCACCCCTGACGATAAGCGCGGCGGCTTGGCAAAAAAAGTGTTCACGGAGCGGCTGTATTTTTCAGCCTTTATGGAGCGGCTTTCGGAGACCCGGCGATCTTCACCAGTCAAGGGGCAAGCAAGGAACCTTGATGCTACACCCATAGGCAATATCTTAAAGCCCCCCTACCCTACCGATTCGAAGAAATGATTTTCTAAGCGTTAAAACGTTTTAACGTTAAAACACCTAAATTTTTGGTTCCTGATAATTATTTGTATTTTGATTGACGCTTTGACGTTAAAACGTTAATTTTGATAACTAATATCATCACTTCCCGGAAATGGCATGTAGTAATAAGCGGCTTATAAGCGTATTTTTTTCTTGGTGACCATTCCTCTTCTTTCTCTTTTGCTTAGGATGGCTTAAATGGTGTAAGATAAAGTCTCGCTTCCTTCACAGCGAATCAGGCCGCTATTTTGGTTTGATATTTTGGCACTTAATTTTTGTGTTTTAACGTTTTAACGTCATTTGCCTATTATATTTGATTGCACTTGGAGCATACTGTTTTTGTGTTTTAACGTCATGACGTCAAGATGTTAACGTTATGACGTCAAGATGTTAACGTTATGGCGTTAAAACGTTGGCTTTTTTGAATTTCAACGATATATTTTGCAAAATGGCGTTATGACGTTAAAACGTTGAGTACTTAACGTTTTAACGTCATAACGCATGTAATGACTTCACTAAAATCAGTCCTACAGGTTCAAGTCGCGCCGAATGAGATCTTCGATATAGGCGGAGGCACTACTGTCGTTTCCAGCAGTATGAACTTTGAAAGCCCTGAACACATCGGTGGGCAACCAGAGCGTAAACCGTTTTTTCTCCAATTTTGGTGGTTCAGCTTCCCGCTGCTGCGATAGGGTAGGGGGGGGTGCCTCGGCCTCGACGGTTGGGGCAAATGCCTGTGGGATGGGTTTTTTATCAACCTTCCTGGGTTGTAGGCTGGGCGGTACGATGTTTTGCTTTGCCATAGGTCAATATCGCTGTTAGAGTTTTTCAAAAATTTGCTGCACTTCGTTGGAAAGGTTCACCACCTCAGTGGCTGCCTTTGGGTCGTCCTGCTCGAATACGCCTTGCCCGTAAAGGTTGGCTAAGCCGTAGGCCGTCCGCAGGTGGAGCATCGTCTGTAGTATGCCGATATTGTAAACGCGGCTGTGCTCCCGCAGTGCCTCGATGAACATCTGGTGTACCTTCAGGTTGGGCTGCAAGCGGTTGATGACGAACCAAGCGGGAATCCGCTGCCCCTTTTCCTCCGAAATGCGGTCAATTTCCTCTGCAATCTGCTCCGTGGACCAGATGTCGTTTCCGCCTGTCGGTGAAATGGGTATAATAACGACATGGCTCAGGCTGATGATTTCCCCAGCGATTTTTTCCAACGACGGTGGGCTGTCAATGATGATGGTGTCATAGCCTTCGTTGTTGTAGAGGTCTTCTACGGTGCGCCGTATCGTGCGGTAGTTGCTGTTAGAAAATACTGGGATGCGTGGTTCCTTTTCGCCCCGCGCATCGAACCAACGCATACTGTTCTGCGAGGTGTCGGCGTCAACGATGCAGACCTTTGCGCCTGTGTTGGCGTAGCAGACGGCCAAGTTCTGGGCAATGACGGTCTTGCCTGTGCCGCCCTTGTGATTGATTGATGCAAGTATCATGTAGTGATGTTTTGCGCAAAGGTAATATTTTTAGCGTCAAAGCATTAAAACGCTATAATGTTTTGACGTCAAAACGTTTTTATGCTATTGTTTCGTTTTTGGCTGGCTATATTTGCGCAGCCAAAATGCGATAGGGTAGGGGAGTGGCAAGGGGGTAACCTCCTCGAATTCGAGGAGGTTGGAATAGTGGAGTGATGTTTTGAGTGCTTAGGGTTCTGTGTGCTCGAAGTCACTTGGCAACATGAACTCAAACCTATCTAACTCAAGTTGCGGAGCACCATAGCCCTCAGTTCAAAACGGTGTTTTTGCGGGCCGGAGGCCCGCAAAAACACCGTTTAAATCTCTTTTTCGGCGGCGAAGCCGCCGAAAAAGAGATTTAGGTTGGGTTATCCGCAACTTGCGTTATCTAATTCGGTAGGTTTAAAAAATTAAAAGTGCTTGCCTTTTCAGTTTTGGATGCTTTCAAAAAACATAAACATACAATGGAAAAGCAATCAAGGATACAAGTCCAAGAAACAGAAATAAGGTTGTTAGCGGTTCAGGAGAGCGACTTTTTCTCAATTACCGATATTGCGAAGCGGTTCAATGCAGACAGCCCTGCTGATGTTGTTGCCAATTGGATGAGAAACAAGGATACGGTGGAGTTTTTGGGGACTTGGGAGATGCTCAACAACCCGGATTTTAAACTCCTCGAATTCGAGGAGTTTAAAATCGAAGCAGGCGCAAACCGCTTCGTATTGTCACCCACCAAATGGGTGGCATCAACGAATGCGTTAGGCATCCGCACGAGGTCTGGGCGGCATGGAGGTGGCACATTTGCCCACAAGGACATTGCAATGGCGTTCTGCTACTGGCTAAGCCCCACATTTCAACTATATGTCATCAAGGAATTCCAGCGCTTGAAAGAGGACGAGGCAAAGCAGCAAAGCCTCGAATGGGACGTAAAGCGCATCATGGCCAAAGCATCTTACCCCATACACACCGAAGCAGTAAGGCAGCACCTCATACCGCCAAAAATCGTCCGTACCAAGATGGAGGGTTTGTATTTTGCCAATGAGGCAGACCTGTTGAACCTGGCTTTGTTCGGCATGACCGCCAAGGACTGGAAGCAACAAAACCCCGATGCCAAGGGTAATATCCGCGACCATGCCACGCACGAGCAGCTACTGGTGCTGTCGCTGCTGCAAGGGCTGAACGCCAAGCTGATGGAGTGGGGTAGTGATGCCCAACAGCGACTGGAACTGCTGAACAAGGCGGCCATAGAATGGATGGAAGTCGTATTGAACAGTGGTAGTTTGAAGGGGTTGCCAGGAGAGCCGAAGAAGCTCGGTTGAGGATGGCTTTGCGCTCCATAATTGGTCTATCCAGTACTTATGGCCAAGTAAACAGCGCCTATGCCCAACATGAAATAATAAGTCAAAAGCCGCCAAACTAATAAAACCATACTGGCCGTTCCGTCTGGTAGGCTGCCCGCAAAAACAAGCAAGAACGCTGCTTCGGCACCTCCAATGGCCCCTGGGGTAGGGGTCAATAGCATAACCACGTACACCATCCATTGAAGCAGGAGCAGTTTTGTCCACGCTGCTTCCAATCCCAACATTTGCACCACCGCCAACAGGACGCAATAACGAGTAATCCATTGCGCAGCCATAGCGATAAGGCTCCACAAAAAAGGCTGACGTCCCTTGGAAAAAATCATTGAAAAAGCCGATAGCGACTCTATCAACACGCAGGATAGCTTCTTCCACCAACCAGAGCTGGCTGTTCTTTTTCGGAAAAAGACAAAAAGCAGCAAAAACACAGCGAGCAGCCCAATTAGGCCAGCAGTTATTTCCAGTTGATGGATTTTAATGAAATGCCCCGCTGAGAGCCATAGTGGATTGTTCCAATTTCGGGTAAGGCAGAGGGAAACAGGAATTGCGAAGGCATAAAAAAATACATCCTCCAAACTGCCCCAAAGCGTGAGTGTAGCAGCTTGCCCGGGCGGATACCCATGCTTTACTAACATAGACCCCTTGAGTGGCGCACCGCCCACGGCAGCGGGCATTACGATGGCGCCCACATCTGTGGCAATGGCGATGCGGAGAAGCTGCTTCCAATCAATGCTTACACCGAAAAAACGACCCCATATTGCCAAACGAAGGGTGTGCCATCCCCAAGGCAGCAGCGCAAGCAGCATTGCGACCAGCATCCAAACGACCGAAAAGCGGGGCATTTGCAACTCACTGATGTCGGTTGTGAACCAAGCATAAGCCAAATTGCCCATAACGCCAACGCAGATGATTGGCAGTAATCGGTGCAAGAGTTTGTCAAGAAGCGCCATTTAGATGCTTAGTGAAATTTGGCCCCATAAAATTGGAAGCCCCCTTCCGGCTGCCCGAACTTATGCCCGAACCAATCCCGCCGCAGCGGCTTCACCACGTCGAGGTTGCCCTGTTCCAGCAGGTACTCGGCGAAGGCCCATTGCTGGAGGTTGTCGAGGTCAACGGCGTACTCGTGTGGCACGATGCAGGGCAGTATCACGTCGCCCGTCAGGCTCTGCTTCTTCACGATGGTATTGAAACGGATGGCCTCCACGTGCCCCGTCTGCCAGTAGGTAGCGGGCAGTTCCTGCCGGGGCATATTGTACGCCTCGTGCAAGCTGGTGTGCAGTAGCGGCTGCATCACGCCGTCCTCGATTTCCCACATTTTATAGGGGTTTTCGCCGGACGGCGACACTGCCCGCACGCTGTCGGCCTTGGGATTGTTGAGCAATAGCTGCACGGCCTCGTCCACCAACCCCGAAGGGCGCAGCGGCGAAGTGGGGCGCAGTTGCACCACGATGTCGGCCCGGTAGTCCTCATTGAATTCGAGCCAGCGAACGGCGTGTTCCATCACGGGGAAGTCAGTGGTTGTATCGCCCGCCAATTCCTCCGGGCGCAGGAAAGGCACTTCAGCACCCCATTCCCTTGCCAAATCGGCAATCACCTCGTCGTCGGTGCTAACAATGATGCGGTCAACGAGCTTTGACCTTTCTGCTGCCGCAATGCTGTAAGCCAGCAACGGGATGCCGTTCAAAAATTTGATGTTCTTTCGGGGGATGCTCTTGGACCCGCCACGGGCGGGGATGATGGCTACGATGTGCTTTTTTTCCATAAGTCGCTTTATTTAAATTATGAAACCGTTACGCAGTGTTTCCTTAGCGAATGTTCCTGTATTTTCAATATGCTCCTTTGCCGCAAGGCAAAGCTCCAGTGCCTGTATGCCGTCGTGCAGGGTGCAGTTGGGCGTCCGGTCGTTTTGAATGCAGTCCATGAAGTCGGCGGCCTGGTCGAGGAACATTTCGTTGCGCTCGAAGTGGCGGCCCGGCATCAGTGCTTCAAAGGCCTTGCCGCCCTGTGAGTAGATTTTTGCGCTACCGCAAAGGGCTTCCCACTCGATGCGCCCTTCCGTGCCGATGATTTGTAGCGTGTGCTTGGGCGGCTGGCTCACATAGTCGAGGTAAACCGAGCCAATGGCCCCTGACTGGAAGCGGAGCATGGCCAGTGCCGTGTCCTCTGTGTCGAGTTCGAGGTCGGAGAGCTGCCCACCGATGGCCGACGCCACTTCACATTCGCCCAGCATCCAGCGCAGGTAGTCGAAAGGGTGGCAGAGCGTGAGCACCACGCCGCCGCCGAGGTCGGCACGGGCGGAATAGCCTTGGCGGTAGTCTTCCCAAGGGTGCCAGCCGGGCAGCCACTCGCCCCAGTGCGCATGGGCGGCGGTGGGCCTTCCTATTTTGCCTTCGGCAATGGCTGACCGAATTTCCTTCAAAACGCCGTGATAGCGCCATTGGAATCCCACTTGTATTTTCAATTGCTTCACCTCGGCCAATGCCGCCAGCTTTTCGAGGCCGTCGAGGCGGTGCGACACGGGTTTTTCCAAAAAAACATGACAACCAGCATTTGCGGCGGCCAGTGCCGTTTCGAGGTGCAGCGCCGTCGGGTTGCAGACGAAAACCACGTCGGGGCGCTTGGCGAGGGCGTCGGCAAGGTCGGTTTCCTTTTGGATTATCAGACCTGTCAGGTTTTCAAAACCTGACAGGTCTTGGCTCGTCAGCACCTGAAAATCACGGTAGCCGAGCGCCACAAGGTTGTCGAAGTGCCGCTTGCCGATGGAGCCGAAGCCGACGATGAGTATTTTCATTCTTTCCAAATTCGCTTATATTTGTTTGAAAAAAACAAGAATATGGTTCACAGCCAAATTTTGGATGTAGTTGACAATCAAGTGGTTGTAAAACTTCCTGCTGAATTCAAAGGGAAGAAAAAAGTCCTTGTCACGATTGACGACCATGTCGAGGGGTTCCTGAAAAAAATGGAACTTATGCGCTTGGCCGCCAACGACCCCTTGTTCATTGCTGATGTGAAGGCGGTGGAAGAAGACTTCAACCTTATTGACCACGAGCAGCTATGAACGCAGAAAAATGGCATATCTACCGTGCCAACCTCGACCCAGTGGTGGGTTCAGAGCAAGGCAAGACCCGCCCTGTGCTGGTCATCAGCGAGGACGCTGTCAACACCCTCATCAACACCGTCAACGTCATTCCCTTGACGACCAGAAAACCCGAAAGGCGCATTTATCCAAATGAAGCTGCACTTGATGCGGGTCAATTTGGCCAACCTAACGAATCCGTCGTCCTTTGCCACCAAATACGGACACTCGACAAGCAGCGCCTCAGCCACGATTATGGCGTTGTCAGTGATGCTGCCAAGCAGGAAGAGATTCTGGATGCCCTCTGCTTTCAGGTGGGCGTCTCCAGAAAATAATCAGAGATATTCCCGACAAATCCCCGCTATCCTTTCCGCCGACTTCCCGCCGTTCTGCACGGGCGTCAGTTTTTCCAGAAAAGCCGAGTCCACGTCGCTGTGTACGGGCTTGCCAAGGCCCAGCGCCGTCAGCAGCACTGAGGAGTATTTCGTCACCATTGCTTCGCAATTGGCAATCATGTGGTTGGTGTTGCCAACATGGAAAATCATGGCCTCCGGGGCGTACCGTTCTATTTCCCAACGGGCGCGTTCGTGGTTTTCCCGTGGGTGGAGCTTGAACATCACCGGGCGGCCCTCTGCAATGGCCAAGGTCTTGAGGATGAAGCCCTTACGGTCTTCAAATTGGCCGCTCTCCCGTAGCCAAGAGGTGGCGCCGAGCACGTATTTCCGAAAGGGAAAATCGTTCACCCGGTACTTGTCGAGGTCGTCGAAATTTGGGATTCCCGTAACCGCAATCTTGTTGGGGTCAATGCCCTTACGCACGTAAAGCTCCTTGAAGCCTTCCGAGGCCACACAGAAGCGCTGATAGGCATGGCTAAGGCCTGTCATGGACGTGTTGCCGAGGTAGCGGGGCAGCCTGAGCGTGCGCACGAGGTGATAGACGAAGTTTTCGGGGGTCATCATGCCCTCCTGCACCAAGATGAACTGCTTGGAGCGCAGGTTGCGGGGCAGCACCGTGTCGTTGGTGGTCACGACGAGGTCGTAGTGGTTGCGGCTGCCCTTGAAGTCAACGAGCAGTCCATGTTTTTCAAAATAAGACGCAGCTGATTGGCGGGTCGCCTTGCTCAGGATGGTGAACTCGACCATGCCCCGCTCGGCCAGCCATTGCAGCAGGCCGTCAGCGTAGTAGGGCGTGAACCAGCACTCGCAATCCGGCAGGGCCTCGGCGATGCGGTGTACCATCGTCGTTTGGTTCAGGGAGCCGCCGATAAAGAGTATTTTTTTGGCCATACTGACTAACGGGAAAGGGGTCAGCACGAAGGTAGCAGCACAGCTTTAAGCCAATCGGAAGGCAAGGTTAAGTTTGGGTGAAAGAACGGATATGGAAAGGCACTGCCCCAAGGATTGAGGCTTGGGGCAGTGCTTGGAAGGTAGAGGTGGGTGATTAGCTGCGGTTTTGTGCCTTGAGCAGGTCCCGGATTTCCGCAAGGTAGGTCTCCGTCGGCGTTGGAGGCGGTGCGGCGTTGGGGTCTTTGCCCAACATTCTCAGGAACAAGTAAAGGGCAATGCCTACGATGATGAAGTTGATGGTCACTTGCACGATAGCGCCCCAACCAATTTCGATGCCCGCAATATTGAAGGCAGCTTTTGAAAAGTCGGTGCCACCGAGCACTGCCCCAATGAGCGGGGTGAACAGCTTTTCGACCAAGGTGGTGATGATGGCATTGAAGGCACCGCCGACAACGACGCCCACGGCGAGGGCAAGCACTTCGCCCCTGAGCAGGAAGGCTTTTAGTCCTTTGAACATAAGTTGTTTGTTTTGATGAAAAAATGAGGCTGGGCAGCGAGGGTACGCCAACCAACCGCTCGTTGGGACGAAAGTTAGCCCGGTAGAGAGCACTCCGAATTTTAAGTTATTGTAAAATCATTGCTTGAAGCGCCAGAATGCCGCTCACTTGGCGCTGCCGCTGCCCTGGGCGGTCATGTTGTTGGCGGTTTCCAACTCCTTGTGAAGGGTGGCGGGGTTCGTGGTAGTCTTCACCACCCTTTTTTCACCCACGTACTCGCCAGCCGAGCGTTGTCGGATGCTCTCCACGAAGCGCCACTCCGCCACGGCGTCGTAGGGTGTGAGCGAGAGGAGCAGGTAGCCGTGGTTGCTCAAGTCGAGGTAGCGGAGGTGCGGGTTCACATTGTCGGAAGCGAAGGTCTTTTCCATGAAATCAACTGTTTTAGCCCCCTTGTACTCGTCAAAATTGGCGCTCGTAACACTGGGGGTGGCGAACTCGTAGGCCACAACCTTGCCAGCTTTTTTCTTTTTGTACCGCTTGAAGTCAAGCGGAATATCAAAGCACCAAGAGGCGTGGGTATCGCCCGTGGCGAAGATGACATTGCTGATGTTTTCGTTGGAAAGCAGGTCTTTGATGGTCTGTCGTTCCATCGGGTAGCCGTCCCATGCATCAAGGTTGACGAAGATTTTGGACAGCACGGGCATCACGCTGAACTCGGCAAAAAGCACCTGGTTTCCAATCACTTTCCAGGTTGAATCCGAGGTTTTCAACCCGTTTTCCAACCACTCCAACTGCGGCCCACCGAGCATGGTGCGCTCGGCGTTCAGTTTCTTGGCCCGCTTGCTGTCGGGCTGCGGATCGCGGCCGCTTACCCGCTCGTCGAGCATGAACAGGTCAACGAGTTGGCCAAATGAAAACTGCCGATACAGGTTCTCCCCTTCGCGTATCGGCAGCCATTCGTAATATGCTTTTACAGCAGCGAATTTCCTTTGGTTAAAATCCCCTTCTTCGGGCTGGTGGTTCTGGGCACCCGTTGCATGGGCGTTGTTCGATATTTCATGGTCGTCCCACACGCAGATGAACGGGTGCATCCGGTGGGCGGCCTGTAGGTCGGGGTCAAGGCGGTACTGGGCGTAGCGGGTCCGGTAGTCTTGCAGGCTCACGATTTCGTGGGCGGGCAAATGGCTGCGGTCATGCACGGAAGAGTCGACATACTGGTGCGCCCCATATTCGTAGATATAATCGCCGAGGTGGATGACTGCGTCCAAGTCCTCGATTTCGGCGATGCGGGCAAAGCCATTGAAATAGCCCGCTTCGTAGTTGTTGCAGCTAACCACGGCGAGCCGCACCAGTTCGTTCGGTGATGGGTAGGAACGGGATTTTTGGTTTTTTGGGGCGTCAAGGCTGACAAAGATGGGTTGGCTTTTGGGTTGTTCTACGCTTGTAGTTTTTGTGCGGCCTGTGGGGGAGGTTTTTCCAAGGGCCTCGAACCTGTAGTAGTGGTGGCTGCCCGGAAGCAGGCCATTTGCGTCAATCTTTACAGTGAAATCGTGGTCGGCGGTTGCAAAACTGGTGCCCTCCGCTTCCAAATGGGTGAAATGCTCATCCAAGGCTACCTCCCATTTTACCCTAACGGAATCTGTGGCGGTCGGCGGCGTCACCCTCGTCCAGATGATGACGGCATCATTCAAGGGGTCGCCGGAAGCCACGCCGTGGTAGAAAGGTTTTAATTTGGGGTCAAAATATGTGGCAGTGCCATCTGTTGGGAATTCATGGGTGGCTTGGGGCGATTGTGCCCAAAGTTCAAACGTACAGGCAACCAGCAGTATCAGTAAATAAAAGCGGCTCATCGAATGGGTTTTGCTGCGGGTGTTTGGAATATTGGTACAAAGGAAATCCCGCAATCAGAAGCCCAAGTGAACGGATTTTTAAGTTTGTGTGAAGAAAGACCTTATTGGCCTTGCTGGACAGCCTTCAGCACCTCAATCGCTGGAACCAGCTTGAAGTTCTGCGGCTGCGCCTTCAATTTCTCATCCCTATTGTCCCCGTCCTGTGCCACGAAGACCCCTTTTTCAAAAACGCCGCCGAGGTTGCTGGCCGTCACATCAATCCCATCCGTGTCGTACGTCCCGTCAAAAGCCCCATCGCCGATGGTGAAGCTGCCGAGGTAGCGGTTGATGCCCTGCCGCTCAAAGACGGCGTAGCTGTTGTTCCCCTGCGACGAGGCGATGAGGTAGCCCGTGCTGTCGCTGCTGGCATAGATGCAAAGCCCTTCGATGTCGTAGGCCAGCTTCGGGTTTTCCGCTCCGCTGTTCGGCACAAATTCGGGTGCGCCTTGGCTGTCAGGCTCGGCGTCCACCTTCCAGATGCCTTTGTCCTCCTCGCCAAAATAGGCCACGCCGAGCTGGTCGTCGGCCACCATGCCCTCCGGCTGCGACTGGAGCTTCAGTGTGCGCACGAGCTTTGCAGTGACTTCATCTTGGCCAAACGGCATCAGTTCGTACTGCTCCACTGTGCCGTCCTTGCCGTTCAGGAAGATATAGAACGCATTGTTTTTCAAGCTTTTATAAAAACAAATACCGTACACCTCTCCCAGCGCAGACTTGATGCGCCCGCCACTGATGAGCTTCAAACTGGCATCTGCTGGATTGATTTTAAAGACCAATATCTCGTTCGTGCTGCGGTCGGAGCAGGCCGCCAAGTCCACCGTGTTACCGTTGGCCAAGGGGAAGCCGGGGCGCACGTCCACGTTGTTCGGGTTGCCCGTTTTATAGCTGTGCAGCAGCTTGCCTTGCAGGTCATAGACCTCCAGCCCGTATTTTTTCACCGTGCCGATGATGGCGCTCTTGGACGAATCCAAGGGGTTGACCCAAATGGCCGGGTCGTCGGCGGCGTCGTCGCCCGTGCGGGCCTGCACGGCAGGGGTTTCGGCGACAGCCAACACAGTGGGGACGCCTTGGAGGGTGGTTTTTGGTTTTTCACCGCAGGACATTCCCAAAAAGACAAGGGCAAAGCCCAGCAAGAATTTGATTTGTGACATAGTTTGATTTGTAAAATGCTCAAATATTCAACCGAACCCCCACCCTTCCCCACCACGAATAAAACTCCTGCTTCTTCACCCGGCTGCTCTCGCCAAGGTAATGTTTCAGCGGCGTGTTCGTCAGGTTGACCGCCGTCAGGTAAAACTGGAATTGCTTCGTCAGGTTGTAGTTCAGGTTGAAATCGAGGTGCAAGTTTCGCTCGTAGTAAATATCCCAAGTTGGCTTGATGCCCAGTTCCGTCAAGAAAGCGTCGTTGAAATTCGCCGACACCTTGGCGTAAAGTTTTTTCGAGTCAAAAAACAGCGCCAGGTTGGCCGCATGGGGCGACTGGCCGGGGAGTTGGATGCGCTCGTTTTTGTCGTTGCGGCGCACGGTGGCCTCCGACCAAGTATAGGTGTAGTTGAAATAAACCCCGAAATGCTGCCAGATGCCCGGCAGCTTGAAAAACTGCTGGTTCCAACTGATTTCAGCGCCCAGCACTTGCGCCCGGATGCCGTTCTGCGCCGTCGTCACGAAGTACCAACCGGGCCGGCTGATGTTCTCCACAAAGGTGCGCTGCTCGAAATAATAGACAAAGTCCTCGATGTTCTTGTAAAAAACGCCGCCCGAAAGCAGCCCGCCCCGCTCCATGTATTTTTCCGCCAAAATATCGGCGTTGATGGCTTTTGCGAAGCGCAAATCGGGGTTGCCGAGCGTGATTTGGCGGCTGTCCAGTTCCGATTGGCGGTACGGCAAAATATCCTCGAAATTGGGCCGGGAGTAAGTCCAAGTCAGCGCCGAGCGCAGGTTGGCACGGTCGTTCAAGGCGTACTTGAAATGGAATTGCGGCAGCAGGAAGCCATAGCTTTTCTTGCTCCGCAAGGTGTCGAGCCGCTCGAAGGCATCCGAAAACGCCTTGAACTGGACGTCGTAGCCCCGGTAGTTGATGTCCGTGCGCTCGTAGCGAAGCCCGCCGAGCAGCATGGCCCGGCCCCAGTGCTGCGTGGCCATGAGGTAGGCGGCGTAGATGTCCTCGTCGGCCACGTAGTCCTCCGAAAACGATTCCTCCTTCGTGTCGCTCTCTTGCAATTTGAAGTTCTGGAAGTAAAAATCGAAGAACTCCCGGCTCTTTTCAGGGTCGGGCGTGTCGCCGAGCTGGTAGCCCCGGTTGAGCAGGTTCGCTTCATCAAAACCGCCCGATACGGAGGCAAGGCTCAGTTCCGGCCCAACGCTCGTGTAAATCTGCCGCACGCTGTCGAAGGGGGTGTTCACCGCAAAAAGCTGGTAGTATTTGTGCCAGACCCGTGCCTGGTTGTCCCGTTCCTTGTTCTTCAGCCTTGCCTTGGCGCCCAGCTTCACGCTGCCCTTTAGGTTGCCCCGCCCATAACTTTTTTCGAGGTTGAAACGGGCAGTCAAGTTGCGGTCTTCGGTGCGGGAACTTTGCAGCAGCAGCTCGTCAAATTCATAATCGAGCGAATTGAAGACAGTGGTCGAGTCCTTTTCCCTTGGGAATTTGATGCGAGGCCAGTTCGCTTCCGTGAGGTCAAGCTCAAGGTTCACGAGGTCGTTCTGGAAGTTGATGTCCATGCGGTCGGGCACATCCTCCTTGGCGTGGGAGTAGCTCAGGAGGTAGTCGAGGGTAAAAAAACCGAGTTGGTGCTTGCCGCCGAGGTTGGCATTGGCGATGGTCTGTATTTTTTGTCGGTCTTTCAGGTCGCGCAAAATCTGTGCTTCCCGTGAGGAAGTCTCGCTCAGGATAAAGCCGCTACCGATGTCGTAGCGCACCCGTCGGCGCAGTTCGCCATCTGAGTAACGGTTGTACAAGGTGTTGATATACAATGAATTGCGTTCGTTGAATTTCCAATCCCAAGTTCCGCTCAGGCCCGTCCGCTCCCGGTGGATGTCGTAATGCCGAAGCTGCACCTCGTCGTAGTGGAGTTGGAAGGTTGTATCGCCGCCGAACCGGGACTCGTTGAAATTGAACTGCATGTCGTGCGAGGCCCGGCGGTCGTCGAGATGGGAGGCATTGAGGTAAAATCCGAATTTGCGCACCCGTTGGCCGTAGGCAAACTGCAAATTATACAGCGGTTTTCCAGCCAATTGGTTGTAGCCGCTGGCGAGGGAGAAATGGATTTCTGGGATAGAGTCCTTGGCCGTCTTGGTGTTCAGGTTCACCGAGCCGCCGATGGCGTCACCGTCCTGGTCGGGGGTGAGCGCCTTGGAGATTTCGATGCTGGCCAATTGGTCAATCGAAACCACGTCCAAGCCCACGTAGCGCACGTCGCCCTCCGGGCTGGGTATCTGTTCGCCGTTCACGCTGAAATTGGAAAGTTGTGGCGGTGTGCCTCGCAACTGCACGAAACGCCCCTCGCCTTGGTCGCGTTGCAAGGTGATGCCCGGTATCCTGCTGATGCTCTCGGCGGCGTTCAGGTCGGGGAACTTCACCATCTGCTCTGCCGCCACCACGTTCTTGATATTGGAGGCCACCTGCTGTTCCCGATTGGCCTTCATTTGTCCTTCCAATAGCGCCGTCACTTCCACGGTTTTCATCAGTGTGGCGGCTGGTTTTAAATAAATATCTTTTTCCAATAAACGCTCCTTGTCAAATGCAAATAATACCGTGTCGGTTTCATAGCCAATAAATGAAACAAGGATGCGCCCATTTTTAACCGGAATATTTTCCAAAACATATTCCCCGTTCACATCCGACACAGCAGCGACGGGCGTTCCGGGCACTTGCACCGTTGCGCCAATCAGCGTGGTTTTAGTTTCGGCATCCCATATTTTGCCATGAATAAAATAATTGTTTTGCGCCTGTATTTGTGTTGAAAAAAAAGCAATAAAAAGGAAAATATACAGGCTATTTAATGTCGCTAACTTCATTGAAGAATACATAAACGTCGGCGGGGAGAATGCCCCCGCCGACGTTGGTTATAAATTCAGCGTCAAGGTGACATCTTTTTTCCTTGGTGGAATTTTTCAAATCCCTACACTATTCAAAAGGAAAAAAGGTGTCATCTTGATGCGGTCGCAAGGAGATGACACCTTTTTTCGCTAGAAAATCGCTGCTAAATTGCCAAACCGTTGCAGCGAAAAAAGATGTCACCTCATACCTTTTACTGCACCACCACCTTAGCTACACCCACCTTATTGGCGGATACCACTTCGAGGGCGTAGATTCCGGGCATGAGACCCAAATCCAGTTTCATCGAAACTTCGTTCAGATTTTCCTGCTTCCAAGTCCTGAGCAGCTTGCCGCTAAGGTCGGTGAGTTGGAGCGTCACGTCCTCGCCCTGGAAGGCATCGAGGGCAACCCGAATATAACCACCAGCCGCTGGGTTGGGCGTCACCTTCATATTGGCCACCACACTGCGCTCCTTAGTGGGGCTGACGCCAGAAAAATGGATGACCAATTTGGAAATGCGCTCCGGATGGTGGAGGCCGTCGCCGCCGTCCTCTGGGTCGGCCACGTTCTCAAAACCCTCGAAGTCGCGGGCATTGTCGTCGTCGCTTGCACCTTGATCCTGTCCAGTGAGGAAGAAGGCCATAGCGTTGCCCTGCTGCCAGCCGTCCCGGTCCACGATTTCCTGCACGAGCGCCTTGAGGTCGGGCGTGCGGTATTGCTCCCAAATTGTCCACTCCTCGTCCACGTTCCAAACCACATTGGCCGTGGTGCGTGGGCGGTCGGAAATCAGGTCGGTCTCGTTATAGGTCACGGGGTTGTCGGAAGCCTCGCCGTTGATGGTGACGATGGCCAAATCGCCCTCGTCTTCGTGTGCCCACATTTCGATGAAGGCGGAGTCAATCATGGCGCCTTTTGGCACGTTCACGCCCCGGTAGCGCAGGCCCGTGGCCACGACGTTGAACTCGTCGCCCTCCCAACCTATGTCGAGGTCGTCGTCGTAGAGCTTGTCAATTTCGTTGTTCTTTTGCTCGGCGTCGTCAGTGGAGACTTCCACGTCGCCATCAAGCCCGGTCATCTGGATGCGGACGCTGTCCACCCATTGGCCGAAGGCTAGGTTTGCCATGAAAAAAGGCAGGAAAACAAGTAAATTTTTTTTCATAAAACAAGTTTTCCGGCGAAGGTCATTCGGGCAGTTTAAGCGGATATGTAGCAGGGATTAAGTTAGCGTGAAATTGCCCGCACAACACACTATCTTGAAGGGTATTTAATTGTCATAGCTGACAAGTTGGTAGGTACAACAAAAAAAAGTCAGGGAGTAGTAACCATGAATTTCCCCCTAACTTTCCTGTGTTGCTTGCCAGAATTGGTTTGGCGGCCAAATCAAGGCACAGCCTCGATTAATTATTTACAGGTTTGAAACAAATGGCTACTCGGCCACTTTCCCAGCCTTGAGTTCATCTTGCCAAGCATAGAGTGCTTGAAACTGGCCATCGGCAGCCATGGCCGCTTGTTGGCACCAAGTAGTAGGGTCGTGCATTTTATACCTTGAGCCAGCTTCAACGAGTATTTCACGTAACCGCTCGACGGAGCTGTCCGCCAACTGTTGGAAAGACCAGATGCCACCGTTTTGGAGCAGTTTTTCGATGGCAGGCCCTACGCCTTCTATCACTTTCAGGTCGTCCATTTTTCCGGCCAGCAAATGCAGTCGCCAGGTTTCGAGTTTGCCCATGTCGCGGGTAGCGTGGTCCCAAACTTTCAGCGACCAGTTGCCTTTCACCAGCTCGTTTTGCATGGATTTGAAAAAATCGTTGGTGTAGTACCGAGTGATATTGTCCCTGCTACCGTCTTGTCGGTTATGGAGCGTCACTTCCTTTCCAGAAGGTGAATAAAGTTTCACCACCAAGTCCCCAACGAAACTGTGCTGGATATCAATATAGACGCCCATTTCCTCCACATAACCTTTAGCATCAACTTCGATATTGCTGACCAAGCCTTCCGCATTGTTGTCGGGGATTGCTTCGCCCACGCTTGCTTGCATCACCAATACATTTTCGCCAGCCAAAATGCCAGCCACGGTGAGGCGTTCTTCCGGAATGACCAGTGTTTCAGGTGCTGACACCAGTTCGGTCATTACCTCGGCTGGTGCTGACACCACCTCGGTTTCTACCAAAGGCTCGATGGCAACGGCTACTTCCATGATGCTTTCCACCTCCGATGCTGGTGCGGCCTCCACTAAATCTTCGGAAACTGCTGTGGTCGTCTCCAACAATTCCTGCACTGGTTGGAAAGGCTCGTGCGATTTCTGTATCTCAACATATTCACTTGCAATGGATTCTTCTACAGGGGAGTATTCTGTGGCAAAATCGTTGGGGTAGGATGCAGTTTCAAACTGCTGTACAGCTGGCACACCAAACGCAAGGTCACGGTTGCACTCGCAGCTATAGTATTTTTCAGCCACCACCTTGCCATCCGCCCAAGTGCGGTGGATGATTTCGTTCCAAATTAAGCGTTGGCCACCGAGTTGCGTAAAGTCGAACGAAAACTCGGACATGGTAACATCATTGCCGACAGCTTGGCTGCGCAGCGCAATCTGGTTGATGCGGTCAATTGTGCGGAGAAAAGCTTGCATAGCTTCAATCTTGTTATGCTTGCCGCTCACCAAATCGCCAGGATGCGAATGCGCCGTGGCATGGTCGTCAAAAAATTGCTCAATTGCAGCAATAAAGTTGCCACTTGCCACCAGTGCGTCCAAGTGTTCCAGGTCGTTTTTTAATTCCATGATAATTTGCTTTTAATGATGAATAATAGTTGAAATCTCAGCAAATAAGCAATTTGGAAGTTATATCTTGGTTGATTTTACCTGAGCCGAAAGTTTAATCTTTCACAGCTCGCACCTCTATTATCTTATCATCCCCCGGCCTCACGGCCTTCTTCCCGTTCCCGCTGATTTCCATGTTGGAGGTGCAAAGGAAAATGCGCCCGTCCGGCGCAATCAGCACGTCCCGCAGCCGCCCGAAAGTGTTGTTGAAATAGTCCTGCTGCGCCGTGATGCGCTGGCCCGATTCGTCCAGTTTATACACGGTCATGCGCTGGCCGAGCTTGCCTTTTCCTTTTTTCAAAAAGACCTGCATCAGCGAGTTGCGCCATTCGGGAATGGCCGGATGGTTGTAGTATTCGAGGGCGCAAGGTGCCACGGTCGGCGTCCAGGCGATGATGGGTTCCACTACTTGGTTTGCTTCGCAAAAACGCTGCTCGGAGCGGAGGTCGCATTTGCCCTGCACCTTGGGCCAACCGTAGTTGCGGCCTTTCAGGATGATGTTCAGTTCATCGTCGTTGTTCGCGCCGTGCTCACTGCTCCAGAGCGTGCCATTGGGTAGCAGCGCCAGTCCCTGCGGGTTGCGGTGGCCATAGCTCCAGATGAGCGAGCCGGGGAAGGGATTGTCGGCGGGCACCGAGCCGTCGAGGTTCAGTCGCAGGATTTTGCCGTTGATGCCGCTCAGGTCTTGCGCCAGTTCCGGCGTGTAGGCTTCGCCCATGGCGAAGAACATTTTTTTATCCGGCGTGAAAACCATGCGGCTGCCGTTGTGGCTCTCATTGGCGATGATGCGGGGGATGATGGAGAGGCTGTCCGTGAGTTCGTCCTTCGCAAAATCGTAGCGGAAGCGCACCAATTTTGAGTTCGTCGGGGAGTTGGTGTAATGCACGAAGAGGTAAGGTTCCTTCGGAAAATCGGGGTGGAAGGCCAGCGAGTAGATGCCCGGATTGCCCCATGAGCTGTGGCAATCGCCCAATTTCAGCAGCGTGTCGAGCTGGCCCGTGGCGGGGTCGAGGCGCTTTACCCAGCCGCCATTTTCGGTGAACCAGATGCGGTTGTCGAAGCCCCAGGTCATGTCCCAGGGGTGTATGAGGCCGGTCGCCACAATGCTCACGGCCAATGCCGTGTACTCAAGTTGCAGTACTTGCAAGGGGGTAGGTTCGCTGGTGTTCCCGGTTGTTTCCGTCGGCTTTGCTTCTACTGGTGCCAATGGCGGCATCACCTCCAAAATTCGGTCGCTGCCCGGCGGCTGTGCACCATAAGTATCAGAATTTGAAGTCGTTACGAAGATGCGGCCATCGGGCGTTACCAGCACATCACGGAGCCGGCCCGCCTCGCTCAGCACGTCTTCTTCTGATAAAAACTTCATGCCGTTGGGCGTCAACTTCACCGATTTCAGGCTCTGCTCAAAGAGGTTGGCCATCAAAAAACTGCTCCGCAAAATTGGATACCTTTCGTGGTCGTAATAAACCAAACCGCACGGCGCTATGGTCGGGGTCCATGCCTTTAGCGGTTCTATTGCATTGATTTTGAGGCAATTGTCGGCAGGCTCGTCGTCGCAGTAGCCCGCCACAAGTTGCCAACCGTAGTTGTCGCCTTTTTGAACCAGGTTCAATTCATCATCGCTCATCGTGCCATGCTCGGTGCAGTATAGCTGGCCGTTCATCATGGCTATGCCCTGCGAATTGCGCAGCCCCAGCGCCCATACCGGGCTGCCGGGGAATGGGTTGTCGGCGGGTATGCTGCCGTCCAAATTCAGCCGTAAAATCTTGCCGTTCAGCGAGTTCAAGTCCTGTGCCCGCTCGGTCTGCTCCAAGTCGCCCACCGTCAAAAAGAGGTGGCGGTCCGGCGTGGCCAGCAGCCTCCCGCCGATGTCGGTAGGCCCGGCGGGTATATCGTCGAAGATGATTTTTGAAAACGAGAGCGTGTCTCTATCCAAGTCTAAAATTAATTCCGCAATTCTTAATACAAGCGCATCCCCCTTGTAGGAGGTGTAGGCAACAAAGATTTTCTTGCTCTGCAAAAAATCTGGGTGCACGGCTAAGCCGAGCAGCCCGGCCTGCAACTCCCTTGCCACTTCGGGCATTTGCAGCAGGGTTTTCACCTCACCCGTGGCGAGGTCCACCTTGCCGATTCGCCCATTGATTTCTGTGAAAATAAGCTGGTCATTGGGGAGGTATTCAATGTCCCAAGGCACGGTTAGGCCGTCACAGACCGTTCGGGGTTCAGACTGTGCCCAACCCATATTTACAAGCAACAACAGCCAAATCGTTTGGCTGATTCGTTTCGACAAAAGCCTCATTGTCAATAGTTTGTGAAAAATCTTTACAAATTGAGCATAGATGTTTAAATTTGTAAAAAAATGGAAATGGTAGCACGTTATTTAGCAGAAAAACTGCGTTTCATTGCCTCGAAAATGCCCGTCATCAGCCTGACCGGACCGAGGCAATCCGGCAAAACGACCCTTGCCCAGCAGGTGTTCCCCGACTATCTTTATGTCAACTTGGAGAATCTCCCTACCCGGCGTTTTGCCTTGGAAGACCCCAAGCGGTTCATCGAACAAGGCAACGGAAAGGGGCTTATTATTGACGAAGCACAATATGCGCCCGACCTGTTTTCCTATATTCAAGTCCGTGTGGACGAAACCCGGCGCAATGGCGAGTTCGTACTGACCGGCTCGCAGAACTTCCTTTTCATGGAAAAAATATCGCAGAGCCTAGCCGGCAGGGTAGCCATTTTCCACCTGTTGCCGTTCTCCATGCGAGAGCTAAAAGCCACCGAACATGCACCGGTTTCCCCGTTTGAGTACATCGTAAAAGGCTCGTTCCCAAGGGTTTACGACCAAGGGGTGCCGCTCGATATTTTTTACCCTTCCTATATTTCCACCTATGTGGAGCGGGATGTAAGGCAGGTGCAGAACGTTGGCGACCTGAACGCCTTCGACCAGTTCCTGCGGCTCTGCGCCGGGCATATCGGGCAGTTGTTCAACCAAAGTGCCATTGCCAACTCAGCGGGCCTCTCGCACACAACGGTGAAGCGCTGGCTTTCAATCCTGGAGTCGAGCTTCATCGTGTTCACTTTGCAGCCCCACCACGCCAATTTCAACAAACGGTTGGTCAAGACTCCGAAGCTATATTTTTACGACACAGGTCTTGCCTGTTCATTGCTTGGCATCCAGACGGCTGCACAACTGGAAACCCATTTTGCCAAAGGTCCGCTGTTCGAGAACCTCATCATCCTCGAAACGATGAAAGGATTCCTAAACGATGGAAAACGGTCTTCCCTGTTTTTTTGGCGGGACAATACGGGCAACGAGGTTGACCTCCTCGTGGAGCATGCGACCAAACTTTATCCTTTTGAAATAAAGGCTGGGGCAACCCTGCAAGAGAGCTATTTCAAAGGGCTTGATTTTTTCAACAAAATTGCTGGCAACGATCCGCAGCAGTCCTACTTGATTTACGGAGGTGCTGAAAACCAAGATCGTAGCAGGGGGAATGTCCGCAGTTGGAAAAATCTACCTGATTTTCAATGAGTTACGCTACTAGCCCAACTTCCTCCTTCACCCTCCGCAGCTTCGCCCTCGGCCCCAACTCGCTTTCGTACAGTTTTTTCACCCCATCGCCCATCGCCTCTTCGATGGCCCGGATGTCCTTCACGAGGCGCTTCATGCCCGTCGGCTCCACGCTGGCGGCCTGGTCGCTGCCCCACATCGCCCGGTCGAGTGTGAAGTGTCGCTCCACAAAGCAGGCACCCATCGCCACGGCAGCCACCGTTGTGGCCAGCCCGGTTTCATGGCCGGAGTAGCCGATGGGCGTGTTCGGGAACCACTCCTTCAGGGTGTGTATCATCTTGAGGTTCAGTTCATTGAGCGGGCAGGGGTAGGCCGAGGTGGAGTGGGCGATGAGCACATTTTCCAAGCCTATGGCCTCGGCGGCGTCAAAGATTTCGTGCATGGTGCTCATGCCCGTGCTGAGCATGAGTGGCTTGCCCGTGGCCTTCATGGCCCGCAGCAGTGGCAGATCGGTGAGGGATGCAGAGGCCGCCTTGTAGGCTGGCGGGTCGAACTGCTCTATGAAGTCCACGGCCTCCTCGTCCCAGCAAGAGGCGAACCAGTCAATGCCCAGTTCCCGGCAATAGCGGTCAATCTCGGCATATTCGGCGATGCCAAATTCCACCTTGTAGCGGTATTCCATGTAGGTGATGCGGCCCCAAGGGGTGTCCCGCTTTTGGTTGCGCTGCTCCCGTGGCACACAAAGCTCAGGGGTGCGTTTTTGGAACTTCACGGCGTTACAGCCAGCTTCGTGCGCCTCCCGTATGAGGTGCTTCGCAATGTCCAGCGAGCCATTGTGGTTGATGCCGATTTCGGCAATGATGTAGGAGGGTGCGTGGCCACCAATGAGGGAGCCAGTGTGGAGTTTAACTGTGGTCATTTTTTAGTGGTCATTGTGGTCATTGGTCATTGTGGTCATTGTCATTTTATGAACGCCATTTTGTGGTGCCTCGATGACCAATGACGAATGACTATTGACGGCACCGCCAATGACGGTTTTAGCCTTGATGATAAATTCCGCAAACTCCCGAAAGGCGCCATGCCCCCCATAATTGCGGCAACGGTAATCAGCGATGTCCTTGATTTCCTGCATCGCATCGGCGGGACAGGCGCTGAGGCCGACCATTTTCAATACGGCCTCGTCGTTCATATCGTCGCCGATGAAGGCGATTTCTTCAAGGAAGAGCCGGTTCTTTTCAGCGATGGAAAGTAGGGTGCGCACCTTGTCCTTGCAGCCGAGGTGCAGCTCGGTGATGTTCAGTTTGGTTGCCCTTCGGGCAACGGGCAGGGAGTTCTCTCCGGTCACGATGCCCACCTCGACCTTGGCCAGTTTGCGGAGCCGCTCCACGCCCATGCCGTCCCGCATGGAGAAGCGCTTCATCTCCTCGCCGTGCGCCGTGTAATACACACCCGCATCGGTCAGCACCCCGTCGCAGTCAGTGAGCAGTAGCTTGATTTGTGCAGCTTTTTTCTCTATGTTAGTCATGGTAGAAGTGGGCAATAAAGTCCAATCCCATTGCGCTGCGCGCATAGGAGTATTAACGATTTGCCATCTTGTTTTGGGCTATTTTTCCTTGCGAATAAAATCCATGCAAGATTATGACCGTAGCCTAAACTGCTGATTAAGTCAGCATTAAGTTCGGGTTAAGCAGCGGTTTAATTATCGTTAAACCGCCGTCCATCCCCCATCCACCACGAGGTTCGCCCCGGTCATATAGGCCGAGGCGTCGCTGGCGAGGAAAACCAGTGCGCCCCTGTAATCCGTGGGCTGCGCCATGCGGCCAAGGGAGGTGCGACGGCTGTAATTTTCGACGAACCACGGCTCCTGCCCATTCTCCACGCCGCCCGGCGAAAGGGCGTTCACCCGGATTCCCTTGTTGCCCCAATACGCGGCCAAGTAGCGGGTGAAATTGAGCACAGCGCCCTTCGTGGCTGGATAACTGGGGCTTTTGAAAAATGCCTGCTCACCGTCCGGCTTCAGGTACAGCGACTGGTCGGGGCCGACGATGCCGTAGGTGCTGGCCACGTTGATGATGCTGCCGCCGCTACCCTGCTCGACCATTGCGGAGCCGAAGATTTGCGAAGCAAGGAAAACCCCCGTCACATTCACCTCCAAGGAGCGAAGCCAGTTCGCCAACGGGTAGTTCTCGAACTTCGACTGCTCGGCGGCAAGGGCAGGCGACTCGAATTTGTCATCCACGGCGGCGTTGTTCACCAGCACATCGAGTCGCTCGTATTTTTTCAGTACGGCGTTCCGACCTGTGCGGACGGAGTGCGGCACTGCAACGTCAAGGGCCAGGGGCAGGTGGTTTTCGCCGGGGAGTTCCTCGGCGAGGTGGCGGCAGTCGCCGAGATTCAGGTCGGCCACCACGATGGATGCACCAGCCTCGGCCAGTGCCATGCAGTGCTGCCTGCCAAGCAGCCCTGTCGCTCCGGTGACGATGGCGACCTTGCCTTCGAGGGAAAATATTTCCATGTTTAGTGAAGGATTGGTAAGCCCGCAGGGATTGCTAAGCCTGAACGGGCCGGTTTATGAGGTGACATCTTTTCGCCCTGCTCGAAACTTAAAAAAAGCAGGGTTTTTAAGGCGGAAAGGTGTCATCTCAAACGAGGTCTCGAACGAGATGACACCTTTTTGCCTTTAAGACACTTGTTAATTGTCAAACTTGGAGCAGGCAAAAAGATGTCACCTCATTGGCTCAATTCCTTTTACCTAGTTCAATAATAAGACCCGATGGCCGGGATGAACGAACTGCCCATTAGGAAGAACATACCCGCCAGCAGTACCAGCAATGAAAGCAACCAGTGCAGCCTGCGCTCGGTCTTGCCTTTGTTTGTCAGTCTTTTTTTGTTCATAAAAAATGGTTTTGTGCCATGAGGCCACCTTCAACTTTGTACAAATGCACCCGCCAAAACCGTCCCTCAAATACCCCATCGAGCCGCAGCCCTATTTCCTGTGCATTTTTAACTTCCACTGCCGAAAACAGGTAGCAACTGCCCATGCCGCAAAGTGCCTCGGCATTGAGCGCAAGGTGGCAGATGGAGCGTTGCGGCTGCTTGCCGCAAAGGAAGGCGTCGTAGTCCTTGCCCAGCTCGGCGGCGTAGAGGTAGCATCGGTTGCCGAACTGGTCGAACTCCTTCCGTACGACGGCGTTCTTTTCCAGTTCTCCAGCCATGACTTGCCGGAACTGGTGCTTGTACCGCAGGTCGTACAGCGAAGCGTGGCGGTCGAGGGTATAGAAGCCGTTGTATTGGGCAGCCGAAGGGTGCATCCCAAGGGAGACGACCCGGTAGCTTTCCTTCGGCAGGCCAATGTGGCGGTCTATTTTGGCGAAGAGTTCTTCATCGAAAAAGGCCTGAAAATTGGGTTTGCGGGGATGGCCCGCCAACTGCCGCAGGTTCTGCGTGAACTCGTCCTGGGCAAGTACTGCGATGGCGAATTGCGCAGCAAGGAAGGCCGTCGCCAGCCGCTTGTTCCATTCCGCCAACGGCTTCAGCACGACAGCAAACAGCAGCAGCCAGAGCATGGGCAGCAGCACAATGGCCCGCTCGAATTTGTAGGACTTCAGTAGTTCGAAATGCTCCCCGCCGAGCCACACCATGTAATTGTAAAACCCATAGAACAGGCTGAAGGCAAGTAGCAGCAACAAGCTGGCCGTGGCAGTGCGGGGCAGCCCAAAACGCCGACTGGCCACACCCACCGCCAGCAGAATCGGCACGCTGACGAACACGCCGACGTGGTGGTGGCAGAGCAGCAGCACCAGACCCGATTCCTTCAAGCTGTGCCACGGGCTGAGGGCTTTGTTGTAAAAATAGTCGTACTCCGCACGGTGGGAAATAAAGTCTCCGGGCGAAAAGGTAAGCTGGAACAACTGCCAATTCACGCCCACATACAGCAGCGCCATCAGCCCTATTGCCGCCAGCAAATTCAGGTTCAATTGCCTGTTTTTCAAAGTGCTGTGCAACCAAAAAAGCCCTCCAAATGCCAGCACCGGAAGCCCTGCCCAAACGAGGTCGGAGTAAAATGGGAAGCCTAAAAGCACGAGCCAAGCGGGGAGTTTTTGACCATCATTTGATGCCAGTTTCATAAAGGCCCAAGCCACCCACGGCAGCCCCGCCACTGACATGCCGAGCATGGTGAAAACGGGGAGCCAGCCATAGCACAGGGCTACGCCGAGCGCCAGCCAAGTGTGTTTGGGGTCGGGCAACACCGTTTTGCGCAGCAGAAAATACATGCCCGTGAATGCTGCCACATGCACCAGTATGTAGTTAAAAATATAACCCCAAAACAATCCAAAAAGCCAGTGCCAGAGCGCAATGAACGACCAGCCGGTCTTCACGGCGGCACGGGGCAACCCGTTCATCACCTGCTCGATTTTTGCGCCAGGGCTATAGTCGAAGGTCTTGCCTGCGGCAAAAAGGTTTTGGTAGTCAATGCCTTCGAGGGTATCGTGGATGCGGATATAAGCTTCGTTCCAGAGAAGCAGTTGCGGTAGGAATTGGGCTATCATCAGGCCAAGCGCCACCGGCCAAACTGTCCTGCTATCACCAGCCCAGACAGGGTCAGGGTTGCCACTGGCAATAGGCTGGGCCGGAAATGATAGTGTAGCGATTGAATTTCCCATTTTTCTTGAGCCGCAAAGAACGGGCGGATTTGACGAGCAGGTGTTTACGCCCAACTTAAGGCTGGGTGAAGTTTTCGTAAATCAACGGGCAGCAATGCCAATTGAACGCCGCAGGAGAAACTGGCGGAGTCTTTCAAGTTCATCCGTGTTGATGAGGTCGCAGCCCGATGAAAGCATTTGTCCCCATACGGCCTCATCCTCTGGGCTGGCCCAAAGGCGGAGTTTCTTTCCCTCGCCATGTACCAGTTTTGCCAGACGGCACAGCACCTCCCATTGGTGTTCGGTGCGCGTTTGCCCCAATATTTCCCATCCAAAAATGCTCGAAAACCGCTCGCTGACCACTGGCATCAAATCGGGCGGGATGCCCTTGCCGAGGTCTTCGATGCGGCCATCGAGGCACATGAGCGTGTTTTCCTCCCGCAAAATCTGTTGTACGGGACGGTTGCCGGACAGGAAGATGGTAACGGCCCGCTCTGTTTTCATTCCGTTTTTAAAAGACGTGAGCAAATGCTCGTAGGGCTGGAGGTAGGTTTTCAGGGCTTCATAAGTGGCCGTGGCCTCCGTCTTGATGTCAATCATCAGGTGGAGCGGCAGGTCGTCCGAGGGGAAGACGCTGCCGCCATTAAACCTGACTACAGATTTCAAAGGCTCAAGGTAGAGTGTCCGCAAGGTCTTCTCGTTTGACAGGAACAAAGGCGTGTTGTGAGCGACATAGAGCTCGCCGTTTATCAAATGAACATCTGCTTCGATGTGGGTGAAGCCTTGCCCAAGCGCATCGAAAAGCGGCCTTTTGTGTTCGTAGTCATTGTGGGCATGTGCTTGGGGAAGCGGAGATTTGGGTATGCTGCATGGGTTGGTCTGTAATAGTGGGTTGTTTTCTGTATAAAAAGCTTGCGTGGCGAGGGCATCGGCAAATCTAAACGACAGGGCACCGACACTTTTCGTACTGGCAGAGGCGGACGAGTGCGTTCGCAAAGGCGTGAAAAATGCCCCGCCAGAATAACTCGCCACACAAAAAAACAAGAGGTGCTTTAATCTCATGATAGCTTACTCTTCTTCGCTTTCGGCAACTACCTTGCCGCCATCAAGTTCTGCCTGCCATGCTTGCAGTTCTTCCCAGCGGCCCTCGGCAGCCAAGGAAGCTTGCTCTGGCCAGGTAGTAGTGTCGCGGAAAGAGAAGCCTGGGCCTGCCTCCGACATCATTTCGTTCAGCGATTCGACGGATGTGTTGGCAAGGTCGGTGTAGGTGTGGATGCCTACGCCGTTCAGCACCTCGGCCACCGCTGGGCCTATGCCTTCAATTTTGGTCAGGTCGTCTGCGACGACGGCAGTTGTGGTCATTTCGTCCATTTTACTTATAAAATTTTAAAGGTGACAGATTTCGATTTGAATGTGACAATATTCAAAAAGGAATATGACCACAATATGAAGTAGGCATTAAATAAAAAAGAAGTATGCGCCCAATTGAAAACCCTTTTCGTTGTTGAAGTTCACGGCGATTATTGTTGCAATTTTTTTAGTTTATTTAATATTGGATTTAAATGGGCTTTATATGCAAATCCAACCTTTGTACCGTGGCTCCATAGCGCCACATTTAGTGAGAGTAAATAATTTTTTCGGCAAACAGCCGTGCCGCTATGAGAGCGGCACGGCTGTTCCTTTTTGGTTTAGCCTTGGTAATCCTTGCCGCCCACCTTGCGGCTGTCCCATTCTGGCTTTGCGTCCATTTTTGGCAACTGTTTCGGCGTCGAAAACTTCGACATATCGCCGGTGAGCGCTTTCATAAATGCCACCAAATCGGCCTGCTCCGCCTTTGTCAATTTCAGCTCGTCAAACGGCAGGGTCTGGTAAGGCACATCGAGCTTGAGGCCAGTACCGCCGCCCCGGTTGTAGAAGTCCACCACCTCCTCCAGCGTCTTGAACACGCCGTTGTGCATATACGGGGCGGTCAGGTCGGCATTGCGCACGGTCACGGTCTTAAAGGAAGTCTTGTAAAACTCGGCCTTAGAGCGGGGCATCCCGTTTGCGAAGCGGCCAAGGTCCGTGTCGAGGCTGGGGTTCAGCGTGTCGGCGGTGGCGGTGATGCCCAGCACCTCCGATTCGCTCTCGTTGTAGCTGGGCGGCACTGTACCGTTGAACACTGGGGCGAAGTGGCAGGTGCCGCAGGCCGCCTTGCCCATGAACAGGTTGAAGCCCCGCCGCACCGCCGGGTCTATGACGCCCGTTTTGCCCTGCACGTACTGGTCGAAGGGGCTGTCGAAGTCCGTCAGGCTGGCCACGTAGGCGCTCAAGGCATCCGAGATTGAATAGGTAGAGACCTGATAATCAGGCTGTTCGGGGTATGCTTCCGCAAAAAGCCGCTTGTACTCGCTGCTTTGGTTCAGCTTCGCAATGATTTCCATATAATCCGTGGCGAACTCCTCCTTGCTCGTCACCACGTGCAGCATCTGCCGGTCGAGCCTTGGCTCCCGCAGGTCCCAGAAGTACTGGTCGGCATAAACGGCGTTGACGAGGGAAGGTGAGTTGCGCAGCAAAGCATGCTGCCCGTCGGCGGCGAGGCTCTTGGGCAGGCCATCCGTGAAAGCCTTCTCCGGCCTATGGCAGGAGGCACAGGAGCGGTCAATGTTTTTGGATAAAATGGGGTCGAAGAACAGCGTCCGGCCCAGTTCCCGGCGCTTCTCCATGAGCGGGTGCTTCAGGTCGAGGTTGGCGAAATAGCCAGCATTGAGGAAGTCCGGGGCGAAAAGGCTGACGGCATGGTAGTTTACCGCACGGGGCATTTTGTCCACCTCCTCGGCGAACTCCACGCCCAAGGATTTATGCGCTTCGTAAAAAAGCTGGTACTGCGGCTCGATATGCTCCATCAGGAAGCCGAGGCGGTCGAAGCTGTCGAAGTCATCGTGTTCCGCCAAGTAGTTCAGGGTATGCTCCATGCGGGCGTCCAGCACCATGGCCAGGCCGACGTCCTTTTTTTCAAGAATGGGCAGGTAATTGCGGAAGGCGGCGTACATCCCTTCAAGGGCGGCCCTTGCCTCCGGCAATGCGTTGGCCGAGCCGGGCGTGTCGAAGCCCGTGACGCCGAGCGTGAACGTGCGCACCAACTGCTGCCGGATGGCCTCCATCACATGGCGGTGCTCCAGCGGCAGTTTCGATTGGTGCTGCGCAACGTCCTTGAAATCCTGTATGAGCTTGTCGCAAAGCGAGAGCAGGGCGTCCTTCTCGGCGGTGGGGTTTTCCGAAAAAGCCTTTTCATCCAATACCTGCAAGCCGCAGGGTTCGATGACCATCACATCCGGGATGGAGGGGTCAACGCTGGGCAATGGTGCCCCATTGATGTTCTTCTTGACAGCATAGCCATCCAGATAGGCGAAGAGGAACTCCGATTTTTTGTAGGTCATTCGGGCAGCGGCCACGGCCTCCTGCACGGCCAGTTCGCTGGCCGTGCTGCCGTCCAGCCGCTGCACGGCGGCTTTCATGTTGGCGATGGCCGCAGTCACCTGTTTTATATCGGCATGAAACTGTTCCGTGATTTTTTCAAGGGCGATGGTTGCCTCGTTTTCCCGAAACCCAACTGCGAGGAAGAAGCAGGCCAACAAGGCCGTTATGGTGAGAGTCTTTTTGTTCATGTCAATTGTTTTAAATGAAAAAACGTCGGCGGCACAAATGCACCACCGACGCCGTAATACTCAAGAACTTCTTTATTGTACGGAAAGCTTCAACGTTTCACCATCGGCATTTTTCAAATAGTAAATGCCAGCGGACAGTCCAGACACGTCCACTTGGTTCACGTTGCGCTGCACGAGCACCCGCTTGCCATTGGCGTCGTAAAGAGCCACATCAGTAGTCTTGTTCATGAAGACCACACGGGTCACAGGGTTCGGGTAAACGGAGAACGGAGCGTTCTCATTCATCGTCGTCGTCATCTCAGGGTCTGCCTCTTGGCCACGGCTGCCGAGACGGGCGTAGTCAATCTGGTCGAGGCCGTGGATGGCAAAAGTCAGCGAGTGGTTGTAGGGGAACGGGTTGCTGGTGCTTGGGTGCTGCACGTTGAGCAGGATGGACTTCTTGTCGGGCGTCTGTGTGCCACCAGTCACCTCTGCGCCGTTCGGTACTGCCGTCAGGCGGATGAGGTCGTTGATGGTCGGGTTCTGGATGCTAAGGTCGAGCAGATAGACCTCGCAAAGGCGGTTCGTCACGCCAGCAGGCACACGGCCTTTTGAGGTGCCATTAAGGTCTTCCTGGATGAGCAGGAACGAATGTCCGTCAATCTGCACCACGCTGAGGCCATCAGGGTTCGAGAGGTGCTTTTGTGGGTACGCCGATTCAGCTGGGCTGTCGTTGAAAAATGGGCCGCCTTCGAGGAGCACCGTCAGTTCGGAAGTGCGTGGGTCGTATTTCCAAATGCGGCCATAATAGTCGCGGTAGTTCGGGTCGGTAGGGCCAGTCCAGCCGTTAGCCTGCGCCCTTGCAATCATGGCGGGGTGGAATACGCCGCCAGCAGCGAGGTTGTCCGCCCAAGCGCTCACTGGGTTGTCGAGGCCCGTTTCGGTGAAGTAGATGAAATTGTCCTTCGGGTCAATGGCCACCCACTCGATGCGGTTGAACATGGTAGCGCCCTTGGAGGTGGCGAGGTTGTTGTGGTCGAGCATCAGGCCCGGCTCCCAGATGGGCACCCATTTCCAGCCGGCCTTGTCGTGCTTGTAGGCAAACAAAGTGCCCTTCGTGAAATCGCCTGGCGTATTGGCCACGAACATACCGAAGAAGCCCGGAACGTCGTCTGGGCCGAGGTAAACGATGCGGTTGTCGGGAGCCACAGCACCGCCCTCGAAGCCCTGGCGGCCCCAGTTGTACTGCTTGCGGATGGCCCTGGCCTGCTTCGGGTCAATCTCCGTCATGTAGTTGAAGTTCTGGTACTTGCGGAGCACCTTGCCGTTCATGCCGGGGATGTCGGAGTGGGTGATGGTGAAATCGGAAGTGTCCCGTACCCCTGTGCCGCCTGTGTAGATATCGGCATTCTTGGTAGCGAACCACTCCTCCGCCGTCCAGATGCGGCCATCCACGATAGAGGCAATGCCACCGCAGTTCATGCCTGTTTCGCCCGTGGTGTTGACGAAGTCCACGTTGAAGAACTTGCCCGTGCGGCCATCGTTCAGGGTCTGGTCGAGGATTTCGAGTGTGCCGTCGGCCTTGCGGTTGATTTTGAAGGAGGTCATGCCGCCACCGTCGCCGAGCTTGTCGGAGGCATAAATCATCTCGTGGTTGATGGTCACCCAGCCTTGGGTCTGGCCGCTTGGGTCAGGCGTGATACCGATGAAGTCGTGCCATTCCTTGGCCACCTCCTGCCCAGCAGGGTTGCCATAGGTAGGCGTCGTTTGCACCATGTCCACGCCCCCTACAAAAAGGACCTGGGTGGAAAGCGGTGACGGGGGCATCACGACCGTAGCAGGGGCATAGCCCGTCGGGATGGAGATTTCGTTGTCGAACAGGGTTTGTGCATTTGCCACAAGGCATGAGAATGCCAGGGCAAAGAGGAGGTAAGTTCTCTTTGTCATGAAAAGGATTTTGATTAAGAATTAATTTATATGAGCTGCGAAAGTATTTGGCCTATGTAAAGGGAACGTATAGCTAATTTTAATAAATAGTGAAAGGAATATTAAATCTGGCGGGGCTACTTCGCCTTGTTCACCAATACCACGAAAGGGATGCCGTCCTTTACCCAGCGGGCCACCTCTCCCCCATCCGGCAGCACCTCGAAGGCCATGCTGCCCAGCACGAGGTCGAGGTCGCCGTCCGCATCAAAATCGGCGGCGTCCATCACGAGCCAGCGGCCTTTGGTGGAGGAAGGAAAGGTGCGGGCCTTCATGTTCATGCTGCCCAGGTTTTCAAAAAACACGAAGCCAGCGTTGGGAGATTTTTCAAAATCGGGGAAAAACGAAATGGCGGCAATGTCGAGGTCGCCATCGAGGTCGAAATCGGCAGGGAAAGCACCGTAAGCGCCTTGCAAGGGCTGGAAGAAAACTTCCTTGAAATTGGCCTTGCCATCGTTCTGGAAAATGCGGATGCCGTGGTAGGGCTTGCGCACGGGCGGGAAGTCGGCCAAGTCGCCGCAGGTATGCAGGATGTCAGGGTGGCCGTCGGCATTGTAGTCAAACAAGCGGAACGAGCTGGAGCCGTAACCCGGCGGGAAGCGCAGCAGCCGCCGCTCCTCGAACTGGCTGCCACCTTTGTTTATATAGGCAAAAAAGCCCTCGTCGCCCTGAGCGAACAGCGCTACGATGTCGGGCAGGCGGTCGCCGTTCAGGTCGGCCACCTCGGTGCGGGTAGCGCCGGGCATTTTGCGGAGCAATCGCCGCTCGAAGCCGCCCCGCCCGTCGTTCTTCCACCAGCCGAGGCTGCCCGCCCATTTGCCGAACTCGCTGATGACGAGGTCGAACCGCCCGTCGGCATCGAGGTCGGCGAGGGAGGTGTGGACGGGTCGGCGCAGGCTGTCAATCAGCACCAGCGGCTGGGCGCCTTGCTTTTTTGGCAAAAAAACCACGCTGCCCGTCGGCTGGTCGGTGGGCGAGAACGAGCCGATGCAGGTGGCCACTTCGCCTTCGGCAATGCCCGTGAGGGACACCACGCCGCTGGGCAGTTTGGCCGTGCGCCGCAATTCGAGGTCGTTGTCGAAACTGAAAAGCTGCGCCTTGTGTACGTCGCTGAGTAGCAGTTCGCCTTCGGCAAATTGCGCCAGCAGCGTACCCGGCGGGCTGAGGAAATAATCGGGAAAGCGAGGATCGAACTGCGGCAGCGTTGCCTCCAAGTCCAAAGGCACGGCGGCGGGCAGTTCGGCGGGTGCATTCTCAAAAAAATAACTGCGGATGGCCGCCCATTCTGCCTTCGTCAGAGCAGTTTCCTTTCTGAAAACGGCGGGGTTTTCCAGCTTCAAAATATCCGCTTCGATGAACTGGCCGCCGGCACTGTCCAGCGGCAGCACCCCCATGAGTGCGCCCATGCGGGGCAGCACGTATTTGTCCCAGGTATTTTTATCCAAATCGCCGGGCGACGGGAGGGCGTGGCAGGAACTGCACTGTGCCTTGGCCAGGGCTTCGCCATCGGTTGGTTCCGGCGTTGCGCAGCGGAAAAGCAGCAAGCCCGTTGCGGAGTAGAATAGGAGAACACGCCTCATGCGACGGCTTTTTTTCCCGAAGAAAGCAGCACGGGCAGCAGCGCCAGTATGAAGCAGGCCAGTGCCACGCCCTCGCTCACGAGCAGGTACCAAGGGTAGGGGCCGAGGTAGTCGAAGGCGGAGGCGGTGGGCGGCTTGCCCATGAGGTAGGCGTAGTTGGAGCCGAGCAGTAGGTTGATGAGGTACAGCGCCACCACATAAACCTGGAGCAACAGGAAGGCCCGCCAAAGGCTTTTCCAGGTCGGGCGGATGCCGAAAACGACGGTCGCATAGACGGCGAAAACGACCAGCCCACCATGCACGGTCCAGTATTTCACGAAGGTATAATGCGGGAAGCCCTCGAAGAGGTGCGGCGTGAGCACGGCCTGAGTCGTGCCAGCGAAAATCCAGAAATAGAGCACTTCGTGTACCCGGTGCTGGGGCGTCCACATCAGTACGGGCAGCAGCAGGGCGGTCAGGTTGCAGATGTCGAAAGGCAGGTCGGTCTTCGGGTCGAACAGCCCCTCCCCTACCCTGATGACTATCCATCCGACAACGGCAACGGTCATGACGAGGGTCATTGCACGGCCCAGCCGCACTTGTTGCGCTTTTGTCAGTTTTTGCTTCGCAAAAAAGGAAAGACCGATGGCCAACAATAGGGTCAGCGCCATCATTGCAAGGTGCTGCGGGCCAAAGAGTTGGAAGTCGGTATTGGGCCTGAAGAAAAGAAAATCGCTTGGTTGCATTCGGCTCGTTTTGTTTGAACCTGCTGATTACGGCGAAGCGGGGAGATTGCGAAGCAGGGCATGGTTATTTTGAGGTTAAATCGTTGGAATGGCTGAGGGTGGGGGTTGGATTGCCGCATCTTTGCCACGTATGCTCAATATTTTCAACACCATAGCCGGAGGCTCTGCCATTTTCTTAACATTCCTCGTTGTCACGGTGCGGCGGGATACCAATACCGTTGCCAACCGCTGGCTGGGCACCTTCCTGTTGCTGGTCGGGCTGTTCATCCTCGACGATAGCCTGCTAATAGGTGGTGTTTATCGGGGCCACCCCAAGCTGTTCGGTATCTTGAGCCTGCTCTTGTTTGCGTTGGCTCCCCCACTCTACCTCACCGTGTCGCAGTTCGTAGCCGCCGACCGACGGTTTCGATGGAAGGATGCTTGGCATTTCTTGCCTGCCTTGCTGTTCTTGTTGCTCAGCCTTCCGTTCCTGTTCTCATCGGATTCCGTGAAACTGCGGGAAATGGACGCACTCGATGGGTCGCTCACGACAACTGATAAAGTGCTGCTCGCCCTGCTCATGCTGCAGCTGGTCATTTACCTCGCCCTATCGTTTAGAAAACTGAGCCGCTACCGCCGGAACCTCGACCAAGTGACCGCCTCGCCGCAGGGGGTCAGCCTCGATTGGCTTTGGTACTTCTTGTGTTGCGTGGCGGGGATGGTGTTCGTTTGGGTGGTTGAACTGTTTGTTTTTACCACAAAAACTTATGAAACAGGCTGGTATCCCATCGCTTACCTCATTGGTATCTATGCGTTTGGCTACTTCGCCTTGCGGCAAAAGGAGGTGTTCCCTTACCCAAAAAACGAAGCTCAGGCCATCCACGAGATATTGGAAGAAGGCAGCGGAACGGCTGTTGGCCGACGATTCATGCTCACTGAGGAGCGGCGCAATGAGTTGAAAACCAGTCTTTTGCAAAAAATGGAAACGGAAAAGCCCTACCTCGACGCTGAACTCGATTTAGCAGGGCTTGCCCAGTCAATGGGCTTGACCGCCCACGAAATGTCGGAACTCATCAACGCTGGTTTTGGGGAGAACTTGGCCCAGTTCGTCAACCGCTACCGGGTAGAGGAAAGCAAGCGGCTGTTGCTTTCGGATAAACACGCCCACCTGAGCATGGTCGGCATCGCCTTCGAGGCGGGCTTCAATTCCAAGACGGCGTTCAACATGGCGTTCAAAAAAATGGTTGGGATGTCGCCGACGGCGTTCCGAGAGGAAAGATTAAATTCTATAATATGAAAAGCAAGGAACTATCTATCTTTTTTCTGTTTGCCTATGCCCTTTCGTGGCTGCTCTGGGCACCGCTTTGGCTGCCGTTTTTCGGAGTGGAAACCAAGGCATTCCTGCCCTATCAGCATGGCTTCGGCGGCTTGGGGCCGATGCTCGCCGCCTTCCTCACGACCGCCATTTTTAATGGAAAACAAGGGCTTCAACTGCTTTGGCAACGCTTATTCCAATGGCGTCCACTCGCATGGACGGTAGCTGCCGTGTTGCTGCCTTTTGTGTTTGCCCTGCTGGGCGGTGTGATTGCCCGTTTTTCGGATGGCGTTTTCCCCAGTTTTTCAAGAATGGGGACGAGCGCCGAGTTTCCGGAATTGGGGATTCTTGGCTTCTTACTGTACAACATCGTCTTTTTCGGCTACGGCGAAGAAGTCGGCTGGCGAGGTTTTGCACTGCCCCGTTTGCAGGAAAAATACAGCGCCTTCGCCGCCACCCTGATTTTGTCGGTGTTCTGGGCGGGGTGGCACCTGCCGCTTTTCGCCTACCGTCCCGGCTACGCCTCGATGGACTTGGTGGGTGCGGCGGGTTGGTTTTTCAGCATCGTGGCGGGCGGGGTGTTGTTCACATGGCTGTTCAACGGCTCAAGGGGCAGCCTGTTGGCCTGTGCCCTATTTCATGGGCTGACCGACGTGGTCTTCCTTTGCGATTACGGCAATGACCGCATGATGCAGCACATCGGGATGTTGGTGACGCTCTGGGGCGTGGCGGTGCTGCTGATTTGGGGCTGGCGGGAATTGGGGCCGGGCAGGCGGGTGCGCTAAGCATTCTTTTTCTTCAATTTCCGAATACGGGCCTTCAACGAAGGCAGTTTTTCCGTTTCTATTTTTTCCAACAACTTTAAAAACTGCGGTTTTTCGGAAGCATCCTGCTCCAAAAGGTCGTTGAGGCTTTGCAGGGCATTGACCCGCACGATTTTGCTTTCCGATGCATCGGCCGCCCAGCGTTCCAGCCATTTTCTGGCAGTTTGCAGGTCATCACCATGCCAGTGCACCCGGGCGAGGAGCAATGCCAAATGCCATTTCAATTCAATATGATGGGCGCTTTGGCAAAGAAGAAGCAATTCGTGAGCATGTTTTTGAATAAAATGGGGTCGGGTGAGGCTCACTTTTTCGACGGCATCGGCAGCCCGCATGACCGTTTTTCGGTCGGGGGAAAACAAGCATAGGAACAAAAGGTCAAATTTTTCCTGCCCGTCAACGGCAGCGGCGACAGCACCGCTGACCCCGATGGAACGCAGGTCGCCGCCCTCGCCGAGGCGCAGCAACATTTGCCGAAACTCATCCAATTCAGAGTTTTTCATGCAGTTTTTGATTCAAAACAGCCCCAATCGTGTACGCAAAAACGGGGATGATGACATACCTCAGCCCGATGGACGAAAAGTATTCGCCAAAAGAAACTTTCATCATCGGAAGCAGCGCAACCACGTCAAGCGCAATGTTGAGGGCAAACCACGCCAAGCCGACGATGATGCCTTCCTTCAAAAAATCTTGTTTGACGGGTTTAAAATAGCGGTACAAAAAATAAGAACCCGTGACCGATGCGACCACTATCATGGTGGATTTGAACAAATCATGGGAAACCGCCATTTCCCCGCTGGGCTTGAAAAACAAGAACGAAACGGCGTAGGGGATGAGCCAAGCCAAAAAACCGTAGAGGAGTAAATTTTTGATGTTCATTGCCAAAAGTTTGTTCCAAAATTGGGCGTTCCGATGCCGAAAATGAAGGACAACAATCAAGCAGCCCCTTGATTTTCATCAACGTCCGGGATGGCTTTCGGGCAGGAACTTGACTCCGAAACGAGCGGTGCTTCGCAGTCGCGAGGGCAATTTTTTTCGATAATGAACTCAATTCAAAAATACGGCAATCCACCTTATCAAATCTGCCTTTTGCATGGCGGACCGGGAGCGGCTGGCGAAATGAAACCCCTTGCAATCGAATTATCTAAGCAATTCGGGGTTCTGGAACTGTTTCAAACAGAAAAAACGATAGCCGGACAAATTGAAGAGTTGAAAAAACAGGTTCAATTATTTGCGGAAATACCCGTCATTTTGGTCGGCTATTCTTGGGGCGCATGGTTGGCGGTGCTGTTTACAGCGGATTATTCCAAACTCGTAAAAGGGTTGATTTTGGTTGGTACGCCTTCTTTTGAAAAGAAACACAACAAAAACCTGCTCGAAACACGTCTGCAAAGATTGAAGCCAACCCTAAGAGAAGAAGCCGTGAAATTGCTGTCGGAAATCAAATCCGGGGAAAGGAGCAATAAAAAATTGGGGCGATTCGGCGATTTGATGTCCATTGCAGACGCCTTTGAGCCTGAATCGGGCGTAAACGAGGAGGTAAAAATTGACATGGACATTTACCAATCCGTCTGGAAGGAAGCATCGGAATTAAGGGACAACGGCGATTTGGCTAACTGTTTGAAAAAGATTGAACGCCCTGTGATTGCCATTCATGGCGAAAATGACCCGCATTCAATACAAGGTGTCGAAGCGCCTTTATCTGAAAACGTGTCGAAATTTGAGATGATAAAACTTGCAAAATGCGGGCATACACCATGGAAAGAAAAATATGCTAAAATGGCTTTTTGGGCGATTTTGAAGGGCAAACTCAAGGAAATGATAAATGGATAAAAAATCGCCTCTGAAGTTCTTTTTGATGGTCTTCGGGTTATCCGCCCCGTTTTGGCTGCTCGAATTGGTCGTTGACATCAAAGGGTTGCCCCTCGACATCCCGATTACCGACATCGTGGCGGCCTTCATGCCCACCGTTGCCGCTTGCTGGATGGTGCATCGGGAGTCGGGGCGGAGCGGGGTGCGGCAATTGCTGGCAAGGGTTTTCGATTGGCAGGTCATCCCGCAGAAAAAATGGCTTTGGGCAACGGCTTTGTTGCCATTTCTCCTGTTTTCGTGCATGTATGCGCTCATGCAATGGCTGGGCTTGCCCCTGCCCATAGGGGCTAAAACGGCGTGGTTGTCCATCCCCGTTCTATTGATTTTTTTCTTATTGGGTTCGCTGGCAGAGGAGGTCGGCTACATGGGCTACGCCTACGAGCCTATGGAGCGGCGTTGGGGCGCACTGGGGGCGGCGTTGCTTATAGGGTTGCCGTGGGCGGTTTGGCATTACCCGTCCATGATGCAACAGGGTCGGGATGTTGTTTGGATTTTTTGGGGGACTTTGGGAACGGTCGCCATGCGGGTCTTGCTCGTTTGGGTTTACAAGAATACTGGAAGAAGCCTCTTCGCCTGCATCCTTTTCCATGCGTTTTACAACCTCGGCAGGCCGCTGTTCCCGCACGATGCGGTGCACAACCCGTTGGTGGATTATCCAGCTGTGCATTATGGGGTGATGGCAGCGACGGCAGCAATCATCACCTTTGGGTTTGGCGCAAAAACGTTGACGAAAAATGATGGATAAAACCGCTCGCCCTATCTTCTTTTTTGGCCTGGTATTCATCCTGTCAATCCCATTTTGGATACTGGATTTTTTTGCGCCTGGTTTGGCCAAAAATCTCCCCATAAAACTGCCCATCAGTGCATTGATGGCGGTTTGCCCTTTGCTGGCGGCGGCAATTTTGGCTTTCCGGGAAAATGGCTTCAGGGGCGTTCGGGATTTGCAAAAAAAAGCGTTCGATTACCGCAAAATCCGACACAAAAAATGGTGGCTGACCGCCCTTTTCGGGATGCCACTGCTCGTGTTTTTGACCTATTGGTTACAGCGTTTGGCGGACGTGGCGATGCCTGCTGTGGCGATTTCGTGGGCAGCAATACCTGCGCTGTTCCTTGCTTTTTTTATCGCCGCCTTTGCCGAAGAACTGGGCTGGATGGGCTACGCCTTCGAACCGCTTGAAAAGCGTTTCGGCACTCGAAAATCTGCCTGGCTGCTGGGCGCTTTTTGGGCGGCTTGGCACCTCGTGCCGTATTTTCAGTTGCAACAAACGCTGCGCTGGATTTTTTGGCAATGCCTTGGTACGATGTTTTTGCGGCTTTTGATGGTCTGGGTTTTCAAACGGGGCGGCAGCAGCGTCTTTTTGATGGTGCTTTTTCATGCGATGATTAACTTGAGCGTGTTCTCGTTTCCCAATTTCGGTTCGCACTACGATCCGATGTTCGGCGGCATCGTGTTTGGGCTGGCGGCTTTGGCGATTTTTCTATTTTCAAAACCAGATACTACCACAAAATGAAGTCCGATTTATTGAAAAAAACCATCCAAGCCCTGCCTTTCGCTTTTCTGTTGCACAATTTGGAGGAGGCTTTCGGAATGGGGAAATGGACGAAAACCATGCCTTCGCTTTGGCAAAACCCTGTCGGAACGTGGCAATTCGCCATAGCAGTGGCTTTGTTTACTGTGCTCGGCTTCGTGTTGGTTTTCGCCCGAAAAATGTACAGGACCGAGCGGCGATATGCCCTCGTAATGGCGGGTTTTGCCGGGATGCTGTTCTTGAACGTATTTGTCCCGCACCTGATTTTCTCGCTCATTTTTCAAAAACCTGCCCCCGGTGTGTTCACGGCTGTTTTGCTGAACCTCCCGCTTTCGGCTTGGGTGCTGTGGCGTTTTTACAAAAACGGAACCCTTGGAAAAGGCGAAATAGCCGGGGCAATTGGCGTAGGCGCTGTGGTTGGAATCATGCTGGTTTTCATGTTCTTGAAAATCGGGGAAATAATATGCGATTTACATTAGATTAACATGAGGTTTGGATTAAGTTGATTTTTTTGAAGGAAGAAATTTGAATGAGAATTCAAGCAGCCCCTTGAACCGAGAGGGCGGGTTATCAATCATTTATGAAGGTTTTAATCCAGACCTCACATACGATTAAGTTCTCAATTTCCTGACAAACTCTTCAAACCGCTCCGCAATTTCCCCCTTAAAATTCCCGTCGTTCAGGTGCGTTTTCATCATCAGTTCGCCGTTTTCCTTTTGGTCGGCGGGCATGACCAAACCAATGGGAAAGGCTTGGCAGCCAACACATTTATCCCCCAATAGCTCCTGTACCTTCTTGAAAACCATCCCGTGCCCGAACTTTTCGTCCTTTTTTTCATAGCTGCTCCCGCAACAAGTGACGAAGACCAATTGCTTGATATTGGCTATATTCCGTTTCACAAACGACCGCAACGGTGCAATGAACTGCCCCGTCCAAATCGGGCCGCAGAGGATGATACGGTCGTAGCTGCCGACTTCATGTGATAGCTTTTTATTGCCAAAATGTACGCCCATCATCATGAGCAACGGTACATCCATTCTGGGACGGATGGGTTCGATTTCGCATTGCAATGCCTTGGCTATCCGTTCAGCGAGATAGCGATTGCTGCCCTTCTGGGAATAGTATAAAACGAGCGATTTCATGGCGGGTGGATTTTTGGGCAAAGCTCTTGGCGGTAGCGTTGTCGAAGGCTGATTTTGGTCAATCGAGGGCATGATTTAACAAGTATCCCCTTCCGCTTTTCCAAACCTCTATTTGAAATTAACTTTACCCCATGATTGCAGCCCGCCTAAAATCCTCCTTTGATAAATACTTCGACGCCCCGGTGGAGGCTTGGCGGCAGTTTGCCGGGCTGTGCGAACTGGTCAAGTTCCGCAAGAACGAAATCATCAAGCCCGCCGGACAAGTGGAGCGGTTCGGCTATTTCATCCTGTCGGGCAGCGGCGGCGTGTTCCTTTGGAAGGAAAACAGCTACGTCTGCCTCGACCTCATGTTCGAGGACGTTTTTTTCGCCGATTACATGTCGCTCATCACCCGGCAGCCTTCGCCGTTGGAAACGATGGCGCTCGAAAACTCGGAGATGCTACGCATTTCCCGCCAAAACATAGACCGGCTCAAAGAGACCCCGATGGGACAGTTTATTTTCCTGATTTCCGCCGAGTGGTCGTTCGTGGAAAAGCAGCAGCAACAGGTTGACCTCCTGCTCAAGACCGCCGAACAGCGCTACCTCGACCTGCTCGAAAAGCAGCCGGAAATCGTGCGCCGCACCCCGCAAAAACACCTTGCCTCCTACCTCGGCATCACCACGCAGAGCCTCAGCCGCATCCGCCGGAAGCTTGGGAGCAGTTGATTATTTACCCTTGGGTAACTTTTTTCCGGTGGCAATGCCCCGACCTTTGTCCCATTAAAATCAATTTGAAATGCGGACAATAGTTTTGATTTTCTCCATCATACTACCTGTATTGGCCTTTGGCCAACAAGCCTTCGAGCGCAAGGGCTTCGTCTTCGGGGCGGCGGTCGGTGCAGGAGCCATTTCCCTCTCCTCCGATTTGATTGGCGATGAAAACCAAATCGGCGCTACGTTTCCAAACCTCAAATTCGGCGCAATGGTCTCCCCAAAAACCGCCCTCGTGTTGCTGCTGCCCGGCACGGTTTACCACTATAAATGGGGTGGCCGGGAGCGTGACCGGGGCTTCGAGGGCTTTTTTCCTTCGGTTCAATATTGGGCAAAAGACCGTTGGTGGCTGCTCGGCGGCGCTGGCCTGGGCATGGACGCTCCCGCTTTTTACGATATAAAAGACGAGACGGAGCGCAAGTTCTACTTCGGCCCAGCGGCAGTGGTCGGCACAGGCTACGAGCTTTGGCGGCGGGGCAGGTTCGCCCTCGATGTGCAGGGTAGGGCGCAGTTCGGCAGCATCGCAGCGCCGGAGGGAAGGCGCAATGGGCTGATTTTCAATGTGTTGGTGGGGGTGAACTGGTATTGACGCTGCGGGTTTTATTTCCCCAAAAAAGCAAACAGAATCACGACGTCCTGTATAAAATGGATGAACCAAGCCCAGCCAAAGCCCTTGGTCTCGACCACCGATTTGGCGAGCAGCCAGCCGAGAAAACCCGCCATCAACACGCCCATGGGGCCGCCCGGCGTCCCGAAATAGTGAACCCCGCCAAAAATGGCCGCACTCCAAAGGCAAATTGCCTGCTTCGGCAAAGCGCCATCCAACCCAGCAGCAAGGCTGAAACGGGTGAGCATTTCCTCCGAAAACGAATTGCTCAAACTAAAAACCAATACCCACGGCAAGGCAGTCAACCAATGGATGGGCGTGTTTTTGTACACCCCAAAATACATGAACGCCCCCGTGCCAAGGCTAATGAAAAGCGCAAACGCCCATCCAACCTTTCGCCACGGCTCACCTTTCTTGATGCCCAGCCAGCCAACCCTTTCCGCCGGGGCGGAATAATCGCCCAACCGCCAATATCTCTTAAATCCATTTGGGTTGATAAAATAGGTTATTAGCAAAATGACCGCCACCAATCCGAGAATGAGCAATTGGCCTGCCGCCATCCGGTTCACTGCCGGGTTGTCGGACAAGGAGAGGTTCAACATAGGCGCAACCTTTAAATTCAGCGGCAACAATGCGATAGTCGCCAAAGCAGCGATGGGTATTATCCAATATTCTTTTTTCATGGTGGGTTTTAGATTATTGTTCTTTGAACAACTGAATGCGTTTCCAGACAAGGGGGCAAGCCCCCTTGGAGAAGGCGGCTATTCCAAGGGGGCTTGCCCCCTTGTTCGCTCCATCAACTCAGTTTGTTGTTCAAAGAACTATAATTGAAAGAGAACTTGTCCCTGCAAATATTGACTGAAAAATGCATTGCTGAAGGCAAATCTTGTTTCACTCCAGCTTCACCAGCGCACACCCCCGCTGCGTCTTCACCTCCAATTCCATCGTCTCCGCAAATTTCAACTCGCCCCAAAACTGCCAATCCGCTGCACCGGGATACAGCACCTGTACCCGTATTTTTTCCTTTTTCAAAACATCCGGCGGCAGCCGAAGCGCCAATTTGACCGCTTCCTTTCCCGCATGGATGACGGGGATGACGATGCCGCCCTTCACCTTGAAAATATTGGCTTTGGCATTGCCACCCCGTACCTCAATGGCGTGGGGTTCGAGCAGCCATTCCCTGCCTTTGATGGCGGTGAGCAGCGGGCCATAGTCCAAGTAAAACGGCTCAATGGCAGCATCCGGCGTGATGGTATGGTCGTTGCCGGGGAACGGCACGGTCAGGAAAGCGCCGAGATAGAGGTGGTGCTGAAAATAAGCATCGGGGTTGGGCAGGAAATCCCAGGCCCCGGTCGTCCAGGCGGTGATGGGCTTATTGAAAGCCAATTGGGCGCAGAGGTTGAGGCTGGTGTAGTAATTGCCGTACTCGTCATAAATGCCGTCAATTTCCCGCATCAAATCGAGGCGGCGGTAGAGCGGGTTGCTGAAAATGACCTTGTGGCTGCCATGCATCGTACCGCCGATTTTCCCCATGATGTCGTTCCACGAAAAAATGAGCGAGCGCACTTTCCGCCCTTCGACAAGGCTCACGCCATCGTCCCCGGCGCTATTGTAAAAGCGCAGCCAGTCCAAGCGGTCAATGCAAATGCCGGACGAGGTGGGGATTTTTTCGAGGTGAAGCCTCGCCTGTTCCAGCAGGAACGCCTGATAGGTCGAGTCGCCGGGGTCCATCACGACGCAATCTTCCCAGTTGGAAAAAATGGGCCGCTCGTCCCAATCGGGCTGGGGCTTGGGCGGGCGCAGCAGGCCGGATTTGAGTTTGTGGTAAAGAAAGTCGTTGGCGTTTTTCCAAGCCTGCGCACTGGCATCGGGCGGCTGCCGCCACGGAAAAACAATGCGGTTGCCAAACTCCGTCACGTTGAAATAGCTGAGCGTGTGGAAGCCATTCTTCCGGAACTGCGCCGAGTAATTGCGCAGTTGGCGGATGGAACTCATCTCGGTCTTCCCGCTGGGGCTGAACTTCACCCACTCCTCGTCGTCGCTCCCCACTGGCGGGATGAACATGCCCATGTACGGGAAATCGAAGGAGGCTTTCCAATTGAAACTGAAGCCCATTTTCCGAAACCGCTCCGCATCGAACTCGCCCTCGAACGCCGAGTACGCCCCGCAGCCGCCGACCTCTTGCACGAGCGGTTCTTTTGGGTAAAAAAACTGGGGAAACTCCCCCCGCAGCCAGCGCATGGCAGCCCGCCAATCGGCTTCGTGAACGACGATGCGATGGCTGATGCGCACCGTGTTTTTGCTGCTAATCCGGTGATTTTCATGCAAATACGAAATAGAGCCGGATGCCGAGGTCTGCATTTTCAAATCTAAAATCGTGTCGTTCAGCGACTGTACGAAGCTGACGCCGAGGTCGTTTTCCGGGAAAAAACTGCAAGCCACGGGCGCTGTGAAAGCATTTCGGGACCAATGCGACTCGCCACCATAGACCATTTCGAGGTCACGGAAAGGCGCAGCCACGAAGGGGTCGCTCCAGGTCGAACGCTCCGGGTCGGCTTGGTCATCTGCCCAGGTCGTCCAGAACTGCGGGGGAGCGCCGCCCTCCCAAGCCAGCTGGGTCTCGATGGGCAGGCTCCACGGCTCGTCGCCGAGTCCCTGAATTTCCACGTCCCAGCGCAGGCCGTCGGGCAGTTCCGTGACGGTGTTGACGATTGTGCATTCCTTCCCTAAATAGTACACATGCTGCGCAGTTCCAATGCTGTTCTCTTTAATAGTGGGACGAACCACAAAGGAGCGCTGGCCAAATTGAGGCAAGTTTGTAGCTATCAAAAAAGATTTGGAAAAGCCGTTTTTGCTGAGCTTGGCATGGACGCCGCCGTCCCGGTACTCGATGCGGATGGGCGGGTTTTGCGCAGCAGCGAAGCTGGTGCAAAACAGCAGCCACAGCAATTGAACTTGAAACCTTGGCATGATTGATTTTAGGAGCCAAGGTAGGGTTTTGATTTGTTGGTAGGGTGATATTTAAGACTAAAGTGGCACCTCGAAATGGTTCTCCGAAACCCAAATTGCTTCATAAGATGGCGCACCATTTTGAGGTGTCGCCTTTTAGTCGGGTGCTGTATCATTTATGATTAGCCCCGTTTTTAGGCAAAGTGGTACAGCACTTACGCCGGGCATTCACTCCCCGTCATCCTCCGTTTCCACCTGCTCGCAGACCACCGTTCCGTCGGCATTGAAAAGCACCTCCTTCACGTTGCTGCCCTTCAGTTCCACCTCGAACTGGTTGCCACCGCCCGGAAGGTCAAGGCTTTCGGCTTCCTCCACAGAATAGCCGCCGAAGTTGGCGCTGATGGCAGCCGTCACGGCAGCGGGCAATTGGCTGGCAGGGATTTCCATCGAAGTGGAGAGCAGGCTGCCCTCCGTGTCGAAGGTCAGTTCCAGTTCCTCGTCGTCGTTCACTTCGAGTTCCACCTCGTACACCGCCGTGCCCGTGCAGAGGGTGTCCGCTTCCGACTCCTCGATTTCGGCGTTTGGATGGTTCGTGTCCAAGTAGGACTGGACATTGGCGGGCAACTGGATGGTTGTACCGTCCTCATCGTCGCAAGAGGCTGCAAAAAAAGTAAGGGCAAGCCCGAAAGTCAGGATGGGAAGAAGGATTTTCATGATAGAAGGATTTTTTTAAATGCTAAAGTTATTAAAAAAACGAAAACAGGACAGCCGAAGCTGCCCTATACGTCATTTACGCTCACTAATTGTATGAAACTTTGAATAGTCGTCACCCCTGAATATCAATCAACACCTCCTCTTCCCCATCATTGGGATGGATAGTTTTTACGATGCCAAAGCCGGGCGCATAAAACTTGTTTTCGAGCACATCCGGCTCCAGTTCCGTCGTTTCCTTTGTTTTCAGGCAATTGTCAAAGGTGCCGTAAGGGGTCGTCACCTGGACGCCGGTTTCAATGATTTCTGCCTCGTCCTCTGCCTCATTGAAGTAATATTCCTGCCGGAATGTCATTCCTTTTGTCGGGTTGGCTGGCATCGCCAAGCCAGGTTTTGCACCGTCCACCCCGGCTTCCCATGAGCCGTGGGTGTCTTTGAAAACTCCGTTCTCGTAGTTGGTCGCCAATTCGCCCATGTACCAGACATTGCCTTCATTGTCCTGTGCGTACCAGTCATATGTGTCTTCTAATATGACGCCGTCCAGGGTGACCGAGTCGTGCACCACGATGCAGGTAATGCCGAGGATGACCTTTGTTTGGTCGGTAAGGGAAACCTCAATGCGTTCTAAACCATCGGCTGTTTGCGCTTCGTAAACGTATGTCTTCCCAGCTTCAAACAGGAAATATGGGTTGTCAATCACCGTGCTGTTGGTGAAATTAGCTGGGGCAATAACGGGGTTATAAGTGGCGTCTGGCACCCGCTTATTCTCTTCTTTTTTACAAGCGGAACAAGCTGATAAAATCAGTATGGATAACAAAGTTAACGCTCTCATTGTCAGATTTTTTTGTTTGAAAATTTTGGTGAAACAAAAAACCCGGGTTTCAATAGCCAGTACGGGAAAGTAGGGGCGGAACGCTGCGAGTGGGGAGGAATAAGTTAGGAAAATTGGGCCATCAACAACATTTTTTTGCTTGCTACCAAGAATCGTTTTTGACTGTACTCATACCGGCCTTTTTTTCCACATATCAGGATGGCGTTTGTCATGGAGAATTGCGAACACCAGTATATCGGGCTGGTTTTCTTCATAAACATAAAAGACTTTGTAGGGAAACTGCCTTAAAACGGCACAGCGACGGGTATGGTAAATGGCTGGAAAAGAAGCTGGAAATTGCTCGACAAGTTCAAGTGTTTCAGCCAGACGGACGGAAAAATCAAAACCTAACCCCTTTTTCTGAGCTTCGTACCAAGCAACCGCCTCGTCATAATCCTGAATGGCTTCGTCGGATAGTATGGCGTTACAGGTCATAGTGGGAGGTCGTGTTTCTCATGTATTTTTTTGCGCGCCTCTCGCCAGTTCATCTGTTTGTCTGGGCGGGCATTTGCTTCCGCTACACGCTGTTCCAAAAACGCTTTGCCCGATTCCGTCAGTTCATTCGATTGAAAAAAAGTCGGGCTGGCGTTGGTATCAGGCTGGTCTTGGTAAGTATGGTAAAGAAAATCAACATACAGATACAGGTGTTGCTGCACTTCTTTGGGCAAATGCTGTATTTTGTCAAGGACATCGTTTGCTGTCATCGGTCAATAATTTTTGTAAACAAAGATAACCGAGTGCCAAAGGTTTTCAAAACATTCTATCATTTTGTTGTGCTCCGACATTGGGATTGAAATCGAAAACAAGTCCTAAAAACGATAACCAACCCCCGCCCGCAGCCCCAGCAAATCCGCCGGGCGAAGCCCCTCCGCTCCAGGGCGGGTGCGCCAGTCCGCCGTGAGATGCCAATGGAGGCGGTCGGTCAGTTTTCGTTCCACGCCGAGGCGCAGCAGCAGGTAGCCATCGAGCAGCCCAGGGCGCAGCGTATCGCCGTCCACCTTCCATTCGAGAGGCAAGGCATTTTGAAAATCATAGGTGGCGTAGTAAGGAAGTACCTGAACCGTCCCATAACCTACGCCCGTCCATAGTTTCCAGCCTTTTCGGTTGAGCGGGGCGAACTGCATCCCGGCGGCGTACTGCCAAGTGCGCTGTTTCGCCTCTGCGCCCACAAAACTGAACTCGTCCGACGGCGGCGGAATGGTTGGGAAGCCAAGCGATTCGTCCATTTTGTCCACCTCCACCGTAGCCGAGGTGTAATTGGCATCGAGCCAGAGCGCCAGCCGCCTTCCAAACCCGACCCTGCCCTCCATGCCGAGCGAGTAGCCTGTGCCCTTTACCACGCTGCTGCCGAGCGGTTGGAGCCAACCACCATTTGCCGCCAGGCTGAAATCCGTCGGGCGGAGCGGGTAGAGCCGTTGCCGTAGGGTTTTCTTTTTTTCAAAAACGAATGGACGAACTGTGGTTTCCGGCAAATTGGGTGGGGTCATGTCGAGGAGGGCGGGGTCGAGGCACCTTATTTTTTCCAAAGAAACAGGACTGAACGTGGGCGCTTCCCCGCTCGCCAACGGCGGATTTTTTTCATCGAGAATGGGAGACGAAGCGATTTTTTCCGAAGGCACGAGGGCTGGCCGTCCAATGCCCGCAAGGTCTATTGCGGGTTGCGCCACGTAGCGGGCGGGCAGGTATTCCACCACCGCTTCCCGCAGGGTCCGGGTTTGGAAAATCGTGTCCGTGCGGAAGACGACCCGCTCCACGAACACCGTGTCGTGCTGGGTTTCGAGGGCGGCTATTTTTTGCTCCGCAAAACGCAACTCCCTGAAAAACAACAGGTTGGAGGCTGTCAACAAGAACAACAGCGGCAATGCCAGCCACCACCAAGCGAAGGCGAGGGGCCGTTTTTTGCGCTCCCCGTCGAGGCGGGACTGGAGCGAGCGCCAGTCATTTTCCTCGAAATGCGGCGCTGGGCGCTGGGCCCAGTTTTCACGGAATTGTTTGAAAAAATCTTCCATCGTCAATTCGATTTTGCGGTCAGTTCAAGGATGCCCCGCTAATTCCCAAATTTCCCAACTCCCAAACTCCCGCTCCTTTTCCCGCCCAGCCATTGTCGTAGGCGCTCCGTCGCCCGTGCGAGGTTGGAGCGGCTGGCGCTGGCGCTGATGCCGAGCATTTCGCCGATTTCCTCGTGGCGGTAGCCTTCCATCACATACAGGTTGAAGACGGTTCGATAAGCGGGAGTGAGTTTTTGAAGCAAAGGCAGCAAGTCTTCGCCAGGCCGGATTTGCGGCAGCGGCGGCTCCTCCGTGCCCAACTGCTCTGGCGGCGGTAGCTCCACGATGAGCGGCTGGCGATGGTTTTTCCTGAAACAATCAATCGCCGAGCGGATGAGGATTTGCCGGAGCCAGGGCTTGAAGGGCAGCGCCGGGTCGTACTGGTCGAGGCGGGTGAGTGCTTTGAAAAAAGCATCGTTCATCACCTCGACGGCCTCCTCCCGGCTGGCAGTGTAGCGCAGGCAGATGCTCAGGGCATAGCCATAGAAATGCTCGTACAGCTCGTGCTGGCTACGGCGGTTGCCCCGGCGGCAGCCGTCCAGGATAATTTTCAGGTTGGGTTCTGCGCCTTGCATCAATTGTCTGTACGCAAGGTAACACAGAAAACGCTGCGATGAGGTAGCGATATGTGGGCTGCACTGCCTTCTAATTCACAATGAGCCAAGGTAGGTCTGATTTGCTGGAAATCGTTTTTTGCAAAAAATGCTTCAACAAGGTATTTTATGAAAAATTAACACCCCTGACCCGTTCAAAACTATAAACCGGAACAGCCTACCCCATGCCCCGCCGTAGCTTTGCCCCATGTTTTCACAAAATCAAGACCTATGAAAAAAATCAGCATGCTCCTGCCGCTGACAATCCTCGGCATTTGCCTTCAGGCCCAGCCCCCCGGCATACCGCTGCCGCTGCCCGCCACGGCGGTCAAGGCAGCCTACCTCGGCTCGGTCGTTTATCCCGGTTTCAAAATCGGCATCGAGCGGCCCTACAAAATCGTTCAGGTCGAAAAAGCGAAAAAGCGGCGGACAAAGGTTTTCTCAAAAGAACGCTCCCTCACCGCCAACCTCGGCTACTACCACCATACCAATTACCACGACAATTTTTTCTTGCTCATCGAGCGGCAGAAGCGGCGGCAAAAGGCCAGCGGCTGGTTCAGCGAGATAGCGCCGGGCATCGGGTACAGCCGGACGTTTTTGGGCGGGGAGACCTACACCGTTTCCGACGAAGGCGTGGTGGACAAAAAAACGCTGGCAGGCTACCACTACGCCCTGCTCTCCGTTGCCTTCGGCGGGGGCTATAATTTTTCGATAAAAAAGGAAAAACCGCTGAAAATCTACGGTAAAATCAGCCTGTTGGGGCTGCTCCCATATAACAGTTTTGCCCACCTGCGGCCCACGGTCGAGGTGGGGGTAGCCTATTCGCCCGCCCTATTTTGGAACGCAAACCCAATCATCAAAAACAAGAAAAAATGAATTATCCCATCTTTTTCGCCTTGGCCATTGCCCTGCTGATAGGCTGCCAAAAAGAAGAAATCAGTGTTTCCACCGCCGCCAACGACGTTTTTTATTTGGAAAACGACAAAGCCTCCATGCCCGTCCGTGTTCACGGCAACACGGCGAGCAAGACCTTTATGATGATGGTACACGGCGGCCCCGGCGGCGATGCCATCGTTTACCGCAGCGAGTACGTGAAAAGCCACGTCGAACCAGAATTTGCCGTGGTCTATTGGGACCAACGCAATGGCGGTGCTTCGCAGGGGAGTGTGAACGCTGGCAACGACGAGGTCAAATATTTCATCGAAGACTTCGAAAAAGTGGTGGCGCTACTCAAACACCGCTACGGTGACGATATTTCAATTTTTGTGAACGGGCATAGCTGGGGCGGCTTTCTCGTACCTGCTTTTTTGCAAAAAGGCGACAACCAGCTTAGCGTGAAGGGTTGGATTCAATCGGCGGGGGCGCACAATATTCCCCTGCTGAACCAGTATGCCGTGGAAATGCTACTCGACAAATCCGCCGTCGAAATCGCCGCTGGCCGCCACGTTTCCGAATGGACGGAAATCAAGGAATACTGCGAGGGGCTGACGCTACCACTGACAGAAGAACAGGGCCGAAAAATCAACGAATATGCAGGCCAGGCGCAGAACCTGACACCAGAATTGCCGCAAGGCTTGATTGGTTTTGGCGATGTGTACGCCATTTACCAGGAAAACAATTTCCCGGCGACCCAAATATTTTTCCCTTACAACCCCTTGCCCGTTTCCTTGGCCGAGTGGCTCTTCAAAGGGCAGCAATTATCGGATGGCATGGCAAGCATCACCGTCCCCACGCTTTTGCTCTATGGCAAATGGGACTTCACCTGCCCGCCCAAGCTGGCAGACGACATCGAGCAGCGAGTAAGCTCGGCCTATGTTAAAAAACGGGTGCTTGAAAACAGCGGCCACGGCCTGATGGCCACGGCGGACAAGGAGGCGTATTGGGCCGAGGTCATTGCTTTTGTCAATGAATTCAAATGATTGTTCAAACGAATAGCGCTCCGTTTAGGGGAAAGCTATTTTTCGACCATCTCTTCAAAAAAATAAACCACATCCGACATGAAAAAACAATTCGCAACCTGCCTACTGGCAACCCTCCTTTCTACTGTCGCATTTTCGCAACGCCTATTTTTAAAAGAGAAAAATGCGCCTTTCAATGAAGGCACGGAGCGGTTCACGCCCGCTTCACCCGCCGCCACCCTGCCCGAAACCCTCGACGCCGCCTTCGACAGCATCACCGCCCTGACGCCTATCAAGGGCTTCAATGCTGCCATGTTGTTGCCCGACGGCACCTACTGGAAACGCTCGAAGGGGCTTGCCGAAGAACTCCCTGCCCAAGTGCCGCTCACCACGGAGCACCTCATGGGCATGGGCAGCATCAGCAAGACTTTTGTCTCGACGACCCTGCTGCTGCTAATGGAAGAAGGCATGTTTTCCCTCGACGACAGCATCGGGCAGTACATCGGCCCCTACCCCAACGTGGCGGGCGGCATCACCATCCGCCAACTGCTCAGCCACCGCTCCGGCCTGAACGATTACCTGAACGAGAACCCAGCCATGCTTGATTCCTTAAACAGCGACCTCACCCATATCTGGAGCTTCGACGAGATTTTGAACGGGTACGTGCTGGCCCCCAATTTTGCGCCCGGCATCGCTTGGTCCTATTCCAACACCAACTATTTGCTGGCGGGTGTGCTTATTGAGGCACTGACTAGTCAGCCTTGGCATCAAGTCGTACGACAGAAGGTCATAGACCCACTGGGTTTGACGCACACCTTCGTTTACCCATTTGAATTGCCGGGCAACCAGCCGTTCGCGCACGTGTTCGCAGACCTGCTGGGCATTGGCAGTGTACAGGACTTTCAAGGTTTTGGCATTCCCGATGCGGGGCTATTCAGTGCCGCTACGAGCGCAGGTTGCCTCATCACCACCCCGGAAGACTTGGCAAGGTTCACCGAGCGGGTCTTCGGTGGGCACCTGCTCCAGCCTGCTACCCTGCTTGAAATGGGAACGGACTATGTGCAGGATGGCAGCGGGGCGCTGTACGGATTGGGCGCAGCCTCATTTCCTGTGCCTGAAAACCTCGAAAACTGGGGCCACAATGGCGACCTGATTTACAAGTCTATCGCCCTTTATTTCCCTTCGGAAAATATGTCGCTGGCCGTGCAGCAAAACGACGACCGCAGCGTTGACCCCACCGACCCAAGCTCGGTGGATTACGATGGGAACGATGTTTTTCTGGCGCTGCTGATTGCTTACCTGAACTATTCGCCGCCTTCGGCAGCTGGGGAAGTCGGAGCCGAGGCTGGTTGGGCATTTTACCCGAACCCTGCTGGAGATTTTGTTTTGCTTAGAAACATGGAAGTCGGCGGTGAATCAATGGTCACGTTGTCCGACTTACAGGGTCGCCAGCTTGTTTCACAAAGAATTGTAAATCAAGGAGTTGTGCGCCTCGACCTTGCTGACTTACCAGCGGGTGGGTATGTGCTGCGCTTGGGCGGCGTTTCAAGGTTTTTGGTTAAAAAATAGGCATATCCCCCTCGAATATCTTCAGGGGAGCAATCCGGGAGGTGTTTTCCGCACCTCCCGGATATTTTCCTGTCACGCCTGTTGCGTCTTCTCCGCTTACCGAGGGGAATACCGTCCGTTTTGGGCAGCTTGTTTGCTAATTCCAAAGGCTACGAAAGCTAAGGCAGCAGCTTCTCAGGCAGCTTCGCCTCCTCAAAAGGGATGGAAGCTGTTTAGACTTTCTTCGTTTTTAGCTCAAACAGGAAAACCTGAACAGCTTTCTAATTTAACTTTGGATACCAAGTACGTCCGGTGCTCATACTCACGGCTAAACTGGACATTTTTCAAACCTAAAGCGTTTTCAAGAACTCCAGCAACGCCAGTTTTTCTTCAGCTGTCATATCCCAATGCACGCCCGTGTCCGCTGCCGAACCATCGCTTTTCAGGTCTTCGTCCAAAAAACGAAAGAACAAACTATCGGTATAAGGCACGGACAATTGGCTGAGTTGCGTCCATCGCACGTCGGCGTCCGGGATGCGCCTACCGTTTTTCCCGTGACAGCCCTGACAGCTTTTGATAAACTTGATTTTCGAATTGCTTTTGTCAAGTAAAGACTCGCCTGAAAGATTTTTCCCTGTCCGGTAAATGTTTTCGCCGAGTTCTGTGTAGGCTTCTTTTGTGCAGGCAAAAAGCAATATTGTCAAGAGTGAAAAGGTGATAATTTGAGCGCTCATTGTATTATAGCATTTTTTGATGATGGATAAATGAAGGACAACAGGGCGAAGAAAAACGCCGCCGTTGCAGCCCAAGTCCGAATGGTGTGCCAACGGTTCCAAGGCATTTCATAGTGTTCCCGCATGGTTTGAAGTTCGGTCGGTGCGGCGTTGGACAGGTCGAATTTGTCCAAGAGTTCGTTCAGCGGCACGTTGAAAAAAACGGTCACGCCAAACACCGCCACTAAATACAAGCCTGCCGCAGCCATCCAATAGTTGGCAGTTGGCAATTTGCCCCAATGCTGCCACGCCGACAGCGGCAACAGCAGCACGGGCAGTATAAAAACCAGCAAAAAAGCGGGGTTCTGGATGATGCGGTTGATTTGCTGCATGGCAGACAGGTAGCCCATATCGGGCAGGCGATGCAGGGCAGGGTTGACGGCGGTTTCAAAGGCGAAAAACACGCCCGCCAATAAGCCCGAAGCCATCACGGCGGCGAGGTCGGTGAGTTTTAGCCAATTCATTTTCTCAGATTTTCAGGGTTCCAAACGCCGGTTTTCACCGTTTTTTCAAGGTATTCCGCAAAAGTGGTCGGTTTGCGGTGCAAAACCTGTTCGATGTCGCCTGTCAGGGATTCGTTCCGACCGTCCAGCACTTCGGTAAAAAGATATTCAATGAGCCAGATAAAATCTTCGGGGATTTGGAATTGTTGCAACATGCCCGTGTACTCCTCCATGCTGACCGATTGAAATGCAATCGGGCGACCAGCCGCATTTGAAATAGCCGCAATGGCTTGACCAAAATCCATCAGTTCCGGCCCTGTCAGTTCGTACACTTTGCCTTTGTGCGCATCCTCCGTGAGTGCTGCTACCACTACATCGGCGATGTCGTCAGCGTCCACGAAAGGCTCTTTGGCTACCACCTTCGGCACGACAACCTCCCCGGCAAGTATGCCGTCAAGGAAAAAGTTTTCGCTGAAATTCTGCATAAACCAACTTGCCCGCACCACCGTCCATTCCATGCCTGACTCTATCACCATGCGCTCGCAGACCTGCGCCTCCTGCTCGCCCCTGCCCGAAAGCAGTACCAGATGCTGCACTCCTGCCCGGTTGGCGGCTGCTATCAATGCTGCAATGCTGTCATCTGCACCTGGTACGGCGAGGTCTGGCTGAAAGGTGATATAAACTTTGGAAATACCCGACAAGGCGGTGTCGAAGGTGTCAGGGTTTGCCCAATCGAAGGCAGGCTGCCCGTTTCGAGAGCCGATTCTGTGCGGAATGTTGCGTAAGGCAAGGCGTTCGGCAACCCTTCTTCCGGTTTTGCCCGTGCCGCCGATGACAAGGATTTTTTCGCTCATGATTTTTTATTTTTTTAAAAAATGATGAGGCAAAGATGCGGGCGGCACGGACCGGGGAAATTGAACAAACCCGACAAAATACTATTGGCTTATTGCTCCACGATTTGCCCTTGCGCTTCGCCCAATTGCCGCCCCCATTTGGCGATTTCCTCCAACATCGGGATGAGCGTCCTGCCGAAATCGGTCATGGAATATTCCACCCGAATGGGTGGCTTTTCGCCGAAAACCTCCCGCTTTATCAAGCCATCGGCTTCGAGGGCTTGGAGTTGTATGCTGAGCATTTTTTCGGTAATGTCTGGGATTTTCCGTTTCAGTTCCGCAAAGCGCAGCGTCTCGTGGCGCAGGTACCACAGCACCACGCCCTTCCATTTGCCGCCAATGTAGCGGGCGGTGATGTCCATGGCACAATGGTACAGATTGCCGTGCAGCAGGTAGGCGACGTTTTTTTCTTCGATGACCATTTTTGAAAAGTTAAACCTGTCAAACTTGACAGTTATTGTCCCGCAAAGTTACTGTAAATACTTTTGCCCCTGAAAAAAGTATAGTTTAACTTTTTAAATCAAAATCAATGAAGTCCATCATTCACCGTTACACCTCCAAAGAGCCGATGCTCCAAGTCAATGCATTCATTGTTGAAACGCCAAAGGAACTTGTCATCGTGGACACCACCCTTACCATGAGCGACAGCAAAGCCCTCAAGGCACAAGCGGAAGCACTTGGAAAGCCCATTACTGGCATCATTCTGACGCATGGGCATCCCGACCATGTCGCAGGCGCTTACAACCTTGCCCCAAATGGCGAAGTGCCCATTTTTGCGCTCGCCTCCGTCAAAAAACTCATGGAAGACACCGAACAGGCTAAACATCAGCAATGGTCAGCGATGTTCGGCGAGGAGTGGGTTCCAAAATGGGTCTATCCCAACGAAATCGTAAAAGGTGGCGATACCGTTGACATTGCAGGGCTGCGGTTCTCGGTACTCGACATCGGCTCCGGTGGCGACTGCGAAGCCAACTCTATCTGGCTACTCGAAGACGAGAACAAATCGGCATTTGTGGGCGATTTTCTGTACAAAAACAACCATACGTACATGAACGACGGGAGCATCCTTCGCTGGATTGGCAATCTGCACCAACTCTCGCCCGTCCTCCGTAATTTTGACCGCTACCATGTCGGGCATGGCGGCGATTGCTCATTTGAGGACATAAAAGCGCAGAGGGAGTATTTCGACTTGTATTGCTCGAATTTATTGAAAGCAACGGGCGGTTCGGCAGTCTTTAACGACAGCAGCCTCAAGGTTTTTGAGAAAATGATGCTCGATGCGTTTCCCGGCTATGGTTGCCAGTTTATGGTGGGCTTGTCTGCAAATACAGTCGCCAAAGAATTGATTATCAAATAATTAAGCGATGAAAAAAATAAGTATTCTCGGCACGGGCATGGTCGGCAGGGCCGTTGCCCTCAAAATGAAATCACTCGGTTACGAAGTCTTTTCGGGAACCCGCAGCGTGGAAAACACACTGCAAAAACTGCGGGAAAAAGGGCAGTCTGCCATTTTTGAAAATGGGACAGCCACACTTGCACCATTTTCAGAACTGCCCGCCGACAGTGAACTGTTCATCAATGCCACCAGCGGCGGCGGTAGCCTGGAGGCATTGCAAGCGGTGGGCAGTGAACGGCTGCGGGGCAAGACCGTGCTTGACATCGCTAACCCGCTGGATTTTTCAAAAGGAATGCCGCCCAGCCTTTTCGTCTGCAACACGGACAGTCTCGCCGAGACACTGCAACGGGCTTTCCCGGAATCGCACATCGTCAAATCACTCAACACGATGAACTGTGAAATCATGATGAACCCTGGCCTTGTGCCGGGCAACCACCATGTTTTCGTTTGCGGCAACGATGAAAGCGCCAAAGTGAAGGTGAAGGATTTGTTGAAAGAAATCGGCTGGGCACCCGCCAATATCCTCGACCTCGGCGACCTCACGGCTGCACGAGGCACGGAGATGCTGCTGCCCGTCTGGCTGCGCATTTGGCAAAACATGGGTACAGCGACGTTCAATTTTGGGGTGGTGAAATAAAAAAAGCCATATCCAAATACTTTGCTTCAAGGCATTATTTCGTAAAATCCGAAGGCTTGGCACCCGTGTACCGCCTGAAATTGCGGATGAAATGCGACTGGTCGGCGTAGCCGTTTTCAAAAACGATTTCGGTGAGTTTGTCGAATGCCTCGTCCGATACCTGGTTGAAAGCCTGCTGAAACTGCACGATTTTGGCAAACTGCTTGGGCGGCAGACCCACGTATTCCATGAAAAGCCGTTGTAGCGTCCGTTCCGTCAGGTGCAGTTGCTGCGCCAATGCTTTCACCGTGATTTTGCCACCACTCGACAACACCAGCCCGATGGCCATTTGAATTTGACGGGCCGTTTCCGTGGTTGCCCTATCCGCTTGTTGTGCGATGAAATTTGCTAATATTTCCGTTTGTTCTCTCGTTCCGGGGGCAAGTTGGAGGCCTTGCAGCGTGTCGGCGTGCTGCACGGAAAGGTCGTGGCACTCGTCATTGAGCAGTTTGGGGTTCACCCCGAAAATCGCCCGCACGGCAAAGGGTTGCAACTGGAAAACGAGCATCTGGTAGCCGCCCGTCATCTCCAGTTCGAGGGGGTGGATGGTCTGACCGTAGATGAAAAACGGGGTCAGTGGTTTGCCTTTTGGCAACATGAACGCAGGGGCCTCGGTTCTCAGGAATACGATGCCGGGGAAGCCGTCGGCAAAGAACCTAAGCCGTTCCTTGTCCGCTTTTTCTAAGTAGAAAACCGCTTTTACAAAAGGTCGGAGGCGGTGTTGTTCGATGATTTCATCAAAAATCATGGGACAAAATTAATGCTGGGTTGCCTGTAACGCTTACCGCTGCCCAAAAAACTTGCTTTCAACCATCGCCGAGGTGTCGGACGTGGCGCAGTTGATTCGTACGAATAGGGTTTATGATTTGCCGGAGGCGATGCTTTTTGAGATTAGAAAAGCGGTGGGCGCAAGGTTTTGATTTGAGCCAAACCACCAACAGGTTGAGCCAAACAAGCCAGCCCACCCTGCCCAAAACCCCTAAATTTGCGACTTGTTTTTCCGAAAAAAACACATGACGCAAGCGTACAAAACCATCCAACTAAAAGGCAAAACCGTCTTCGCCAAAGCCGTGATGGGCGATTTTCGGCGCATCCCCAAGTATTTTTCGGCGGATGAGGCCTGCTTTATGGTGCTGACCAAAGGCTCGTTTTCCCTCCGAACGCCCGACAAAGTGCTCGAATTCCGGCAGGGCGAGGGCTTGTTGGCGAAGTGCGGCAACTATTTCGTCGAACGCCCCGAAACCTTGGCCGCTCCCGCAAACGAGGCGGTTTTGGAGGTCGTGGCAGCCTATTTTCACCCTTCCATCGTCAAGCCTTTTTTCCCCGGCGACCTGTCGTTTTCCAATTTCAAGCCCGATTTCGATGCGAGCAAACTGCCGATGAACGACCTGCTGAAAACCTTCATGGACAGTATCCATTTTTTGTTGGAAAACCCCGCCGCCTGCTCCGACGACCTCACCGTCCTGAAACTCAAAGAACTGCTACTGCTGCTCGCCAAAACGGACAACGCACCGAGCATCCACGCCTTCATCGCCTCACTTTTCAAACCTTACGAATACGATTTTCGGGAAACCGTGCAAAAAAACGCCCTCGCTAACCTATCGCTGCCCGAAATGGCAAGGCTCTGCAACATGAGTTTGGCCACTTTCAAACGGCGTTTTTCCGAGGTTTTTCAGGAAAGCCCTGCCCAGTTTTTGATGAACGAAAAACTCAAAAAAGCCGCCGAAATGCTCACTTTGCCCGAAAAAGCGGTCTTGGACATCGTTTTTGACTGCGGTTTTGAGTCGGCTTCACATTTCAGCAAGGCGTTCAAACGGGTGTTTGGCGTGTCGCCGACGGAGTTTCGTTTGGGTAAAAAAATATAACCGCAATGCACCATTCCGAAAGGTGTCGACTATTTTCCGTTTAGTTTTTCAGAAATTTAGCGTTTTTCAAAACCGATACCCAGCGTGCAAAGTGAAAAACGGTACAATCGGAGCCACATCGTAAACTAGGCTTTCAAGGCTGTTTTCTCCCGAAATTTTCGTCGTGTACCCAATGCCCAACCATGGTTTGACGTACAGCGGAAACCTGAATGGGTACCAGGTGTAGCCGACTGAGGGCATCAACAAAAGGTTACGGTAACCCGAGGATTTGCCCACGGTTTGGTCATTTTTTAGGGAAAAGTTTTGTACGCCCGCCTGCAATCCAGTATACCACTTGTTGCCCGCTTCATTGAAATAATACTCACCAAAAACCGAATATGCACTTTTAATGCGCACATCCCAGCCCTTGCCCTTGTTTTTGCTGTTCATGTCCACCAAAACGCTCGGAAAATCGAGCGCATAAGTGCCAGCACCGACCAAAAGATGTTCGCTGTTGGCCGGTTTGAAGCGAAAGTGGGCAGCGTAACCACCAAAGGCAAATGTGCTGGGGTCGGTTTCCACGAAAAATGCAGCCTTGCCGGGTGTTGATTGGGCCGCCAATCCAATTGTGAAAAGTACAAAAACGGCTGCGAAAACGGATTTCAATTTTTTTTTCATTTAAATTATTTTTCTTATAATTGTGAGAAAACACTTGATTACCAAAAGTAAGTAACCTTAAGTTTGTACTGCAAAGATGTGATCGGCAGTTACTGCTCCGCAAGAAGGTACTTGCCCGTTCTATACTTACTAAAAAGTATGAATTATTGAAAATCAATTAGTTGTGATGGAAAAAAATTTGGAAAAATATTCGGACACAGCAAATTGCCCAGTACGGAACGTACTTTCGAGGCTCGGAGACAAATGGTCGCTGTTGGTAATGGGCATCCTCGGCGAGGCTGAAACGCTCCGTTTTGGCGAACTGCACAAAGCCATAGGCGACGTGTCACAGAAGATGCTGACCGCTACCCTCCGAACCCTCGAATCCGATGGTTTGGTGCGCCGGACGGTCTATGCCGAAGTGCCGCCGAGGGTGGAATACAGCATCACGCCATTAGGCAAAAGCCTCATTCCCCGCATCCAGTTTTTGGCGGAATGGGCGATAGAAAACATAGATAACGTGCGGCAGGCAAGGGTTGCCAACGGCGTAAAAGCATGATGGTAAAACCAATCCCAAAAAGCAATTTGGTAATATTCTCCCAATAAAATTCAGCAGCAGATTCACCTAGAAATGGTGGGGGTTGGGAAGGTGGAAGGATGATTTTTGCATCATTTGAGCCAAATCGAACACACCTTGAGCCGTTGAGCAAAGCCCGCCCCGGGCATTGAACAGAACTTTGTGCCATTGTTTCAACCAATTTTTTCACACAATGGCAAATTCAAAAATTCTGTTTTTTATGCTTGCATTCCTCACCAACGGCCTTTTTGCTGAGGCTAAAACGACCTTCATCACACAAGAAATCATCGTTGACGCACCCATCGAAAAGGCTTGGCAGGTGCTCGGTCGGGACTTCGCCAATGCGCACGTCTGGGCCTCGTCGCTCAAGCACTCGCAAGCCAACGACAGCCGCAGCCTCAACGGTTCGACCTGCACCGAGCGGGGCTGCGACATTACGGGCATGGGAAAAATCAAGGAAAAGCTGACCCACTACTCCGATTCCGACCACTCGCTCGCCTACGAAGTGCGGGAGGGGATGCCCAAAATGGTCAAATTCATGTCGAACAACTGGAAACTCACCCCGACCGCCGACGGCAAGACCAAACTCGTGATGCGAATGGAAATGCGCACGGGCGGCATGATGGGCGCCATGATGCGGGGCATGATGAAAAAGAAAATGACCAATATGGCCGCCGAAATCGCCGCTGAGTTCAAGTATTTTGTGGAAAACGGCAAGCCGCACCCGAACAAAGCGAAGGCATTGGCGAAGCAGAAGCGCTGAATTCGGTTGACCGAAATCTTCAAGGAATTTTAGCTGTAAAAGCAGGTATCATTTCCTTGCGGCGCATGTGTTTTTCCTGCTGCTTTTTTGAGAAAAGCCCGCTAGGGCTTTTTTCAAAATGCTCGGAAAGCCGCTCGAAAAACAGGACTTACGGGTGGACTGCCCGGAGTTTGAAGAAATCGGGTGAAGCGGACGATATGGCATGAAACCATGTTACCCAGACACAGGCACATCTCCTGTATCAAATCATATCTAGTACATCCTCCAACTTCCCAAAAACATGCGTAGGCTTGGCTGACCACAACTGCTCCGCCGTTTGCGCCCCGGTGGTGATGCCCGCTGCCATGCCACAGCCAGCGTTCAGCCCTTCCTCAATGTCCACAATGGAGTCGCCGATTTTGCCGACCGAAGCGGCGTCCGTAATACCAAGTTGTTGCATGGCAAGGAAAATCATGTCGGGGTGCGGACGGCTGCGGGCCACGTCGTCTGCCGTCACCACAAGGTCAATATGGGGGTGGCCGAGCCAGCCCAATTGACGCAACAGGCCCTCCGCAATGGTACGGCTATAGCCCGTGTTCAGGGCGACCTTCACGCCCTTTTCTTTCAGTTTTTGAAAAACAAGCTCCGCACCGGGCATCGGTTTGGAGGTATTTTCGGCGTAAGCCAAGTCCAATAAACCCACGAAATCGCGGTGCGTTGCCACTGCGGTCTCCTCCCCTGCCCTGTCGTCAGTGATGGCAGCCAGTACGTCCCGTATGGCTTGCAGCTTTTCCTTGCCAGCGGCATGGAGCAGCACAGTGTCAAGGTCGGTTTCAAAACCTGCCCGCTGGATGGCTTTCAGGACGGTTTTATAGACAAGGTTGTCTTCATCAACGGTGGTGCCCGCCATGTCGAAAATGATGAGTTTCATTGGTAAACAGTACCGATTTTAAGTTATAAATAAAATTGTAAACAACCTGGGCGGCATTGGCTGTCATGGTTTTTACGCACGCGAAGCGTTTCATCGGGAGTGTAAAATTAGAGAGCGTGTGGACGGCAGAGAGTTTTCAGATTTTATGTTTAGGTTAAGTTTCATGAGTGGTGCTTTGCTGATAAAACAGCTCCGCAACGTTCAGTTTCCTAAAGGTCGAGCGTTTTTTGGTTTGGTGGTCCTGCATCCGCCGTAGTATTTCGTCGAGTGCCCTAGTAGCAGCCATGATATGTTCCCCTTTGTTCAGCATGATGCACTCGGCCCGCTGGCCCATGGCGGCATCGGTTACTTCTGCACGAGTCGGCAAGCCCATTTTGGCCATTCCTTCCAGCACTTGGGTCGCCCAAATGACAGGGACGTGGGCCGCTTCGCAAACCCACAATATTTGCTCCTGCAATTCCGCCAACCTCCCGAACCCAGCCTCTATGGCGAGATCGCCACGGGCAATCATCACCCCACACCGCTCCACCTGCATGGCTGCGAGCAGCATGGCGGGCAAGTGCTCAAAACCTCTTTTTGTCTCGATTTTCAGGACAATGCCCGGACTTTTTTTCAAGCGCTTCAGTGCCTGGATGAGTTGGTGGACGTCGTTTGCCGTATTTGCGAAGGAAAGTCCGACAGTGTCGGCATGTTTGGCCACAAATTTCAAATCGGCGAAATCCTGCGTAGTAAGTGCGGAAAGTCGAAGGTCGGAGTCCGGGAAATTGATGCCTTTCTCGCTGCGCAATTTTTCGCCTCCCTGCTTGGTCTGGGTAACTCGGAGCAGGAGGTGCCCTTCCTCTATTTTTTCCACTACGCTCCCAATCTTGCCGTCATCGAACCAGACCTGCTCCCCAACCCTGATATCGCCCAAGACGGTTGGTATAGAGCAACTGATTTGTGCTGGCTCAACGAGCTGACCAGCATCGTCAAAAATGGCATTCCGCCCGGTGCTATCATCCCGCATCAGCTTCAATGCATCGCCGATATTGAGTGAAATGGGCCGCTCAATGGCAAGCAGTTCTCCAATCCTTGCATCGTGTCCGTCAAGGCTCAAGCGGATTCCTGGTTTCAAATAGGCCGTTTTCTTCATTTCGGCCCATGCGCCTTCGGGCATTTCCTTGACTATTTTCATTTTGCGGTCTGCCCCTCGCGCATCGGTGAATTCCAACTTGTCCCCCTTCCTGCACCGTTTTAGCCAGTCGGCAGGCAGTGGGAGGCTGGTCGCAAAACTGCTGGGCTGGCCTTTTCCTGCTGGATAGAGCCACAAGCGGGCCGGTGCTTCCATCTCGCCGTCTGGCTTTTTCTTGGGCCGCACTTTTAAAATGGGAGGGTCGTGTTCCAAGGGGCCTGTTCGGAGTTTTGGGCCTGCAATATCCATGTGGATGGTACAGCCCAACCCGGTTTTTTTTGAGGCTTTCCTGATGTTTGAAATGATTTTTCCCCAAATGCCCGCATCGTCGTGGGCGCAATTTATGCGGGCGCAGTTCATGCCACTTTCCAACAGTTGCTTGGCAATCTCGTAGTCCTCTGCTGCTTCGGAGGGCATGGTCACCATGATTCGGACGCGGCGTCCATTTGGTAGGCCTCCGAGCAAAGCGTCCGTGTTTTCTTCCAACCTTCGTCGCCCATCACGAAAACATACCGGCGGGACGGAGCCTGGGTTCCAGTCTTCCCCTTCTAGCGCGTGCATGACCGTCAGCACAGTGTCGAGCGTTGCTTGTACCTTCCTTTCTGCCCTGCCCAACGACGACAGCCCCCATTCAGATAAAAGGTATTGCAAATGGCGCAAGTCATGCGTCCGCAATGCCAAGTATTGCAGCAAGTTGCGGGCACTGTTTTGGTGCCTTGGGCAAATTTCTTCAAGCGATGCGCCATCCTTTTCCATTTGAAGGACTTTGTTGCGCAGCTCCAACAACTCGTTTTTCAGTAATCTTAAATCGGCAACCTCACAAGGCAACCGTTTGGAAATCTCATTGACCACCGCTGTTGACATAATTCGGATTTTGGCCGAAAGTAGGCTTGCAGGGACTGATTAGTTGATGATTTTTGATTGATTCAATGTTAATTTTTTGGAGCAGTTCTTCTCGGACGGCGATTTTTTGGAAAAACCCAATTGGTTTAACCTTGGCTTCAATTTGCCTTAACCTAAACTTCATCCAACCTTAATACCTGCTTTATCCTGTCGCAGTTTTCGGAAAATAGTTTTGCCCCTTCACTAAAATCCAGTCGCAAATGGCAAAACGATTTACAGTTTTATTCAGTCTTTTCCTTACCAGTCTCGCCCTCAGCGCCCAAACGCTCGTGCACTACTGGAACTTCAACAACTCAACAGACCAGGCGACATTGCTCGCCCCAACCTCAAACCTCGTGCCCGGCGCTGCCATCACCCACCTCATGGGCGGCATCAGCGCCATCCAGGCAACGAGCAACACGGGCAACGGTTTCGACGTGACCAACCCGAATGCCCGCAACGGCGACGCTTCGGGCACACACCTCCGCTTCAACGACCCCATCGGTGGCGGACTGCTGTTCTCGCTGCCCACCACGGGCTACCAACAGGTGGTGGTGAAATTCGCCACCCGCCGCTCTGGTTCCGGCGCTGGCAATCAGTTGATTTACTACACCACCAACGGCACCGATTTCGATAGCCTCACGGTCTTGCAGCCAGCCAATGGCGACCCGACCCTGCAAACGCTCGATTTTTCGGCCATCCCTGCGGTGAACGACAACGCCAATTTCGCCATCCGAATCACCTTCGAGCAAGGTGCTGGCGGTGCCGTGGGCAACAATCGCTTCGACAATTTTACGCTGGAAGGCAACCCGGCCGGTGCCGACAACCTGCCGCCAACCGTCACCTTCTTGCCCTTCGACGGCACGGTGGACGTTGCCCTGAATGTTATGCCGACACTCACTTTCAGCGAGGACATTCGCCTCATTTCCGATGCCGCTATTACCGACACCGATATTCCCACATTAATAGATATGCGATTGAACGACGCAGCGGGTGCACCCGTAGCGTTCAGCGGTAGCTATGTCAACCGGGTCATGACCATCACGCCAGCGGCTGCGTTGGCCAACGGCCAAACCTACTACCTCGCCCTCAACGCCAACGTGGTCGAAGACACCTCTAACAACGCCGTGGCCGCCGTACAGTCGGCTTCTTTCACGACCATTGCTCCGCAAACACAGTTCCAGCCGGGCGACCTCGTGCCAGTGGCCTACCGCATGAACGCCAGCGGTGGACAGGACGAAGTGGCGTTTTTGACTTTCGTCAATATCCTGCCCGGCACCAAAATCAACCTCACAGATGCCAAATACACCGACAATGCCCAGCCACAATGTCCCGGCGGCATCACTTGGACATCGCCAAACCAGCTCATCCCAGCAGGCTCGGTCTTCGTCATCCAAAACGACGGCGGCACGGCCAGCACTGGCACAGTGACGGGTTCCACCTTCGGCCTCAGCTCTGGCGGTGACCAAGTTATCGTTTACACGGGAACGCCCTCCGCACCCTCGTACATCACGGCGCTAAGTTCCAATGCCTGGGTAAGTAGCCCGCACACAGTTTGCAACGGCAGCCTTTCGTTGCTTCCAGCAACCTTGCAGGACGGCGTTTCTGCCATTAACCTCAGTACGGCCCCCGGAAACATCAGCGGCAACACCGTGAACGGCTACTATTCCGGCACACAGACTGGCACGAATGCGGAGCTTCGGGCTTCGATTTTGAACCCCGCTAACTGGAACGGCATAGGCGGCGGCACACCCCCGCAGACCTGGCCAACTTGGAACTTCCCCGGCCCGCCACAGGTGACGAGCGCGCTCGTGACTTCCAACACGACGATTCAATTGGTTTTCAACAACGACCTCAGCCCTGTTTCAGCAACAGATTTGGCCAACTACACAGGCATCGCAGATTTGGCGAATGCCAGTGTGACCAGTAACGGCACGGCGCTCGATACCGTGACGCTGACCTACGCCACGCCTTTCACCATCGGCAATACCTATACGCTGACCGTGGCAAACGTGGTGGATTCCGAGAACCGGGCAATGCTCAGCCCTTACAATTTTACCTTTAATTATGTAACCAAAATCAAG